>Ga0306868_1000170_pt1 | contig 49951 bp, 61 predicted proteins | sample AntRauTorckE6832_FD_190411 | JGI IMG/M metagenome (GOLD analysis project Ga0306868, IMG submission 190411) | Saline lake microbial communities from Rauer Islands, Antarctica - Metagenome Torckler E6 #832 (v2) (version 2) | ecosystem: Environmental > Aquatic > Non-marine Saline and Alkaline >... | reverse complement strand
AGGTCGCGAGCGCGGCCGTGCTCGGACGCGTTGGCGCAGCGTCTCGAAAGCCGGCTGCGGGTGCAGATGACTGGGCGTGGTTCGACGCTCTGGCGGATGCGCTGGAAGCGGCATCTTACGCCGTCGCGGCGGCCGATCTGCCGGCTACGGGCATCGGCGCGCCGCATATCCGCCAGCGGCTGTTCTTCGGCGCCTTCGCCATCGATGCTGCCGCAGGCAGGTTGGGCGACGGCATCTGCGCGGGATCACAAGGACGGGTCGGAGTGCCCGGCGGTGCCGATCAACGCGCTGCTCGGTCGGCAGGTCTGGCTGGCGGGCTGGCCAACGGCGATGGCCGGATCACCGGCGACGGACAGCTACAACGCGGCGGGCAACACCGATGCCAGCCGCAGGACGGTGAAGCTGGTCGATTGGTCCAATGCGACTGCGAGCCTGCCGGGACCGGCGCGACGGACGGCATCTGGCGTGACGCTGACTGGCTCCTCTGCCGCGATGGCCGCTGGAGGCCCGTTGAACCCGGAACATTCCCGCTGGCTGATGGGGTATCCGGCCGAATGGGGCTCCTGCGGGGCTACGGCAATGCGATCGTGCCGCCGCTCGCGGCGGAATTCGTGAGCGCGTTTCTCGAATGCCTGCCTAAGGGGACGGGATCAAGCAGACGCGTACCATGTCGGTGATTGTGGCCGCGACGAATGTCGTCGTCGGGTACGGGCTCGCCGTTGTAACTAAGAACCTGAAGATCCGGGTAGCCTTCACGATTGCGAGCCTCGCCAAATCCTATGCGCTGAGGCGGCTGTTCGCGGCAGGAAAGATGCGATGACACATGGGCAGCGATGCAGGGCCTGTCGGCCGCCTGGGTTCACCTCGGCAACTTGGTAATTCCTTGCTTTTTTGGGGAAAGACGGCGGTGACGCAGGGAGGAGGAGAGCGCCACCGCCATATTTTGAAGACTTAGGGAGGAGGAAAAGCCTTCGTTTTTGTAGGTAACGTCTATGGACGTTGATCGAAAGACCAAATGCTGCAATGCAGCATTGTAGACTGTGCAATGCTCAATAATCAGGCAGGACTGTGGCTCGATTGCCCAAAAATGAGGTGACTTCTCTTGGGCGCTTCAGGAATACTTATGGAATACAGAAACTGAGGACGCCGCCGGGTGCCACAAACGCTTACCATGTCGCTTATTGAGGCGGCGGCAAACGTTGTCGTCGGCTACGTTTTGGCCATCGCCACGCAGATCGTCGTGTTCCCATGGTTCGGGATCGAGGCCGCAATTGGCGAGCATCTGGCGATCGGTCTCGTATTCCTCGCAGTCTCGCTGATCCGTGGCTACCTGCTGCGGCGGTTGTTCGAGCGCCTACGGTTTGTCGCATTGCGCCGTTGACCCGTCCGCCCGGTTCGGTCAGTCACGCCATCGACAGCTGCGGCGACGGTGGGTGACATGGGACAGCAGGAACATATCCGAGAAAAGCTCGAAAAACTGGAGGCGCTCTTCGCGCGCGGCGCAACCGAAGGCGAGCGCGTGGCGGCCGGCGCCGCGCTCGATCGTCTGAACAGCCGTCTCGATACAGGCGCGCAGGAAGAGAAGATCGAGTTTCAATATTCGCTCCCGGACGTTTGGGCGGTGAAAATCTTCGTGGCGCTGTGCCGCAAGCATGGCGTGCATCCGTATCGCTATCCGCGTCAGCGTCGCACCACGGTGATGGTGAATGTTCAGAAATCGGTGTTCGAGCAAACCGTGATGGCCGAGTTCGAGATGCTGCATGCGGAACTCGTGGCGTACTTCAAGGATACGGTCGATCATCTGATCGCCGACGCCATGAAGTCCGATGGCGAGGATGCAAACCTCGAACGGCCCCAGATCGGTCGATAAAAAAAGGGCCAGCGCGTGGCTGGCCCGAGTTGAGACAGGCGAAGCGGTGCGCAGCACCACTTCGGGCAATTGAGGTTTCATACAGGCGCAACCTCATCGGTCAGCATCACGATGCCGGACGATTCTGCAACAAGCATCGAGGCTTGCGGCACAATAGGTCACCCGGAGGTCACAGGGTGCTGGGTTCAATTTTGTATACGCGCCCCCGATCCGCGATCTTCTCGGAGGTGATCGTCAGCCCGAGCTTCTTCTTCAACGCGCCGGACATTGCCCCTCTCGCAGTGTGTGGTTGCCATTCTAATGCTGCCACGATCTCGTCGATGGTCGCGCCGCCCTCGGCGCTGAGCATCGCGATCAGCGCTTCCTGCTTGGTGCCGCTGCGGCGGCGCACGGGCTGCGGGGCGGCCTCGGCCTCCGGCTGGCCAGTGCCCTGCGTGTCAGGAGCGTCCGTGATCCCGAGGGTGCTGTAGGCCAGCGGTGTGGCGCGCAGCGTGACGGGCCCGCGGTCTTCGTCGTGCCGGTACACGGTGTTGAGGTCGGTGGCGGGGATTTCCTCGATCAGCCCCTGCTTCAGCAGGCTTTTGCAGACATTGCCGACGGCACCGCCCTTTAGGCCGGTGGTGACGGGAAACACGGCCCCGTCCTCGCGCGCGCAGGCGGCGGACAGGATGACGGCTTGGGCGTCGGATAGCTGGATCTGGGTCATGGTTGGTCTCCGGTTTGGGCCCTTGCGACATGCAAGGGCTTCTATCGGGTGAAGCCCACCGTGAAGGCGGGCTGTCCGGGATAAGGGCCGGAAGGGGTTAGCCGACGTATTCGCCTTCGCCGAAGGCGCTGTCTGTGATGCGCTTGAGCAGGCTGGCGTAATGCTCGAGCGTGCCGACCATCGCCCAGCCCACCTCGTCGGGGTGGGTCTCGAAATGATCGTCGCTGAGCGCCTGCAGGCGCGCGAGCCTCTCGTCGATCTCTGCTTTCTTGCCGATGAAGGCGGCGAGCGCGGCTTGCTTGTTGCGCCGCGCCTTCTCGGCGCGCAGCTGGTGGCGGGGTGTGGTTTGCGGGTTGAGGCTGGTCATGGCGTGGCTCCTTGGGGTGAGTTGCATCGTTTTGGTGAGACCACCATCGCTCTGCCGGTCCGATTATCGTAGGTAAATCAGCGCCATAAGATTGCGTTCTGCTCATCCGATTCGATCATCATCGATCAGCGCCGCTTGATCCGCCTCGTGCCGCTGGGCCGCGTCGGGCGGGTCGCGATGCGCGTTGACCATGGCCACGAAGAGCGCGCGACTGATGGCCGCCACATCGTCAGCCCCGGCGCTGGTGAGATGCACATCGTGAATGGCGATGGCCTCGCCCAGATCGGTTAAGACATAGAGCGTGGCGAACTCCGCCTCGGGCGGGTCGCAGGTGACGGTGTTGCGATCATCTCGGCTGACCGCGACACTGCGGCAGGACCGCAGGTCAAATCCAATGGCGCAGTTGCGGCGCACGATGTCGTCGAGGGTCTCGCCATCAGGCAGGCAGTTGCAGGACATGTCCATCGGGACCTCCTTCAGATCAGTTGCACACTCGCCAGAAACGCGCTGGCGGCAGCAAGCTGGGTGGTCGGCAGCTCGATCTTGATGTGCGAGATCACGTCCGAGGCCTCGGCCGTGAACCCCTCGTCACGCAGCGCGGCCTCGATCATCCGTGCGGCAGCGTCGTGGTCCTTGAGGTTCAGTGGATCGGGCAGCGCGGCGTGATCGATTCGGATGGTGGTGATGGCGGTCATGGTCGTGTCCTTTCAGGCGTTGGTGGAAGCGCAGCGTCCGGCATCAAAGGCTGCTTCCAGCGCGGAGCGGATTGCCCAGACGGCGTGCTCGTGGAAATCGAGACTGTCAGCGTTCCGGGTCTCGAGGGTATCGAGAAACAGGTGGCGTTCCGCGATCTCGAGAAGCAGCGCATCGCGATCATGATCCGGCGTGGGGTTTTCCTGGGTGGTCATTGGGCTCTCTCCGATCCTGATGCGTTTCCCGGATCCAAGACTCGCTCGACCGGACAGCGTAATCAACTGAAATCGCAGTAATTCCATTGCTTTATCCGGAGGGCGGTCGGTCGATGCAGGGCATGAGCGAGCGCGGCTACGCAGCCCGTGTCGGGCTGTCGCGCGGGGCGGTGCAGAAGGCCAAGGAGGCCGGGCGGCTGGTGCTGCACGCGGATGGCAGCATCGATGCCGACGCCTCGGACAAGCGGCGGGCCGAGACGACCGATCCGTCGAAGGTCCGCAAGGCTCCTGCGCAGAAGATGAAGCCGGTGCCCGAGGCGGCGGTCTCGGCCGTCGGCGAAACGCTGAAGGAACAGGGCATAGCCGCGCCGCCGGTCGGCGGTGGCACGACCTTCCTGCAGGCCAAGACCGCCAACGAGGTGATGAAGGCGCAGGAGCGGCGGCTGCGGCTGCAAAAGCTCAAGGGAGAGCTGGTCGACCGGGCCCGGGCGGAAACGCTGATGTTCCGGCTGGCGCGGGACGAGCGCGATGCGTGGGTGACCTGGCCCGCGCGGGTCGCGGCGCTGATGGCGTCGGAGCTGACCGCGGCGCTCGGGGACGGGACCGAGGTCGAGGCGGCGGTGATGCAGAAGGTTCTGGAAACCCATGTCCGCGCGCAACTCGACAGCCTCGCCGACATCCGGCCCAAGCTTGCATGACGATGTTGCCGCTTTCGACGGCGCGACGGACCTGATCCGCGCCTGGTCGCGCGGCATCCGGCCCGACCCGGACCTGACCGTGTCGGAATGGGCCGACCGGCATCGCTGGCTGTCCTCGCGCGCCTCGGCCGAGCCCGGGCGCTACCGCACGGCGCGCACGCCCTACATGCGCGAGATCATGGATGCGCTGTCGCCCAACAGCCCGCACCAGCGGGTGGTGTTCATGAAGGCTGCGCAGGTCGGCGCGACGGAAGCGGGCAACTGCTTCATCGGGTTTGTCATGCACCACGCACCGGGGCCGATGCTGGCGGTCCAGCCGACGGTGGAACTGGCCAAGCGCAACTCGCGCCAGCGGATCGATCCGCTGATCGAGGAAAGCCCGGAGCTGCGCGAGCGGGTCAAGCCGGCGCGCTCGCGCGATGCGGGCAACACCATGCTGTCGAAGGAGTTCGCGGGCGGCATCCTGATCATGACCGGGGCGAACTCGGCGGTGGGGCTGCGGTCCACGCCGGCGCGCTATATCTTTCTCGACGAGGTCGACGCGTATCCGGCCTCGGCCGACGAGGAAGGCGATCCGGTGACGCTGGCCGAGGCGCGCTCGCTGACCTTTGCCCACCGGCGCAAGGTGTTCCTCGTCTCGACGCCGACGATCCGGGGGCTCTCCCGAATCGAGCGGGAGCTCGAGGCGTCCGACCAGCGCCGCTTCTTCGTGCCATGCCCGCATTGCGACGCAATGCAGTGGCTGAAGTTCGACCGGCTGCGCTGGGAGAAGGGGCGGCCGGAGACGGCGGAGTATCTCTGCGAGGGCTGCGACGGGGCCATCGCGGAGCACCACAAGACGGCGATGCTGGAAGCGGGCGAATGGCGCGCGACCGCCGAGCCGGAGGACCCCGGCACCGTCGGCTATCACCTCTCGGCGCTCTACTCGCCGGTGGGCTGGCTCGGCTGGGACCGGATCGCGCGCGCCTGGGAGGCGGCCCGAGGCTCGGACGAGGCGATCAAGGCGTTCCGCAACACGATCCTCGGCGAGACATGGGTCGAGAGCGGCGAGGCGCCCGACTGGCAACGGCTGGCGGATCGCCGCGAGGCATGGAAACCGGGCACCGTGCCGGCGGGCGGCCTGTTCCTGACCGCCGGCGCCGACGTGCAGAAGGACCGCATCGAGGTCGATGTCTGGGCCTGGGGCCGCGGGCTGGAAAGCTGGCTCGTCGATCATGTCGTCATCGAGGGCGGGCCCGGCGATCCGGCCTGCTGGCAGCAGCTCACGGATCTGCTGGGGCGCACATGGACGTATGCCTCCGGCGAGCATCTGGCGATCGCGCGTCTTGCGATCGACACGGGCTACGAGACCAGCGCGGTCTATGGCTGGGCGCGGCAGGTCGGCTTCGCGCAGGTGGCACCCGTGAAGGGGCTCGACGGGTTCAATCGGTCGAGCCCGGTGACAGGCCCCACCTATGTTGACGCGACCGTCGCGGGCAAGCGCCTGCGCCGCGGCGCGCGGCTGTGGAGCGTGGCGACCTCGACCTTCAAGGCCGAGACCTACCGCTTTCTGCGCCAGGACCGACCGGCGGAGGAAGAGATCGCCGCCGGTGCACCGTTTCCGCCCGGAACGGTGCATTTGCCGTCCTGGGCGGACAGCGAATGGCTGAAGCAGCTGGCCGCCGAGCAGCTGGTCACGGTGAAGGGCAAGCGCGGCTTCACGAAGCTCGAATGGCAGAAGCTTCGGGAGCGCAACGAGGCGCTGGACTGCCGGGTCTACGCCAGGGCCGCCGCGTGGATCGCCGGGGCCGACCGGTGGTCTGAGGCCCGCTGGGCCGATCTGGAGACGCAACTCGGCATCGAACAGCGGAGCGATCCTAATGGGGTGACGGGCTCCGAACCGCCCGCTGGCAAGCGGAGCACGCTGCGGCGGCGGACCGTCCGCTCGAGTTACATGGAGTGATCAGTGGGCCTTCTTTTCCCCGCGACTACGATGGCCGGCACGCACCCTGCGCCGGAACTCGGCGAGCATGGCCAGGTCGAACTCGATCTCCCGGCGGTCGATGTCCTCAGGGTCAAAGGCGCCTCCGACCCATTCCAGCAAGAACGCATGTTCGGGATGTTTCGGGTCGGCGATCGCATCGAGGAAGTTCATGAACCCGGGCAGACCGCCCACATCTTCGGGCGGTGCGCGGCGTCCGCCCTCGACGAACACCGGATAATCTTTGTCTGGATCACCGTCGCGGACGTGCTCCACACGGATGCTGTGCCGCCAGTCGTCACCGAAATCGTAGACATAGGTGAATTGGTCGATTCCCCGATCCATCACCTGATTCAGCCGGGTTCCCTTGGCCTTGTAGACCCGGCCGGACGCGCTCTCCAATCCGGGGAGCGGGTCGCCATAGGCGCGGTCGCCCACGCGAAACTCGTAGAGATGCGCATGGTCCCACCGCATCACGGCCTGAAGGATGTCGTGCAATGTCGACAGGGTGATCGCAGCCGCCACGTCAACCCGCCGCCAGATACGCGGGGTGATGTCCTCGAGTTCGATCATCAGACGGGCGACGGGCTCCGACATGGGTCCTCCGGGCGGCAGCTTTGTCCCAACCATAGAAGGCGCGCGTGATGCCGACAATTACCGACCTGCGCAGCCGCCGCGACGCGCTCTCGGCGCAGCGCTCCTCCGGCGTGGCGCGGGTCAGCTATGACGGCAAGACCGTCGAGTATCGCAGCGTGGTCGAGATCGACCGCGCCATCGAGGCGCTGGACCGCGAGATCGCCGCGGCCGAGGGCCGGCGGATCGTGCGGCAGCTGCGTGTGACGTCGACGAAGGGGCTGTGATCCATGGGGCTGTTCGACCGGTTCCGCCGCCAGCCCGCCGGCGGCCCTGCGGGCATGCGTGCGCGCCTCGAAGGGGCGATGTCCCGGCGCCGGTTGCGCGGCTGGAACCCGCCGCTGGAGAACGTCAACGCGCTCGTCGCCTCGGGCGGCCCAAAGCTGCTGGCGCGGGCGCGCGAACTGGTGGTCACCAACGGCTATGCCGCCAATGCCTGCGAGGCCTTCGCCGCCAATCTCGTCGGCGACGGCATCAAGCCGTCTTCGCTGATCGACGACGCGGAGCTTCGGGACCAGGTCCAGCGGCTCTGGCTCGCCTGGACCGACGAGGCGGACGCGGACGGGCTGACGGACTTTTACGGCCTTCAGGCCATGGTCGCGCGAGAGATGTTCGTCGCGGGCGAGTGTTTCGTGCGGCTGCGCCCACGTCGCACCGAGGACGGTCTGCTCGTGCCGCTGCAACTGCAGCTCCTGCAATCCGAGATGCTGCCCTTCGAGAAGACCGAGACGGCAGCCAACGGCAACCGCATCCGCTGCGGGATCGAGTTCGACGCCATCGGCAGGCGGGTGGCCTATCACTTCCGCCGCAGCCATCCGGGCGACAGCACGGACCGGCGCGTGGCGGTGCCGGAGACGGTGCGTGTGCCGGCGGCTGACGTCCTTCACGTCTATCGCCCGCTCGATGCCGGGCAGATCCGCGGCCTGCCGCATGTCGCGCCCGCCATGGTGCGGCTTTTCCTGCTGGACCAGTACGACGACGCCGAGCTCGACCGGAAGAAGACCGCGGCGATGTTCGCGGGCTTCATCACCAAGACGGCGCCCGAAGAGCCTATGATAGGCACGGAGGAGGCCGACCCCGACGGCGCGGCCATCGCCAGCCTCGAGCCGGGGACGCTGCAGGTCCTGCTGCCGGGCGAGGACGTGAAGTTCTCGTCACCGGCGGATGTGGGCAGCAGCTACGAGGCGTTCCAGTACCGCACGCTGCTCGGCGTCTCGGCCTCGCTGGGGCTGCCGTATCACCTGGTCACCGGTGACGTGCGCCAGGCCAACTATTCGAGCTTGAGGGCCGAGCTCGTCGAGTTCCGGCGTCGCGTGCAGCAGCTCCAGCACGGGGTGATCGCGCATCAGCTCTGCCGCCCGGTCTGGGCGCGCTGGCTGGAAACGGCGCGGCTGGCAGGCCGGCTGGATCTGCCCGACCCGGCCGTCGCCCAAATGGTGCAGTGGATCCCGCCCCGCTGGGACTGGGTCGATCCGCTGAAGGACATCCAGGCGCAGGTGCTGGCGATGGAGGCGGGCATCACCTCGCGGCGCAAGGTGGTGGAGGCCACCGGCTACGATGTCGAGGAGGTCGACCGCGAGAACGCGACGGACACGGCGCGCGCCGAGGGGCTCGGCCTGCGCTACCGCACCAGCCCCGGCGAGACGCAGGGCGCGCGGGCGACGCCGGCAACGCGGCCCGATCCGGGCGATGGGTCGGCAGATGACAGCGGTGACGACATCGATGCGGCCGCGACCGACCGCGCCACCAATCAGGAGTGACATCATGAACAGCTGGTACACGATCCGCGCCCGCGACGGCGGCGCGGAGGTGCTGATCTATGACGAGATCGGCGCCTATGGCGTCTCGGCCAAGGGCTTCCTCGCCGAACTCGGCGCGCTGCCGGACGAGACCGCGATCGATCTGCGGCTGAACAGCCCCGGCGGCTCGGTCTTCGACGCGGTCGCGATCCACAACGCGCTGAGCCGCCACGCCGGCAGCGTCACCGTCTGGATCGACGGGATCGCGGCCTCGGCCGCCAGCTACATCGCGATGGCGGGCGACGAGATCGTCATGCCCGAGAATGCCTTCCTGATGATCCACGATCCCTCCGGCCTCGTCATGGGCACGGCGGCGGACATGCGCGAGATGGCCGGGACGCTGGACAAGATCGCGGCCGGCATGCTGCGCGGCTACGCCGCCCGCTCGGGCAGGCCCGAGGAGGAGATCGCCGGGCTGATGGCCGCCGAGACCTGGCTCACAGCGGCCGAGGCGCTGGAGGCAGGTCTCGCCACGCGCCTGGCCGAGCCGGTGCGCATCGCCGCGCGCTTCGATATCGCCCGGTTCCGCAACGCGCCGCCAGCGCTGGTGGACGCGGTCGAGACCCCAGATCCGGAATACGCCAAGACGGAAACCGACATCGTTGACGACGCCAACGATGTCGCGTCGGTCCCCGATCCCGCGCCGCAGCCCGTGGCCGACGATCCGGACGGCCCCATGGCAGACGCCAGCACGGCTCCGAACGCCACCGCCATCCGCGCCGAGGCCATCGCCCATGCCCGGGCCGTGGTCGATCTCTGCCGCCTCGCGGGTCAGCCGCAGATGGCCGGGCGCTTCCTCGAGGAGGACGCCAGCCTCGACGCGGTGCGCAGCAGCTTGCTGGACACGAAGGCCGAGGCCGCGCCGGAGATCACGCCCCATCACCCGCAACCCGGCCGCAGCGCCACGACCCGTCCCTGGGGCGACGTGATCGCCCGCACCTTCAAGCTCAAAGGATAGGCTCCCATGACCACGCTTTCTGAGTCCACCCACCCCGGCGGCTTCCTCGTCTGGGAAGCCCATCGCGACTACACCCGAGAGACCGTCACCGTTGCGTCCGGCACGCTCTCACCCGGCACCGTGCTGGGTCAGATCACCGCCTCGGGCAAATACGCCGCCCACGACCCCGACGCCACCGACGGGACAGAGACCGCCGTCGCCGTGCTCTGGGGCAAGGCGGACGCCAGCGGCGGCGATGCACCGGCCGTGGCGGTGGTCCGCGGCCCCGCCATCGTCAACCGGCATGATCTCGTCTTCGCGGGCACGCCCAGCGATCCCGAGGTCGCCGCCGCCCACGCCGCGCTCTTCGCCGCGGGCATCATCGTCCGCTGATCCGAAACCGACAGGAGGCATCAACATGGCCACCATGGACATCTTCGAAGGCGATGCCTTCACCATCGTCGAACTCACCCGCGCGCTCGAGAATATCCCCTACAAGCCCGCCATCCTGTCGGGCGCGGACCTCTTCGGCGCCCGCGGTGTGCGCAGCCGCACCGTGATGATCGAGAGCCGCGACGGCACGCTGTCGCTGATCCCGTTCTCCGAGCGTGGCTCTGCCTACGAGAGCCAGACGCCTGAACGCCGCGAGATGCGGGCGTTTGTTTGCCGGCAGTTCAAGAAGCAGGACGTGCTCTGGGCCTCGGAGATCCAGGCGATCCGCGACTTCGGCTCGGAAACCGCGGTGCAGCAGGTGCAGGCCGAGGTCGCCCGCAAGCTGGGCCGCCTGCGCAACGACGCCGAGGCCACGTTCGAGTTCCACCTCTTCAACGGCATCCAGGGCGTGGTGAAGGACCCCAGGGACGGCGCCACGGTGATCGATTACCACGCCGAGTTCGGCATCACCCCGGCCACGGAGGTCGACTTCGACCTCGACAACACCTCCCCCGCCTCGGGCGCGCTGCGCAAGCGTTGCCAGGCGCTGATCGAGAGCGTCGAGGATTCTCTGGGCGGGCTCGCCGCCGGCCAGGTGCAGCTCCGTGCCGAATGCGGCTCGGCCTTCTTCGCCGATCTGGTTGCCCACAAGGAGGTGCGCGAGACCTATCTCAACACCGCGGCGGCCGCCGATCTGCGCGGCCGCGTGGGCGAGGAGGTCAGCTTCGGCGGGATCACCTTCCGCCGGTATCGCGGCGGGCTGGGCTTCGGCGTGCCCACCGACAAGGCGTATTTCTACCCCGAGGGCGTCGAAGGCCTGTTCGAGATCTACTACGCGCCTGCGGACACCTTCGAGACGGTCAACACCGTCGGCCTGCCGCTCTATGCCCGCATGATCCCGGACCGGGACCGCGACGAATGGGTGCGGCTCGAGATCGAGAGCAACCCGCTGCCGATCTGCACCCGACCGCAGGTCCTGCGCAGCGCGCGGCGGACCTGATGACGGCGGCTGCGATGGCGCTCGACGCGCTCTTCGCCGACGACAACATCGCCCGCGAGGCCGTCTACACGCCCGAGGGTGGAACGCCTGTCCTCGTCCGGGTGGTGACCCGCCGGGCGGACGAGACCACGGGCTTCGGCGACGCGCGCCTCTGGTCGGAGACCACGCGCGTGGATCTGCGCGTAGCCGAGGTTCCGACCCCGCGCCCCGGCGACCGCATCGAGATCGACGGCGAGGCCTTCCTGATCCAGGGCGAGCCGGTCCGCGACCGCGAGCGGCTCGTCTGGACCGTGGATCTGAGGCCGACATGAAGCTGAAACTCGACGTCACGCCCGACCTCGCTTCGTTGATGGCCGCCGAGATCAAGGCGGGCGAGCGCGCGGTGACCACGGCAATGCGTGAGGCCGGCGGGCAGCTCAAGACCGACTGGCGGCGCCAGATCACCGGCGCGGGGCTCGGGCAGCGGCTCGCCAAGAGCATCCGCGCCGAGACCTGGCCCAAGGGGACAACCAGCATCGGCGCAGCCTCGCTGGTCTGGTCGAAGGCGCCCGCCATCGTCGGCGCGCACGACACCGGCCCGCTGATCCGCTCGAAGGCCGGGTTCTGGCTCGCGATCCCGACGCCCGCCGCCGGCCGCGGATTGCGCGGCGGAAAGATCACCCCCGACGAATGGGAACGCCGCCGCGGTCTGCGCCTGCGGTTCGTCTATCGCCGCCGCGGCCCGAGCCTGCTCGTCGCGGATCGGGCCCGGATCAACACGCGGGGCACCGCGGTGGCCTCACGCGCCAAGACGGGGCGCAACCAGGTCACCGCGCCGATCTTCTTGCTGGTCCCGCAGGTCAAGCTGCCGAAGCGGCTCGATCTCGACCGGGACGCCGAGCGCGCGCGTGACAGCGTGCCCGGGTTGATCGTGGCGAACTGGGTGGAGGGGCGGCTTTGATCATGTCGGATCGCCAAACGCCGCAGAAGTTTCGAGGCTGTTGGATCGGCTCAACCAGCACAGCAAGACAGCTTCGCGACATCCATGTCGAAGGTCTGAGCGGCGAGCTTCAGGCCCTCGACTGTGGTCAGATAGGGAAAGATCGTCTCGCCGAGCGCCTTCGTCGTCATGCCGAACTTCAGCGCCATGGCCAGCGTCTGAACGCTGTCGGCCCCTTCCGGCGCCATGATCACGCCGCCCAGCAGGCGGTCCGTCTGCGCATCTGCGACCAGCTTGATCCGCCCCCGCGTGTCGCGGGCGGCGAGCGCGCGGGGCACGTTGTCGAGGTCAAGCACGCTTGTCTTCACGTCATGGCCGGCGTCGCGCGCGTCCGCCTCGGTCAGGCCAACGCCCGCGACCTGCGGATCGGTGAATACCACCCACGGCATCGCCGCGTTGTCGTAGCGCTCGGCGCCGTCCAGCACGGCGTTGCGGGCCGCGAGCTTTGCGCCGTAGGCCGCCATGTAGACGAACTGGTCGCGGTCCGCGACGTCGCCTGCCGCATAGATGCCGGGGCGTGTCGTGGCCATGTCGTCGCCGACCCTGATCGTGCCGCGCGCGTCGGTCTCGACGCCCATTTCGGCCAGGCCCAGCCCCTCGGTGTTGGGCGCGCGTCCCGTGGTCAGGACGAGATGGTCGGCCGTCAGTTCGCGGACGGTCCCGTTCCGCGTGACCGACAGGAGCGCGCCGTCATCCACCTCTCGTGCAGCCTCGTAGCGAACGCCGTCGAGGATCGTCAGACCCTCTTCCCGCAAGACCTCCGTGAGCGCCTCGGACACCTCCGGCTCGGTGCGCGGCAGCAGGCGCGACCGGCAGACGATGGTCACGCGGACGCCCATCCGCGCCATCATCTGCGCCAGTTCCACGCCGATATAGCCGCCGCCGAGGAAGATCAGGCTCTCGGGCAGCCGCTCCAGTTCCATCAGCGAGGTGCTGTCGAGCGTCGGCACATCCGCAATGCCGGGGATGTCGGGCACTGCGGGCCGCCCGCCGGTTGCGACGATCACCCTTGGCGCGGCGATCCTGCGCCCGCCGACCTCGACGCCGCCATCCACGAGCCGCGCCGGCCCCTCGTCGACATAGGTGACACCGTCGTACTCGGGCAGCAGCTCGGCATATTTCTTCTGTCGCAGGCTTGCGACAAGGTCGTCCTTTGCGCCGATCAGGGCCGCCCAGTCGGTCACCTGCGAGTCGCCCGACAGTCCGGGGAAACGGCGCGCGGCCTTCGCGCCATGCATGGCCTCGGCCGCGCGGATCATCGTCTTGGAGGGCACGCAGCCCACGTTCACGCAGGTCCCGCCGATCGTGCCGTGGCCGATCAGCGCGACGCGCTTGCCGCCCTCGACGGCCGTGATCGCGGCCGAGAAGCCGGCCGAGCCCGCACCGATGACGGCGAGGTCATAGTCACCCTTGGGCGTGCAGCAATCGTCTTTCATCAAGTCATCCATCCGTTCGAGTGGTCTGGCGCCGCTGCCGCCGCCAGACGGCATACACCGTCAGCACGACGAAAAAGGCGAGTGCGGGCAGCAGCACATAGTCGAGCCAGCCCAGCCAGGCCGACAGTCCCACGGCGCCGAGAAGCACGACCAGGATCGGCGTGAAGCAGCAGAGCGCCACGATGACGGTGCCGACGATCCCTGTCGCGATCAGCTTGCGGTCGGTCTGCTCGGTCATCCCGTCAGCCCGCGACCCGCGCCGGGTAGCCCGCATTGGCCGAGGCCGCCGCGATGGCGTCGGCACTGGTCGCGGCGGAGTCGTAGATCACCGTGGCGGTGCGTGCCTCGAAGTCGATCTCGACAGTGCGCACGCCCGCGACGCCCTCCATCGCACGCTTCACAGTGATCGGGCAGAGCGCGCAGGTCATGTTGTCGACCGCGAACGTGATAGTCTGCTCCGCGGCGACGGACTGCGCGACCGCAGAAGTGGCGGTCATCGGGGCGACGGCTGTCAGGCCGAACAGTGCAAGGGCAAGGAACTTCTTCATGAGGGTGTCCTTCCGGGATCAGTAGAGAAGCGGGGCCCACCAGTCGATGGTGAGTGCTGCGACAACGAGGATCAGCGAGGCCCAGAGTGCGGTCTTGGTGATGCGCGCCGATGCTGGCCTTGCGCAGTAGGAACCGGGTTCGCAGACGGTCGGCTTGCGGAAATAGACCTGCCGGAATCCCGCCCCGACGAAGCCGAGCGCGATCACGGCGAAGATCGGCTTGTAAGGCTCCAGCGCCGTCAGGTTGCCGATCCAGGCGCCCGAGATGCCGAGGGTCAAAAGCACCAGCGGCCCGATGCAGCAGGCCGAGGCGAGAAAGGCGCCCAGCACACCGCCTGCCGCAAGCCAGCCCTTTCGGGCGGGGCGATCCGCGCCCGTGCTGTCCGTTCGGTCGTCCGTCAGCGCCATGTCGCGCACCTCTCGTCTGTGATTTAGGAGAGGTGTAGGGTCTGTAGCAACTACAGGCTCAAGAGGAAACTTGCCCATGACCGATCACGAGCGCGAGAGCGGTTTCACACGCGGCGACCTGGCCCGGGCGACCGGCTGCAACATCGAGACGATCCGCTATTACGAGAAGACCGGCCTTTTGCCCGACCCGCCCCGGACCGACGCCGGCTACCGCATCTATTCCACCGCGCACGCCACACGTCTGCGCTTCATCCTGCGCGCCCGCGAACTCGGGTTCTCGATGGAGGACATCCGCGGACTGATGGGGCTCGAAGACGGCGCCGCGCCGACCTGCGCAGAGGTCAAGGAGCGGACGGAGCGCCACCTTGCCGATGTCCGCGCGAGGATCGCGGATCTCCGGCGTATCGAAACCGTCCTCGCTGCAACCGCATCCAGGTGTTCGGGCGCCGAAGTCCCCGACTGTCCGGTGCTCGACGCGATTTCCAACCCGGCCGACCCATGACACCTCGCGAAACCATCCTCGCCGCGCTGAACGCGCGGCTCTCGGCGCTTCCCGCCACCGCTTTGCGCAGCGAGGTGCTGCCCGAGCGCGTCCCGGCCGATGGATTACTGATCCTGCGCGACGGCGAGCCGGGGGAGCCGGAGGTGACGTTTTCGCCGCTGCGTTATCACTACCAGCACCGCGCCGAGATCGAGGCGGTGGTTCAGGGCGCCGACCGTGATGCCGCCTTCGACACGCTGACCGCCAGCATTGGCACGGCGCTCGCCGCCGACCGCACGCTGAGCGGGCTCTGTGACTGGGTAGAGGCAGAAGCGCCGCGCCCGGTCGACTTGGCCGTAGAGGGCGCGGCGAGCCTGAAGGCGGCGACCATCGCGGTGGTGCTGCACTACGCGACGGACGACCCGCTGAGCTGAGCGCGGCGTCCACGGCAACCGGGCGACCTCCCCAACCTGACCACTGACCCACCGGCCCGCGGACCCGCTCCGCGGGCCGTTCCTTTTTGCGACAGGAGAGCATCATGGCACGATCCCTTGGGGCCCGGGCGCGGCTCGCGCTCGGCTTCGAGACCACCTACGGCACGCCGCCGGCCAGCGGCTTCATCCGAATGCCCTTCGCGCCGGGGCTGACCGTCGCCGCCGAACAGCCGCTGCTCGACTCCGAGCTGCTGGGCTACGGCCGCGATCCGCTGGCGCCGGTCAAGGACGCGATCACCGCCGACGGCGACGTGGTGGTCCCGATCGACGCGGAGGCCTGGGGCCACTGGCTCAAGGCCGCCTTCGGCGTGCCCACGACCAGCGGCACCGGGCCCTACACCCACGAGTTCCAGTCCGGCGCCTGGGACCTGCCGAGCTTCGCGCTGGAAAAGGGCCTGCCGGAGGTACCGCACTTCGCCATGTATCCCGGCTGCCGGGTCAACCAGTTGCAATGGTCGATGGAGCGCTCGGGCCTCGTCACGGCGACCGTCGGCGTGATCGCGCAGGGCGAGGACAAGAGCGCTGCGAGCCAGGCCGGCACCCTGACCGAGCCCGCGCTCAGGCGCTTCGGCAGCTTCAACGGCAGCGTCCAGCGCGATGGGGCGGCGCTCGGCAACCTGGTCTCGGCCGAGATCACCTATGCCAACAACCTCGACCGGGTGGAGACGCTCCGCGCCGACGGCAAGATCGACGGCGTGGAGCCCGGCATCGCCGCGCTCACCGGCAACGTGGTGGTCCGCTTCGCCGACGAGACGCTGCTGCAGCAGGCGATCGACGGGGCGGCTTGCGAGCTGGTTTTCGGCTACGCGCTGCCCTCGGGCGAGAGCTTCACGCTGACTGCGCATGCCGTCTACCTGCCGCGCCCGCGGATCGGGATCGACGGGCCGCAGGGCATCCAGGCGACATTCGACTGGCAGGCGGCGCGTGACCCCGGCACCGGCCGCATGGCCACCGCAACCCTCATCAACGACGTGGACCTGTACTGATGCTCCGACTCGACATGACCCGCAAACCCGCCTGGCACGACATGCCCGGCGGCGTGCGCCTGAAACTCCTGCCGATCACCACCGCCCTGATGGCCGAGGCGCGCCGCGATCCCGACGTGGTCGAGGCGCTGCAGAGCGTGCCGCCCGAGGCCATTGAGGCGGAGGCAAACGCGGCCATTTCGCGCGCGACCGACGAGGCGGTGGCGATCCCTTTCGCGGTCGCGCTGGCCCGGCTGGCGATCGTGGAATGGGACGGCGTCGGCGACGCGAGGGGCAATCCGGTGGAGCCCGGGACCGAGACGATCCCGGCGCTGATGGACATCTGGCCGATTTTCGAGGCGTTCCAGACCCGCTACGTCCAGAAAGGACTGCTGCTGGAGCAGGAAAAAAACGCCTCTGCGCCCTCGCAGCCTGGGTCTGGGGCGGGGGCGCGGAGTACTGCGCAGGGTGCCAAGGGCCGTGCCCGGACTGCCCGCAAACGCAAGAGCGCCCGCTGACGCTGGAGGGTCGGCAGATGCGGGATCTGGTGCAGGCGGCCGGCGGCCAGCTGCGGCTGGCGCCGATGGGCGGCGTCATCGGCTTCGACATGACCGCGCTCCTGACGATGGCCCGCGTCCGCGGCGTTCCGCTGGCCGCCGCCGCCGAGCTTCTCCCGCATGTCGAGGCGGTGGTGGTCGAGACCCTGCAGAAACGAAACGACGAGTCGCGCGGGGACGGCGGCGCCATGGGGGCTGACTGATGGCCGAGAAACGTGTGAGCGTGCGCCTGTCGGCGACGGGCGGGCGGCAGGTCAAGGATGCGCTGCGCGGTGTGGGCGAGGCCGGGCAGCAGGGCTTCCGGCGCCTCTCGCGCGAGATGGAGGCGGCCAACCGCCGGCTCGCCCGCTTCGCGCGGCAGGCCACGCGGATCGCCCGGGTCGTCGGCGCGGCAGCTACGGCGGCGGGCGCGGCGCTGATCCGCTCGGGGCTCCAGACCGTCGACGCGCAGGCCAAGCTCGCGCAGTCGCTGGCCACCACCACGGCGAGCGTGCAGGTGCTCGCGCGTGCGGCGGACCTGTCGGGCAATACCTTCCGCGAACTCGAGGCCGGCTCTGCGCGCCTGACCCGGCGCCTTTCGCTCTTCGCCGCCGATGGCAGCGGCCCTGCGGCCGACGCGATCCGGCGGCTGGGGCTGAATGCGACGGAGCTGCTCGCGCTGCCGCTCGACCAGCGCATCGCGCGGGTGACCGAGGCGATCCGCAGCAATGCCGCGGCCTCCGAGCAGGCGGCGCTCTTCTCGCAGCTCTTCGGCGATCGCGCCTTCGTGGCCTTCCAGCGGCTCGAACCCGCGCAACTGCGCCAGGCGAACGACGAGCTGCGCCGCTTCGGCGTGCTGGTCAGCGACGCCGACGCCGACCGGATCGAGGAGACCAACGACGCGATCTCGCGGCTGGGTCTGCTCTGGCGGGGCCTGTCGAACCAGCTGGCCGTCGCCGCCGCGCCGGCGCTGCAGAGCGCCGCCGAAGGGCTGGCCCGGCTGGGCGAGGTCGGCGGGCCGATCCAGCGGGTCTTCACCGGCCTTTCGGACGCGTTCGTCCTGTTGATCGACAATTTCGCGCGGGTGGCCAGCACCGCGGCGGCCTTCGCGGGGTTCATCGCCGGGCGCATGGTTGTCCGTCTCGCGTTGGCCGCGACGACGGTCCGCGGTCTCGCCACGGCGCTGGTCGTCCTGCGCGGGGCGCTGATCCGCACCGGCATCGGTGCGCTGATCGTCGGCGCGGGCGAGCTGATCTACCAGTTCACGCGGCTGGTGGCAGCGACGGGCGGCATCGGCGCGGCGCTCGATCTGCTGAAGGACGTGGCCGCGGAGGCCTGGGACCGGATCGCGCTGCGCGCCGGCGCCGCCTGGGCGCGGGTGGAGGCCGGCTGGGCCGCAGCGCAGGCCAGCATCTTCGAGGGTCTGCAGGGCGCGACGGAGGCTGTGGTCGGCTGGGGCAACAGCACCGTCGCGACCTTCTCCGGCGCGTTCGACGCGGTGAAGGCGACTTGGGGGGCGCTGCCGGAGGCCATCGGGGACTTCGCCTTCCAGGCCGCGAATGCCCTGATCGACGGCGTCGAGTCGATGATCAACGGTGTGGTGGCGCGCATCAACCGCTTCATCACCCGGCTGAACGCGGCGCTGTCCAATCTCCCCGACTGGGCAACCGGCGAGGGCGGCCTCTCCATCGGCACGCTGGACCCGGTCGAGCTGGGCGGGGTCGAGAACCCGTTCGCCGGGGCGGCCACGGCGGTCGGCGATGCCGCGGGAGAGGCCTTCCGTGCCGCCATGGGCCGCACCTATGTCGAGGCGCCGGATCTCTTCGGCGGGATGGCCGCGGATGCGCGCGGGCGCGCCGCGGGCTATGCCGAGGCCGCCGGCATGCTGTCTCAGGCCGCCGCGCGCCCGATGACCGCGTGGCAAGCACTGAAGGACGCCGTGGCGGGCGCGGGCTCGGACGGCGCGGCGGCGCTCGAGGCGGCCACGGACTCGGCCGACCGGTTCGAGGAGGCGCTCGGCGCGGCTGGACAGGCGGCCACCGAGGCCGGCGCCGCGGCCGGCGCGGCCGCCTCCGCCGCCGCGCCCAGCACCGAGCGGGCCGTCACCGGCTGGCAGGCCGTCACCGTGGCCCTGTCGGATTACGCGACGAAGGCGCGTCAGATCGGCGGCGATATCGGCCAGAGCCTCGTGGGCGCCTTCCGGTCGGCGGAGAGCGCGGTCGGCGAGTTCGTGAAGACCGGCAAGCTGAAGGTCCGCGACCTCGTCACATCGCTCATCGCCGATCTCGCGCAGCTCGCCGCGCGGCGCTTCATCCTGGGGCCGATCGCCAATGCGCTCGGCGGTGCGCTCGGGGGCGCCGGCGGGCTTTTCGCCAATGTCCTCCATGCCGGCGGTGTGGTCGGTGCACCGGGACCCGGACGCACGGTTCCGGCTGCGGCCTTCGCGGACGCGCCACGCATGCATTCTGGCGGCACGCTCGGGCTTCGCCATGATGAGGTACCGGCGATCCTGCAACGCGGCGAGCGGGTGCTCTCGCGCCGGGAGGTGCGCGCCGAAGACGCCCAGGGCCGCGACCGCGAGCCCGCCCCGACCGTCAATGTCACCATCCAGACCCGCGACGCCGAGAGCTTCCGACAGTCCCGCACACAGGTCGCCGCCGACATCTCGCGCGCCGTGGCCATGGGTCGAAGGGGAATGTGAGCAATGGCGTTCCATGAGGTGCGTTTCCCGGACGACATCAGCCGCGGCGCGCGCGGCGGGCCGGAGCGGCGCACGCAGATCGTCGAACTCGCCTCGGGCGAGGAGGAGCGCAACGCCAGCTGGGCCAATTCCCGCCGCCGCTACGACGTGGCCTACGGCATACGGCGCGCGGACGATCTGGCGGCCGTGGTCGCCTTCTTCGAGGCGCGAAACGGCCGGCTCCATGGCTTCCGCTTCAAGGACTGGGGCGATTACAAGTCGGCCCCGCCGTCCAAGGCGATCGCGCCCACCGACCAGGAGATCGGCACGGGCAATGGCGGCCTCACCGAGTTTGCACTCCTGAAACGCTACAGCTCCGGCGCGCAAAGCTGGATCCGCGCCATCGCCAAGCCTGTGGCAGGCAGCCTGCGCGTCGCGCTCGGCGGCGTCGAGCAGATGTCGGGCTGGACGATCGACACGACCAGCGGCGTCGTCACCTTCGCCACCGCGCCGGCGGCGGGCGTCGCGATCACCGCAGGCTTCGCCTTCGACGTGCCTGTCCGTTTTGACACCGACGCGCTCGACGTGACCCTCGACCTCGAGCGGCTCGGCTCGATTACCTCAATTCCGCTTCTGGAGATCCGGCGATGAACGATTCCGGCGTTCGCGGGGCTTACGCGGCGGTCCGAAGGACGGCGCCACGGTCCCCGCTCACCGTCGCAGCCGTGCTGCGCGACCCCATGCAAACGTCAAGACCTCGGGGCATCCGCCATGAATGACGGATCCGGCTTCATCGCAGCAGTTCTCAGGGAACTTGCAGCATCTACCGCCGTGATCCTCGCCGCCTGGGGCGCGCTCGGCGGCGCCACGAACGCGCTGACCACGAAGATGCGCCTGCGCGATGCGTTGCGCCACATCCTGCTCGGCGGGCTGATCGCGGCCGGCATGGGGAGCCTGTCGATGGCCGTCATCGCGGCGTGGCTGGGGCTGCGCCCCGACGCGATCCCTGCGGGCGGGCCCGCCGGCTCGGCCGCCTATCTCGTCGGCGTTTTCGGCCCGGCCTTCATCGAAGTCGTCCACGCCCGGCTGCGCGCCGCGAAGGGGCGCAAGGATGACTGAGCTTTTCCGCCTCGCCCGCGCGCTGCGGAGCGGGTGCGAGGACCCTCGGGTGCGCTTTGCGCACCGGCTGCGCGTCGGCATCGCCGTTGCGGTGCTGATCCTGATCCTCTCGTTTTTGGAGTAATCCCATGGAGATGACCGCCAAGAAAATGTCACATCGTGGCCTGCTGGCCCTGGCCAGGCACGAAGGTATCGTGCCCGCGCCCTACCGCGATTCCACCTGCACCTGGACCTTCGGCATCGGCCATACGGCCGCGGCCGGACCGCCCGATCCCGGCGAGATGCCCCGCGGCATGCCCGCCGATCTCGATGAGGGCATCGGCGAGGCTTTCCGGGTCTTCCGCACGGACCTCGCGACATACGAGGCCGAGGTCAGGGCCGCGGTGACGGTACCACTGGCGCCGCACGAGTTCGATGCGCTGGTCAGCTTCCACTACAACACCGGCGGCATCGCGCGGGCTGCGCTGACCCGCCACCTGAACGCCGGCGACCGCGAGGCTGCCGCGCAGGCCTTCCTGAACTGGCGGCGGCCGGCGGAGATCATCCCACGGCGCGAGGCGGAGCGCGACCTGTTCCGCCATGGCCGCTATCCCGGCGGGGCCATCCCGGTCTGGTCCGTGGACCGCACGGGCCGCGTGGATTTCTCGCGGCCGGTCCGGCGGCTGACCGAAGACCAGGCTCTGGCTCTGCTGCAGCCTGTCAGACCCTCAGTCCCCGCAACCCCCGAGACGCCGACCGGCTGGCTCGCCCGGCTGGCCACCTTCTTCTCCACCCTAATCCGGAGGGCCTGATCCCCATGCGCTACGTTCGACCCAACTCCATGACCTGGTGGGCGGGACTGCTCGCCATGCTCACAGGCATTGCCGCCCTCGCGCTGCCCGCTACCGGACCGCTGAGTGAGCTGTCCCGCCTTGTCGCTCTGCTCGCTGGCTCGGGCGATGCCTCGCCCGCGGGGCTGATGTTCCTCGGTCTGGGCCTGATCGGTCTGCGCGACCGGATCGAGCGCGGGTTCCGTGGCGATGCTTGAGTGTCTTGCAGGGATGATCGTGGGCGGCAGCGTGGGCGTCTTCGTCGTCGCCCTCTGCGTGGCCGCCACGCGCGGGGAACGGGGCGATGGCTGAGTTCCTGATCTGGTTAGTCGCGGCTCTGGGCGCGGTCGGAGGTGTCGTCCTCGGCCGGGTCTGGGGGCGCGCAGCAGCAAAGCGCGCGGGCAAACGGGAGGCAGAACGCGATGCCATGGAAGACAAGAACAAGCGTGTCGAGCGCGGACGCGACGCGGTTCGTGACGGCCGCGGCGCCGGCAATCCTGCTGAGCGGCTGCGCCGCAACGATGGGCGGTGGTGACGCCGGCTGTGCTTCCTACGCCGAGGCGCGGCTCACCCGGCCGGATGCCGAGACGGTCGCCGCTGTGCCGCCGGACTGGGCCGACTGGATCGCCGATGTCGACGACCGCATGACAGGAACCTGCCGATGAAATCCCTCTCGCCTGCTCTGCAGGCCCATCTCGACGAGGGCACGACGACACTCGCCTGGTGCTGGCGCATCACGCGGGCCGATGGCGTCACCTTCGGCTTCACCGATCACGACCGGACGCTCAGCTTCGACGGCACCGACTTCGAGCCCGAGAGCGGGCTCACGGCGTCCGAGGTGCGCTCCGGCTCGGACCTGTCCGTCGACGCGCAGGATGCCGAGGGTGTGCTGACCTCAGACCGGATCACCGAGACCGACATCCTCGACGGTCGCTGGGACAACGCCGAGGTCGAGGTCTGGCGGGTGAACTGGGCGGATACCGGACAGCGCGTGCTGCTGCGCCGGGGCGCCATCGGCCAGATCCGGCGTGGGCGGCTGGCCTTCGTCGCCGAAGTCCGCTCGCTCGCGCATGTCCTTGGCCAGACGGTCGGGCGGACCTTCCAGGCGACTTGTGACGCTGCGCTCGGGGACGCGCGCTGTGGCGTCGATCTCGAGGATCCGACCTACAAGGGCACCGGCGCGGTGATCGATCTGCTGCGAGACAGGGCCTTCACCGCCTCGGGACTCGGCGGGTTCGAGGCCGCTTGGTTCACCTTCGGCACCGTCGAATGGACCAGCGGCGCGAATGCCGGGCGCAAAGCCGAGGTGCTCGGCCACGACGCGACGGACGGCGTGGCGATCCTGACCCTGCTCGAGGCGCCGGTTCGCGCGCTCGCCGAGGGCGACGCGTTCACCATCCGAGCGGGCTGCGACAAGCGCATCGAGACCTGCGGAGCGAAGTTCGCCAATACCGCCAACTTCCGCGGCTTCCCGCACATCCCGGGCCAGGACACGATCCTGCGCTACGCGACCAACGACGGCGGCCACGACGGGGGCGTGCTGTGACGCCCGCCGACCTGGAACGGGTCATCGCGGCGGCGCGGTCCTGGCTCGGCACGCCCTATCACGACCAGGCCAGCCTGCGCGGCGTGGGCTGCGACTGCCTCGGACTCGCCCGGGGCGTCTGGCGCGAGGTCGTCGGCCCCGAGCCGTTCCCGATCCCGCCCTACAGCCGCGACTGGGGCGAGACGGGCCCGCGCGAGGTGCTGGCGGAAGGCGCGCGTGCCATGATGATCGAGGTGCCGTCCGCCGAGGCCGGGCCCGGCGCGTTCGTGCTGTTTCGCATGATGCCGCGCGCCATCGCCAAGCATGTCGGGATCCTGACGGGACCCGACAGCTTCCTCCACGCGTACGAGCGGCTGGGCGTGATCGAGGAACCGCTCACCGAAAGCTGGCGGCGGCGCATCGCCTTCGCCTTCCTGTTCCCGCAACGCTGAGACCCCGACATGGCAACGCTTGTCCTCGGCGCCGCTGGCGCCGCCATTGGCGGCAGCATCGGCGGCGCGATCCTCGGCGTGAGCGCCGCCACCATCGGCGGCTTCATCGGCTCCAGCATCGGCTCTGTCGTCGACAGCTGGATCATCTCGTCTTTGGCGCCGACGCAACGCATCGAGGGCGCGCGGCTCGACACGCTGCGCATCACCTCGGCCACCGAGGGCGCGGTGATCCCGCGGCTCTACGGCCGCATGCGCATGGGCGGCAACATCATCTGGGCGACGGATTTCCGCGAGGAGACCAAGACCACCACGCAGGGCGGCGGCAAGGGCGGCGGGGGCGGCAAGGTCAAGACCACCGAGTATCTCTACTACGCCAGCTTCGCCGTGGCGCTGTGCGAAGGCCCGATCACCGGCATCGGGCGCATCTGGGCCGACGGCAAGCCGATGGAGCTCACCGGCGTCACCTGGCGCTGGTATCCCGGAGACGAGACGCAGAGCCCTGATCCGTTCATCGCGGCGAAGATGGGCGCGGCCAACACCCCCGCCTATCGCGGCACCGCCTATGTGGTCTTCGAGGAACTGGCGCTCTCGACCTACGGCAACCGCCTGCCGCAGCTCTCCTTCGAGGTGTTCCGCCCGCTGGCCGATCCCGACACCGCCGAGGGGCTGACCCGCGCCGTCACCATGATCCCCGCCTCGGGCGAGTTCACGTACGCGACGCAGGCGATCCGCAAGACCGATGGCGGCACGACGGTGCCCGAGAACCTGAACGCGCTGGCCGACTCCACCGACATGGTGGAGTCGCTGGACCGGCTGCAGGCGATGGCCCCGGCGGTCGAGAGCGTCAGCCTCGTCGTGGCGTGGTTCGGCGACGATCTGCGCGCGGGCTCCTGCAAGGTGCGGCCGGGCGTCGAGGTGTCGGCCAAGTCGACCACGCCCGCCAGCTGGTCGGTGAATGGAGTGAGTCGCGCCAGCGCCTTCCTGGTCAGCCGGGATGCAGAGGACCGTCCCGTCTATGGCGGCACGCCGTCCGACTTCGCCGTGGTGCAGGCGATCCAGGAAATGAAGGCGCGCGGGCTGCGCGTGACCTTCTACCCGTTCATCCTGATGGACGTGCCGCCGGACAACACCCTTCCAAACCCCTACAGCGACAACGCCGCCGAGACGGGGCAGCCCGTATTCCCATGGCGGGGGCGGATCACCTGTTCCCCTGCGGCGGGTTTTGCAGGGACGGTGGACAAGACCGCCATGGCCGCCACGCAGGTCGCGGCGCTGTTCGGCACGGCCACGCCCGCGAGCTTCAACGTCTCGGGTCAGACGGTTTCGTGGATTGGGCCTGCGGGCGACTGGGGCCTGCGCCGCATGGTGCTGCACTACGCCCATCTCTGCGCGGCGGCGGGCGGGGTCGACGCCTTCCTGATCGGCACCGAGATGCCGGGGCTCACGACGATCCGCTCGGGCGCGGCCACCTATCCGGCCGTGCAGGCATATCGGGACCTGCTAGGGGATGTGCGCTCGATCCTCGGGTCGGGTGTGAGCCTCGGCTATGCTGCCGACTGGTCGGAATACTTCGGACACCAGCCAGGCGACGGCAGCGGCGACGTGTTCTTCCACCTCGATCCGCTCTGGGCCGATCCGGAGATCGATTTCGTCGGGATCGACAACTACATGCCGCTGTCGGACTGGCGCGACGGGTTCGAGCATGCGGACGCGGCCGAGGGCTGGCCCGCGATCTACGACCGCGCCTACCTGCAGGGAAACATCGCGGGCGGCGAGGGCTTCGACTGGTTCTATGCCAGCGCGGCGGATCGCTCGGCGCAGGTACGGACCCCCATCACGGACGGTGCCGCCGCCAAGCCATGGGTGTTCCGCTACAAGGATCCGCGCGCCTGGTGGTCGAACGCGCACTACGACCGCCCCGGTGGGGTGGAGAGCGGGACGCCGACGGCATGGGCGCCGCAGTCGAAGCCGATCTGGTTCACCGAGCTCGGCTGTCCCGCCATCGACCGGGGCACCAACCAGCCCAACGTCTTCTTCGATCCGAAGTCGTCGGAGAGCTTCACGCCGCACTTCTCGCGGGGCTGGCGCGACGACGCCATCCAGCGCGCCTATCTCGAAGCGACATATCTCTGGTGGGGCGAGGTCGCGAACAACCCGGTGTCGTCGGTCTACAGCGGCCGAATGGTGCACGTTCCCGAATGCGCCGCCTGGACCTGGGACGCGCGGCCCTATCCGTTTTTTCCAGCGCTGACCGACGTCTGGACGGACGGGGCGAACTGGCGGCTCGGCCACTGGCTGACCGGGCGGCTTGGCGCGGTGTCGTTGGCAGCACTCGTCCGGCACCTCTGCCTGCGCGCCGGGCTGCCCGAGGATCGCATCGACGTCACCGGTCTCTGGGGCGCGGTGGAGGGCTACGCCATCACCGCGCTGGAAAGCCCGCGCGCCTCGATCACAACGCTGTCGCGCCACTTCGGATTCGACGCCGTCGAGACCGAGGGGGTGATCCGCTTCCTCATGCGCGGCCGCGCCTCGGTCATGACCCTCGCGCCCGACGATCTTGTGGCCCCTCGCGAGGGCGACGTGCTGGAGCTGACGCGCGGCCAGGAGACCGAGCTGCCGCAGGCGCTGAAGTGGCAGGTCGCGCGGGCCGACGAGGATTACGACGCGGCCCTCGTCGAGGCGCGGCGCATCACCGTGGACACGACGCGGACTGCCTCGGAGTCCTTCCCGATGGCCGTGCCGCCCGAGGAGGCCGAACGGCGCTGCCGCCGCGCGCTGATGGAGGCATGGGTAGGGCGCGAGACGGCGGCATTCCGACTGCCGCCCTCGCGGCTCGCGCTCGATCCGGCCGACGCGATCCGGCTCGCGCATGACGGGCGGCTGGTCGATCTGCGGCTCGTCTCCATCGCCGACGCCGGGGCGCGCGGCATCGAGGCCGTCCGCCAGGACCGCGCGACCTACGATCTGCCGCCCGGCGATCCCCGCGCGGCGTCGCTGACGCGCGCCGTGGTGTTCGGCGCGCCGGACGCGGTGCTGATGGACCTGCCGCAACTGACCGAGGACCAGCCCGCGCATCGGCCGCTGGTTGCGGCGCATGCGGTTCCCTGGCCGGGCGAGATGGCGGTGTTTCGCAGCCCTGCGACCGATGGCTTCGAGTTGCTGACCACGTTTGGCAGCCGCGCCCGGATCGGGGCGCTGGTCTCGGACCTCTACGCGGGGCCGACGTCGCGCTTCGATCTCGGCAATGCGCTGGTGGTCGATCTGCTGACCGGAACGCTGGAGAGTGTCACAGATCTGACGCTGTTCGGCGGGGCCAACGCGCTGGCGATCGAAACCACGTCGGGCGTCTGGGAGATCGTGCAGGCGGGCGCGGCCGAGCTGCTGGCGCCCGGCCGGTATCGGCTGACGCGCCTGCTGCGCGGCCAGCGCGGCACCGAGAGCGCCATGGGAAATCCGGCGCCCGCTGGCGCGCGGGTCGTGGTGCTGGACGCGTCGCTCGCGTCCCTGCCGATCGCCGAGGCCGATCTCGGCATCCCGTGGAACTGGCGCATCGGCCCGGCGAGCCGTGCGGTCAGCGACGAGACCTATGTCGCACAGGCCTTCACGCCTGCGGGCATCGGGCTCCGTCCGTTCTCCGTCGCCCATGTCGAGCAGCCTTGGCGCAGGCCGCGCACGTCCGGCGATCTGACCATCCGCTGGACGCGCCGCTCCCGTGCGCTCGCCGCTGACAGCTGGGGCGGGCTGGAGGTGCCGCTGGCCGAGGAACTGGAAGCCTACGAGGTCGAGATCCTCGACGACGCCATCTTGAAGCGGGTGCTGAGCACCGCCACCACCAGCGCGGTCTACACGGCCGCCCAGCAGACCGCCGACTGGGGCGCGCCGCTCGCCCCCGGCGACACGCTCGACATCCGCATCTTTCAGCTCTCCGCCCTTGTGGGGCGAGGTGCGCCAAAAACCGTCACGCTTACACTCTGAAGGCCATCCCATGTCCGACGCCACGACCCATCTCCTGCTGCCCTACATCCTGGCGGCGCAGGCCCAGAAGCATGTCACCCATAACGAGGCGCTGAGGCTGCTCGACGGGCTCGTCCAGCTTTCCGTCCTAGACCGAGATCTGACCACGCCACCCGGAAGCCCCACCGATGGCGACCGCCACATCGTCGGCTCGGGCGCGACGGGCGACTGGGCTGGCTGGGACCTGAACGTGGCGCTCTGGACGGACGGCGCCTGGCTGCGCCTGCCACCACGGACCGGCTGGCGGGCGTGGGTCGAGGACGAAGGGGTGCTGCTCGTCTACGACGGCGCGGGCTGGGTCGGAACCACCCCGGCGGCGCTGCAGAACCTCGCGTTTTTGGGGCTGGGTACGACGGCGGATACGTCGAGCCCATTCTCGGCCAAGCTGAACGCGGCGCTCTGGACAGCGAAAACCGTGGCCGAAGGCGGGACCGGCGATCTCTTCTACACCATGAACAAGGAGGCCGCGGCCGACGATCTCGGGCTGACGCTGCAGACCGGCTTCGTGACCAAAGCGCTGGTCGGCCTCTTCGGGTCGGACCGCTTCCGCCTGGCGGTCTCCGCCGACGGCAGCACCTTCCTCGACGGGTTGAGCGTCGACAACGACACCGGCATCGTCGACCAGCCCCGGCTTCCGCGGTTCAAGGCCTATACGAACTACGACAACTACGTGGGTGTCGGGACCTGGACGAAGATCGCCATCAACAACACCGACACCAACGACCAGGGCGCCTTCGATGCCGCCAACAACCGGTTTGTGGCGCCCGCGGACGGCACCTACCTCTTCGGCGCCACGCTCCTTTACAAGGTGAACGCCAGCACGTCGGCGCGCATGCGCGGGCGGCTCGTCCTGAACGGCACGACCGAGATCCGCGGGTCGCGCGGCGAGATCAGCGGCGCGCATTTCTCCGAGGCCACGGCGCTTTGGCTGCAAACCACGGTCGCCCTCACCTCCGGCGACACCGTCGAGGTGCAAGGAAACTTCCGCGCCGCGGATGGCTACTTCACCGCCGATGAGACATCGTTCTGGGGCTGCAAGATCGGCTGATCCGGGGCTGCAAGCGATCGTTACATCAAACGCGGCGCTCGAAAACCTCGAACGAGCCGTCGCGCATCACGAGCAGCGTGTCGAATGCATCGCGCTGATTGCCCATCTCCATCCCCGGCGAGCCGATCGGCATGCCCGGAACGGTCAGGCCAAGCGCATCCGGCTGCTCGGCCAGCAGGCGCTGGACATCGCTGGCGGGCACGTGACCTTCGACGACGTATCCATCGACGAACGCCGTATGGCAGGAGGCCAGTGCACGTGTGATCCCGGACCGTTCCTTGAGAGCGTTCAGGGTCTGCTGATCGACGTCCCGTGCATCCACCAAAAAACTGTTCTGGGCCATGTGTCGGGCCCATGCTGTGCAGCAGCCGCAGGTCGGCGACTTGTAGACTTCGACGCGCGGCGCCCGCGCCTGAGCAGCAGCTTGCCCGGCGAGCCCGGTGGCTGCCGCGCTCGCAACAAGGAAAGTGCGTCTGTTCATTTTATTGTACATTATGGATCCTGTTCGGTTTCAGCGCACGCGTGTGCCGAAATCGTTTATCAGCTCGTCAGGCCGGAGTGCCGGGATAGCCGGCCTCCCTCAGGGCGGTCTGGAACGCGCCAGCATCCTGGGCGGACACAACCGCTACGGTCTTCAAGGTCAGATCGCTATCGACTCTCGCGTCCGGATCAATCGCCTTGAGGGCCTTGTCTATGGCAGCGGTGCAGTGGCCACAGCTCATGTCGGGCACGTGGAACTTCATCTTGATTTATCCCTTCATTTCAGGCGCCAACTGCATTCGTTCGGTTGCATTGGCACGGGTGGACGGCCGCAGTTTCCTTGCCGCGGCTCATCTCGCGCGTCAGCAAGAAGCCGGACAGGAGTAACAATCCTCCACCAAAGATCATGCCCTGCGCCGGAACTTCGCCAAAGACAAGGTAGCCGAGGGTTGCCGCCACGATCGGCGAGACGATGATGTCGACCAGCGAATAGATGTTCGCTGTGATCTGCTTGAGCACCAGCGAAATGCCGAAATAGGCGAACCCCGTCGAGACGATGCCGAGGCAGACCGCCCACAGCATGACGGGAAGTGACAGACCGAGGGCAGGATAGGCGACGATTTTGCCGACTTCGCCCGGCCCTGCGAGAACCAGCGCCGGCGACAGCAGTATCGCCCCGGCCGCCATCGACCAGAAGATATCATTGCCCGTCTCCTCGCGTCCCTCATGGCGCATGTATGTGACCATGCCGGCATAGATCGCCCCGGTGCTGAGCGCGACAAGGTTGCCGAACCAGTCGCCTCCCGCCAGCGGTTTGGCTAGCACGATGCCCACCAGCGCGAGCCCGAAGATCAACACATAGCTTTTCTTCGCGGGCTCACCGAGGAACAGTGCCGAGAAGATGAACACGAAGAACGGGGCGACGCTCCAGAACACCACGGCATTCGCGATCGGCACGAGCGTCATGGCATAGTTGAAAACGCTGATTTGAGCGGCGATGAGCGCCCCGATAATGACCGTGTCCTTCACGTTGCCGCGGGGAAACCTTAGAGGTCGCCCGGTCGTTTGCGGGATGGACAGTGCCAGGAACGCGGCGGCAAAGCTCAGCGCGTAGAAGTTCAGCGTCTGGATCGGGATCGCATCCCCGGTCAGCTTGACGAAGACGCCGATTGTCGCCTCGGAGGCGGTGATCAAGGCGAGCAGAAGAAAGATGCGCATGTTACGTTTTCCGAGCGTGTGGAGAGCTCCCGCGCCCTTGCGAACGCGCCGCCCAGCACATGTCGCACATGGTGTCCCCGTGCGACAGTGTCCGGCGGCGGCGATAATGGCTGCGCTTTCCGTCTCCGGCGATCAGATCCGCACCCGGCCAGTCGTAGGTGCACCAACTCTGGCGGAATGCTTCGAGCGTGTCGGGGTCGTCCTCGGTCTCGGCCACCCGGCGCACGAAGCTCTGTGGCGGGCAGCATGTGAAATGTGTGAGGATGTCGTCGCCGTCGCGCCAAGTCTCCACCGCATAGCCGGGCGCCCCCGGGGCATGGAACGGGAAAACGAGGAGTGCGCGGATTGTCCAACGCAGCCGCCGCCCCGGATCGCGCGTCACCAGGCGGGCGGGCAGCGAACTCAGCCGCAGCATCCGGCGATAGACGTCCCATCCGAGATCGGCCACCACGCGGTGCGCTGTCTTGGGCGTCACGCCGAGATGGCGCAAGCTGCGGTCGGCGGCTGTGCTCCACGCGGCCAGTTCGACCATCACCGCGTTGCCAAAGCCGGGGAGCGCGTCCAAATCCGCCTGCGACCGCAGGCGGCATACCTCGCCGTCCATCGCCTTGAGGAACCGGTCGATCTCGGGATCGAGCCAGCGGGTCTGCGTGCCGTCCGAATATGTCAGGAGATTGTTGGCCAGCCCTCTGCGGGCGGCCTGTCTGATGACGCGCCGGATGATCCGCCGCGCAAGTCTAAGCCGAATCGATGGCGCCGATTGGGTCGCAGGACCGTTCATGTCGCCGTCCTTTCGGCGGTCGGCGTACGGGTGATGTCGATCGTTTCGGCGCCGCTTTCATCGAGACAACGGTCCTCGACCTGCAAGGTCACGAAGAAGAAGCCGAAGCGGTCACGCAGCATCCCGTATGCAGCCTTTAGCACTTCCTGTGGGTCGGCGCCCTCTTGCACGCGCAGGTGACCGGAAAATACGTGCTTCCCGCTGGTCAGCGCCCAGGCGTGAACGTGGTGGGCGTAGGCCACGCCGCCGAGGGCTTCGAGCCTACGCGTGACCTCCGGAAGGCTGACATCGGCCGGCGTGCCCTCCATCAAAAGATGCATGGAGTCGCGCAGGATACCCCAGCTTGCCCAGAGCAGCACGAAGCCGAACGCCATGCCGAGGATCGGGTCGATGAGCAGGAAGCCTGTGAACTTGATCACCAATGCGGTGACGATGATCAGCAGGCTGCCGACGAAGGTCTGGATGATATGCCAGAGCGCGCCCTTCACGTTGAGGTCGCTCTTGCTCTGCTTCCAGATCAGTCCCAGCGATATGAACTCGGTCACCAGCCCGCCGGCAGCGGCCAGCAGCATCGGGCCGGTCGGCAACGCGATCGGGTCCGACAGGCGCATGGCCGCCATCACGATGACGACCAGGGCCATGCCGAGCAGGAAGCCGCCGTTGACCAGCGCACCGATGATTTCGGCGCGATACCAGCCGAAGCTGCGGTCCTCGTCGGCGGGACGCCGGGCCAGACGCGCGGCGACGATGGCCACAAGCACGCCGCCGACGGCGGAGAAGGTGTGGAACGCGTCCGAGATCACCGCGATCGACCCGGTCCAGAGGCCGATGCCCATCTCGATCACGAAGTAAACCCCCGTCAGCCAGGCGGAGATCGCCATTCCGCGGCCGCTCGACGGCATGTGCCCGTGATGCCCGTTGGCCATGGATGTTCTCCTTTCGATCAGAGCCGGACGCGGCGAAGCCGCAGCGCGTTCGAGATCACCGAGACCGACGAGAGGCTCATCGCCGCCGCGGCGATCATCGGTGACAGCAGCAGCCCCACGACCGGATAGAGGACCCCGGCGGCGATCGGCACGCCCGCCGCGTTATAGGCGAAGGCGAAGAACAGGTTCTGCCGGATGTTGCGCAGCGTCGCCACGGCCAGCTTGCGCGCCCGCACGAGCCCCACCAGATCGCCGCGCATCAGCGTGATGCCGGCGCTTTCCACCGCCACGTCGGCGCCCGTGCTCATGGCGATGCCCACGTCCGCCGCCGCCAGCGCCGGGGCGTCGTTCACCCCGTCGCCGGCCATCGCCACCGACGCGCCCTTGGCGCGCAGTTCCTCGACCAGCTTCTGCTTATCTTCGGGCAGAACCCCGGCGCGCACCTCGTCGATGCCGAGTTGCCGCGCGACAGCCTCGGCCGTGCGCTGGTTGTCGCCGGTCGCCATGATGATGGTCAGACCGAGCGCATGCAGATCGCGGATCGCCCCTTCGGTGCTTTGCTTGATCGGATCGGCCACGGCGACGATCCCGGCCAGCGCGCCATCGACGGCCACGAACATCGCTGTCTTGCCATCCGCGCGGAGCGTGTCGGCCCGCGCCTCGGCTTTTCCGGTCTCAAGGCCGAAATCCTGCATCATCGCCGGGTTGCCGAGCGCCACGCGGCGTCCATCGACGGTGCCGCGCACGCCCTTGCCTGTTACCGCTTCGAAATCGGCCGCGCTGCCGGGCGACAGACCGCGATCCCGCGCGCCCGCGACAATCGCCTCGGCGAGCGGGTGCTCGGAGCCGCGCTCCAACGCAGCGGCAAGGCCCAGCACCTCCGCCTCGTCGCCCTGCAGCGCCACGACATCGGTGAGCGTGGGCTTGCCCTCGGTCAACGTGCCGGTCTTGTCCACGATCACGGTATCGACGCGAGCCATGCGTTCCAGCGCCTCGGCGTCCTTGATCAGCACGCCCGCTTGTGCGCCGCGTCCTGCGGCGGTTGTGATCGAGATCGGCGTTGCGAGGCCGAGAGCACAGGGACAGGCGATGATCAGGACAGAGACGGCCGAGGCGATGGCGAAGGCCAGCGCCGGTTCGGGACCGAAGGCAAGCCAGGCGAAGAACGCCGCGATGGCCACCGCGACGACCGTCGGTACGAAGATCGACGAGACCCGGTCGGCCAACCCCTGGATTGGCGCGCGGGAGCGCCGGGCGCCGGCGACCATCTCGACGATCTGGGCCAGCACGGTGTCAGCTCCGACCTGCGTCGCCCGGATCGCCAGCGTCCCGTTCTTGTTGATCGTGCCGCCCGTGACCCGGTCGCCCTCGGTCTTCTCCACGGGTACAGGTTCGCCCGTAATCATGCTTTCGTCGACGGAGGACCGGCCCTCGACCACCTCGCCATCGACCGGCACGCTGTCGCCTGGTCGCACACGCAGCATGTCGCCTTCTACGATGTTCTCGAGCGGCGCATCGTATTCCGAGCCGTCCGGCAGGATGCGGCGCGCGGTCTTGGGCGCGAGATCCATCAGCGCGCGGATCGCGTCGCCGGTGCGTTCCCGCGCGCGAAGCTCCAGCACCTGACCCACGAAGACCAGTGCGACGATCACGACAGCTGCTTCGAAATAAGTGCCGACCCCATCGCCCATGCGATACTGCTCGGGAAAAACGCCGGGCGCGAATGTGGCGAAGAGCGAGTAGATATAGGCCGCTCCGACGCCCAACGAGATCAGCGTCCACATGTTGGGCGACAGGTTGCGGAAAGAGTCGATGCCGCGCCTGAAGAACGGAAGCGCCGCCCAGAGGATGACGGGCGTGGCGAGGACGAACTCGACGTAGACCGACAGTTGATGCCCAAGCCAGTCGCGGACCGGCAGGCCGACCAGTTCGCCCATCGTGAGGATGACCAGTGGCACGGCCGCCGCCGCGCTGATCCACATTCGGCGGGTGAAGTCCGTCAGCTCCTCGCTGGGCTCGTCCGATGGCACCATCGGCTCCAGCGCCATGCCGCAGATCGGGCAGCTTCCGGGTTCGTCGCGCACGATCTCGGGGTGCATGGGGCAGGTGTACTGGACGTCCGCGGGGGCGGCCTTCTTCTTCCCTGCGGCGCGGCCCGACGCGTAGTGCCACGGGTCGGCCTTGAACTTGGTCTGGCATTTCTCGGAGCAGAAATGGAAGGTCTCGCCCCGGAACTCCGCGTGCCGCCCGTCCGGCTTGACCGCGACACTCATCCCGCAGACCGGGTCCTTCGCCGTCTCGGTTCCTGCGGGTATGTCGGACGCCGCGTGATGATGATCGTGGTCCATGCTGTGCGCACCTTTCTGGTTCGGTCGCAGTGTCACGCCTCCAGCGACTGGAAGCTCAAGTCACTTTTGATGGTGGTCGGGATGGCCTTCTGTGATCGGATTGCGCGCAAGAAAGACCAGCTCGAACAGGAACACCAACGCCATGCCGGTCGCGCCAAGTACGACGATCAACGGATCGGACTGCCACTTCATCGCGGCGAAGGCGGCCAGCACCACCATGTCGAGCACGATCGCCGTCAGCAGCACCCAGCCGCGCGCGCCGATCTCCCGGCGGAGATGCCGGAACACGCCCAAGTGAACGATGATGTCCATCACCAGGTAGAAGAAGACGCCCAGCGACGCGATCCGGCCGAGGTCGAAAAACACGGTCAGCGCCGAGCCGATGACGACGGTGTAGATCAGCATGTGGCGCTGGATCCCGCCCGACATGCCGAAATGGCTGTGAGGGATCATCTTCATGTCGGTCAGCATAGCCAGCATGCGCGACACCGCAAAGATGCTCGCCAGCAGCCCCGAAGCAGTTGCCACCGCCGCGAGAAGCACCGTGAGCAGGAACCCCGCCTGCCCGAGCGCGGGTTCGGCCGCCTCGGCCAGGGAATAGTCGCGCGCTTCGATGATACGGTCGATGGTCAGGCTCGACCCGACACCGAAGGCGACCAGCAGGTATACGACGACGCAGAGCGTGATCGAGATCGTGATCGCCCGGCCCACATTGTGGTGCGGGTCAGTGATCTCGGCGCCGCTGTTGGTGATCGTGGTAAAGCCCTTGAAGGCCAGAATGGCCAGCGCCACGGAGGCGACAAAGCCGGTCGCGGTGAACTCGTGGCCGACCTCGGAGGCGGCGGAAAAGCCGACGCCGCTCGACCACAGGGCCGCAATTCCGAAGATCGCGATGCCGCCGATCTTGATCAAGGCCATCACCAGCGAGAAGAGCCCGACCGACCGGTTGCCGGCAACGTTCACGAAGAAGGCAAACAGGATCACTGCGACGGCGATGACCGGTACCAGCGGCCCCTCCGTGATGTCGAAGGGTCGCAGAACATAGGTCGCGAAGGTTCGCGCCACGAGACTCTCGGCGATCACCATCGACAGCGCCATCAGCATCGCGGCGCCCGCCGCGATCGCCGTCGGCCCGTAGGCTTTCGTCAGGATCATCCCGATGCCGCCCGCGGACGGAAAGGCGTTCGACATCTTGGCGTAGGTGTAGGCGCTGAACGCGGTCACGATTGCACCGACGATAAAAGACAGCGGGAAGAGCGGCCCGGCAAGCTCGGCGATCTGCCCGGTCAGCGCGAAGATGCCCGCGCCGATCATGACCCCGGTGCCCATGGCCACTGCGCCGGGCAAGGTGATGCTGTTTTTCCGATATTCGGAACTCATGACACGTCTTCCTTTTGATCGGTTTCAGGTGCGTCGGCATTCCCGGGTGTGCCACGGCGGAGCGCGAGGACGACCAGGGGAACCGCCGTCGCGAGCCCGAGCCCGAGCACGACCCATTCGGCACTGCCAAAATCGCCGTCCATCGCGGCGCTGCCGAAATGCGCCAGCAGGAAGCTGGCCGGCAGGATCCCGGCCATCGTTGCCAGACCGAAGCGCCAGAAATGAAGACGGCTCAGCCCGGCCGTATAGCTCATCGCGTCGAAGGACACGAAGGGCAGAAGACGGCTGACGAACACGGTGAGCGTCAGCGCGTTCTGCGAGCCAAGCAGCCCGTAATCGGCCTTGTCACCCAGGAGGCGCTCGACCGGTCCTCGCCCAAGCCTGCGCGCGATCAGGAATGCCATTATCGCCCCGATTTCCGCCCCAAGCGCAACATACACCATGCCCGCATAGTGGCCGTAGGCCGCCCCGGATGCAAGCGCGATCGGCGCGCTTGGGATGGGGCTTGCGACGACCGCAGCGGTCATGAGAGCGATCACCGCAAGCGGCCCCCACGACCCGGCCGACGCCACCCATGCCTCGATCGTTGTCCGGTCGATGGCGCCGGGCAACCAATCCATGGCCCAGGCGAGGATCAGGAGCGCCACGAAAGCGGCCGCGATCCAGAACCCGGCCCGATGCAGCCAGGCGTCCCGAACCGATCTGGTGCGCGCGCCCGGCATCTCAGCGAAGATCGTCGGGCAGCGACGCGAGGGCTGTGTCGAGTGGAACGACGGGCAAGCCCGCGGCCAGCCAGCCGGGGCCGCGCGGCGATCCGAGCATGCCCTCGGAGACGTTGGCAAAGCCCGCGTGGCCAGACCGGGTCAGGGTGTCCAGCAGCGCCGCGGACCGGCCTCCGGTCGCGCAGATCAGTCCAGCCTCGCGCGCGCCGGCCAGGACTTTCGCGGCGAAGAGCCGTTCCGCGAACCCGTCTTCATGCATGCTGATCGGCCAGACCCCGGCGCCGACACCGGTTTCCTGCCATTCCGCGCGCGATCTGACATCGATCACGCGCGCGGTGTCGCCAAGAAGCGCGTCATGTGCCTCTTTTGCCGACCAGATCGCTCGACTCTGCGCCAGAGCGCGAGACGCCGCGAGCCAAAGTGGCGCTGCGGACAGGCCGAGAAGGACGAGGCGCCGGTCAAGAAAGCGTGTCATGGTCGCCACTGTCCTCAGGCCGCTTCCACAGCGCGCACGAGCATGTCGCGGACCTCGCCGGCCACCTTGTGCAACGCGGCATTGTCCACTGCCTGCATGGAGGCGACCGGGTCGATGGCGCTGACCTCCGTACCACCCTCGACGCTGCGCAGGATGACATTGCAGGGCAGCATCGCGCCGATCCGCGGCTCGAGGCCCATGGCTTCCCAGGCCATGTTAGGATTGCAGGCGCCAAGGATCTTGTAGCCATCCATGTCCTTGTCGATCTTCTTCTTCATCGTCGCCTTGACGTCGATCTCGGTCAGAACGCCGAAGCCTGCCTCCGTCAGCGCCGCGCGTACGCGGGCCTCCGCGTCGTCGATGTCGGAGCCCACCATCACCCGATCGTGCGTATATGCCATTCTGTCCGTCCTTCCATGGTTGAGGCCCAGTCCCGCTCGATGCGGAACCGGGCAAGGGGTGGCGGAAAGGTGGGCTCAGTTATTTCCCATGCGACCCTCGCCGGGTGTCCCCATCATGCCGCCGTCGCCCTGCATGCCGCCGTTCGGGCCGGGCATCATGCCGTCGCGCATCGTCTTCATACGCTCCATCATGTCAGCCGGCTTGACGATCTCTGCCACCGACACCGCGCCGTCGCCATCGTCGTCGAGGAACTGGAAGCGGTCTACCATGGTTTCGCGAATGAGCGCGCTGTGGAGGGTCTCGAATTCTGCGAGCGACAGCGTTTCGTCGCCATCGGCGTCATATTCCGCCAGCAGGGCCTGCAGTCCTTCGTGGGCCTCCTGCGATGTCACCGTGCCATCGCCATCCGCGTCGAATCGCTCCATTCCCATGCCCATCAGCGACGCTCCGCCGCCCATCATGCCCATGCCCGACATGCGGCCACCGGCGTCCATCATGGCCATGCCGCCCAAGGGACCGCTGCTCCCCATCATCTGGGCGTGCATCCGCATCATCGTCTGCATCATGTCATGGTTGCCGGCGCCGGGACCTTGCGCTCCCGGCGCGCCCTGACCGCCATGCCCATGATCGCCCGCGGCCAGCGCGGCCCCGCCCATAGACATCAGAATGGCGGTCGCCACCGCGAGTTTCGCTCCAGTTTTCATGTCCGTATCCTTTCTCGTGTGAAATGCCTAACCGACATGGGAAAGTAATAAAGAACGCCAAGGCTGCGTCATTTCCGATTTTGTATCCGTTCGTCGCAACGCGGGTGCCTGATACAAAGCGCTACAATCGCGGTGCTGACCCTGTGTCGCCACCCTGCCAAATGATAAGGATGAATAGCTTGCCGCATATCCTGGTTGTCGACGATCACCGCCAGATACGGGATTCGGTCACGCGATTCCTGGAACGCAATGGCATGCGGGCGACGGCGGCGAAGGATGCCCGAGACATGGACGAGAAGCTCGCGAAAGGACACTACGACCTGATGGTGCTCGACGTCATGATGCCGGGCGAGGACGGGCTTTCGATCTGCAAACGTCTATCGGCCGAGAAACGGCTTCCGATCATCATGCTGACTGCGCTCGGGCAGGATCAGGACCGTATCGTGGGTCTGGAGATCGGCGCGGACGACTACCTCCCGAAACCGTTCAACCCGCGCGAGCTGCTCGCACGGATCAAGGCGGTACTGCGCCGCGCACCCGAGGAGATGAGCGAGGCCGGGGCACTTTCGGGGCGCATCCTGCGGTTCGGCGGGCTGGCTCTCGATACCGACGCCCATGTCATTACCGACCGGGACGGCAATCGCGTGCAACTGACGACGGCGGATTTCCGGCTCTTGACGGTCCTTCTGGCGCGTCCGCGCACCGTCCTGAGCCGCGAACAGCTTCTCGATCTCACGGCGGGGCGCGCGGCGGGCCCGCTCGACCGCACGATCGACAACCAGATCAGTCGGCTGCGGCGCAAGATCGAGACGGACGCGTTGCGCCCGACGCTCATCACGACCGTCCGGAGCCACGGCTACAGTCTGAACGCGGATGTCGAGGTGATCGCGTGACCCGGCCGCGCATCGGCAGCCTGCGCGCGCAGCTCGTGATCCTCATTCTTGGGGCATTGGCCATCGCGCAGGCGGTGAGCCTGTGGCTCTTCGCGGACGAACGCAGCCTGGCCGTTCGCGCCGCCCTTGGCTTCGAGGCGGCGGGGCGCGCCGCCAATGTCGTGCGCCTGTTGGAAGAAGCGCCGCCCGATCTTTCCGCGTCTATCGTGCGGGCGGCGAATTCGCCGCTGGTGCGGTTCGACCTTGCGCCCGCCCCGAGCGTCACCGCGCCTGACCATCATCACGCAGCCTATATCGAAACGCGCGTCCGCGCATTGCTTGGCGACGGCTTCAGTCGCGACATCCGCGTTAACCTCAGAGAAACCGGCGTCCCGCTTCATCCGATCCCGAACCTGTCGCCGCAAATGGCTCGGATGCATCAGGAGATGATGCGTGGCAGGATGCAGGCGGTCGAGATGACCCTGTCCATCGCGCTGGCCGGCGGCCAATGGCTGAACGTCGCCACGCGGTTCGAGCGCCCGCCTTTGCAATGGCCTCTTTCCTCTTTCCTGACCTTCGGACTGACAGCCGCGCTCATCCTCGTCGCGGTATTCTGGTTCGTGATGACCCGCCTGACCGGGCCCCTACGGGATCTTTCGCGCGCCGCCGAGGATCTGGGTCGCGGTGACGCGGTTGATCCGCTGCCGGTCGCCGGCCCCGAGGAGGTGCGGGACCTCACCCGCGCGTTCAACCGCATGCAGGAACGGCTGACGCGCTTTGTCGCGGATCGCACCCGCATTCTCGCTGCGGTCAGCCATGATCTGCGCTCGCCTCTCACGGCGATGCGGTTCGATGCTGAACTGGTCGAGGACGAGGAGACCCGCGAAAGCCTGATCGCCTCCATCGACGAGATGCAGACCATGGCCGAGGCCACCCTGACATTCGCCGAAGGACTGGCGGGCCACGAACCCTCGGAGGTCGTCGACGTGCGCGACTGGCTGGAGACACTGGCAGACGACAAGGTCACGCCGTTCGCGCTGACTGGTGGCCCGTCGATGACGGTGCGCATTCGCCCGCTCGCCCTGCGCAGGGCCGTTCGGAACCTGGCGGAGAACGCCATCCGTTACGGTGGCAGCGCGACGGTCGGCTGGGGCCGCGCGGGCGACGATCTGGTGATCGAGGTCACCGATCACGGCCCCGGAATCCCCGAGGAAGAGCTCGAGGAGGTTTTCGCGCCGTTTCACCGCCTGGAAGCGTCCCGCTCGCTCGAAACCGGGGGACACGGGCTGGGCCTTGCCATCGCGCGGGCAATCGTGCGCGGACACGGCGGCGACATCCGGCTCGAAAACCGTGCCGAAGGCGGACTGAAGGCTTCGATCTTCATCCCGCTGTCGGAGGACGCACCCATCAACGACGAGAGACAACGGAAGGAGACTTGAAATGAGACAAACGGCACTTTTGGCAATTACCGGTCTTGCGGCGCCGACACTGGCCGCCGCGGACCCCGGGGAAAACTGGCAGGAAGGATATGGTCACATGATGTGGGGCGGCGGCCACGGAATATTCGGCGGGCTGATGATGATTCTGTTCTGGGGTATCGTCATCGCCCTGATCGTCTTTGCAGTGAAATGGTTCAACGACAACCAGGGCGGCGGCAATCGCGGAAAGCGCGATGCGCTCGAGATCCTGCGCGAACGCTTTGCTTCGGGCGAGATCGACGAGAAAGAGTTCGACAGCCGGCGAAAGGCGCTGGAAAAGTGAGGCGGGCACCCCCCGGCCGTTCTCGCCGAAGCGGCACAAGGCCGGGGCCATTGCCATGCCATGAATTGCGACAGCCACGTCTTGGAACGGGCGCGGCAGCGCCCCATCAGGGTTGTGCGGCGATGGCCCTTTCGTCCCCCGCGGCATCATCGAGCGCCGCCATGACCGCGTCCGGGGTCAGCAGTTCCGGCAGGACAATCCCGTCCGGTGCGGCGGGGCCATAGACCGCGTTGAACGGAATTCCGTAGCGGTTGAAGCTCTCCAGATAGCGCGAAATCGCCGGATCGGGTCGGGTCCAGTCGGCCTGCATAAGGATGATCGCGTCTGCTGCAAGCGTCAAGACGACAGGGTCGCGGTCGAGCACGAGCGCCTTGTTCGCCTTGCAGGTCAGGCACCAGTCGGCCGTGACATCCACGAACACGACCTCGCCCCTTGAGACGCGGCGCGCGATCTCCGCCCGGTCGAAGGCGATCCAGTCGGTGACCTCCGCCGAGTGCGCGCGGGGCGCCGATGTGTCGGCCAGATACGCAGCCCCGAAGAGCATGATCCCCAAGATAGGCAACGCAAGCCCGGCGCGGATCGCGCCCCGGAGCCACGGCAGCGACAACAGCAGAACGAGGCCCGCCGTCATCCCGACGACCGCGAGCATCGTGGTCGTGCCGGCCACGCCCTGCAGCACCCAGACAAGCCAAGCCGCGGTGACTGCCAGAAGAAGGCCCAGCACCACGCGCAGCGCGATCATCCAGCGCCCTGGCCTTGGCAGGTGGCGGACCAGGCCCGGCCGTCCGGCGACGAGAAAATAGGGAGCCGCGAGCCCCAGACCAAGGAAGGTGAAGACCAGCGCGATGTCGGTGCTTCGTCCGGCCAGCGCGAAGGCAATGGCCGTCCCGAGAAAGGGCGCCGAGCAGGGCGTGGCCAGCAGTGCAGCGAAGGCCCCGGTCAGGAAATCGCCCACATGCCCCCCAGCGCGCCCGGCCCGGGCAAGCCGGGTTTGCAGACCGGCGGGCAGCGCGATCTCGAAGGCGCCCGCAAGGTTCGCAGCGAAAACGGCAAGGATGCCGATCATCAGCGCGAGGAACACCGGGTTCTGGAATTGCAGGCCCCAGCCGACCGTGACCCCTGCCTGCCGCAACGCAAAAAGGACCGCGGCGAGGCCCCACATGAAGACCATGACCCCCGCGGCCGAGGCAAGGAATCCCCATCGCACGGTCGCGCGACCGGCCCCCTCAAGTTTCATGGCCGAGGACAGCTTGATCGACAGCACCGGCAGCACGCAGGGCATGACGTTCAGGATCAATCCACCGAGAAAGGCTGTCAGCGCGATCCAGCCCATGCTGGAAATCGGCACTGCCGCGCGTGCTTCGCTGTAGGGCGGCGGCGGTGCCGTGGCCAGCATTTCCGGCGTCACGGTAGCGGCCCAGCCACCGGTATCGGTCGCGGTGAGCGAAGGCACAGCAGTTAGGGCATCGTGCGCCGAAAGGATGGGCAGGCGCGCCCAGAGCAGGCGGCCATTCTCGCCCAGTCTGATGTCAGGCGCCCCGAGGGAGGTACCTTCTCCCAGTTCCGGGAACACATCCGGCGTCTGGAAGGGCGAGGACCGCCGCAGCGTCACTGTCAGCGCAGTTGCGTCGGCATCGACATGCGCGGTGGCGGACCGGACGCCCCCGGGTTCCGCCTCGACCGGGACGCGGCCCGCGTAATCGGCGATGCGCGCAGCGCTCTCCGTATCGATCGATGCGCCGCGGGGCAGGTCCAGCGTCAGGGTGAAATCCTGCGGCACGCAGACGTCGGAACAGGTCAGCAGCGTCACCGAGGCGGATAGCCGCGCGGGCTGGCCGGGCTGTTCCAGCGCGATGCGCAGCGGGAAGATCACTCCGTCATGATAGCCGAAATTCTCGATGCCGAAGGCCGTGAAGCGTTCGGGCGCGGGCCACTGAAATTCGACATCGGCCACGTTGCGCGACCCGGTCCAGTCGATCACCGGCGGGAAACCCACCTCGCCGGGTGTGCGCCAATAGGTCTTCCAGCCCTCGCCAAGGTCCAGCGCCAGCCCGGCAGAAATCGTCCCCGAGCCGCGCGCGACGCCATTCTCCGCCGTGATGAGCTGTGCGCTGAGTGCCGGTGTCGTCACCTGCTCCGAAGTTGCTGCGGAGGCTGCCGGAACCCAGATCGCAAAAAACAAGGCGCTCATCGCGAGCGCGGGAATGGCCTTTTTGATCAATGTTCTCAGCATATTCTACGCCAGCCCTCGCCGCGCTCGATCTCAATCAATCGGCGCAATACGCCTTCCGCAATCTCACCCTGGATGACCGTTCCGCCGACGACCATAGCCGGTGTCCCGATGAAACCGAAAACCCGCGCGAGAGCTCTGCTGATCATGAGTTCGTCGACGACCTCATCGCTCTGCATATCGTCGATCAGCCGGTTGCCATCTATTCCGATACTGTCTGACAATCGAAGCAGATAGTCGCGCGTCGGCTGGAATGGCGTTGTCCACAGAGCTTCCTGAAACGCGACGTAGGCGCCTTGTCGCTTGGCTGCCAACGCCGCTTTCGCCGCACGGTCAGACCCTTCCCCGAGAAGCGGCAGCTCGTGCCAGGAAACCCGGACAGCACTATCGCGTTCTTCGGCAAGATCCGCGAGGCGCCTCATTTGTACGCGACAATACGGGCAATAATAATCTGAAAACGAAGCGATTGGCACGATGGAGGAATCCTCGGGCGCCTCGGCGTAAAGTGCTTTGCAAAGGTCCGCTTCGACCTCGGCGACGGTCGCCGGCCTCGGTCCATCTTCCTTCGCCTCAAGGCCGACAAATGGGTCGAAGGCGCCAGATGACGAACTTCCGCCGGATATCCGCCGGAAGCCCTCCGGGCTCGCCAAAGGCTCGAACTTGGGCGTCCCCGAAAAACGATCCAAGAGCGAGGAAAGCGTCTGGAATCCAACAACAACGCCTGCAGCGACGCCGAGAAATGCAAGTGTGGAACGTCTTGATGTCATTGCAATTCTTGCGAGTTACTTGCGAGAGAATCGAACGCATAGCCGACCCTCCCGCCTTCGCAGGCGAGGGTGACGAAACCGTCGGTGCCGGTCCGGACCGCGCGGCACCCATCCGGAAGTGCCAAAGCCGCACCGCGCGTGGACAGCGTTGCGTCAGGACCCGCGCATTGCTGTATGGCCGTTCCGCAACCGGCCAGCGCAAGAAGTGCAGCCAAGGCCAGTTTCGGACGCAGTCCGTAACCCGCTGCTCCCGTGTCAGCGCGCGGCATCGACAGGACCGATCGCCGTCGGGCCCCGATCCTGTTCGGTGTCCTGCTGGCGGGTGTCCGCTTCGCTGTCATGACAGGATTTTCCCATCATGCGATGCATCACGACATGCGCGCCAAGGCACAGCGCCAACGGGGCCAGAAGGCCAAGATTGCTTGCAAGCCCGCCGAGCGTCCCGCCTGCCAGAAGAAACGCGCCGAGCGGCAAGAGCATCACGGCACAACAGGCCAGCATGCCGAGCTTCATGCCACCACCACCCGATAGCAGATTTCGTGGGTTCCAAGTCATCATGTGCGCCTTATTCATCGACAAGTCGAACGATAGCGGCCCCTACCGGGCAAAGGTCAAGGATACATTCGGATACAAAAATCAGCGGCTCGTCGGATTGTCAGTTCAGGTCCAGCCGATAGAACGAATGCTCAATATCGGGCGGTCCGGGTGCGTCGCAATTCGGCGGCAAGGTGATGTGCACCAAGCAGGTTGAGGGCAGGGAACATGGACAAACTCGGGCTTTTTTTCGGTGGGGTTCTTGCCGCCGGTCTGGGTGTGGTGATCTGGCAGTCAATGCAACGGGCCGAGGAACAGACAGGATCAATGGCCCACCCGAATCCAACTGCGTTAAGCGCCCTGGCCGAGGGCGCGCCGATCGTCGAGGTCCGGCTTCCAGAGCAATTGTCGCCCGAGGCAACGATTGGCCAGCGCGCCTTCGAGGCCAAATGCGCTGAATGCCATGGGGCGAACGCGGCCGGTCAGAATGGCGTCGCGCCGCCCCTGATCCATCGCACATACGAGCCGAGCCATCATTCCGACGAAGCCTTTCAGATGGCGGTTCGGAACGGCGTGCGCGCGCATCACTGGCCCTTCGGCAACATGCCCCCGGTCGAGGGTCTGACCCGCGCCGACGTCCAGTATATCGTGCGCTATGTCCGTGAAGTGCAGCGCGAGAATGGAATCAATTGATGCAGGTGCGGTCGTTTCTCGGCGCGCGCGGATGTTTTGTCGCGATGTTCATGATCGCGCTCGCCGTCCTTGCCAATCCAGCGCCCGGCCCTGCCGACACACCGGATGCGCGTTTCGACATCGCCGTGGTCTGGGACAACCACAGCGCGGGTGCCAGACACGCAGCGCACGATGGCGCGGTCGACCGCTCCTGCCACCCCGACCCGACTTGTTCACCTGCCGCCATTCTCATGACCCGGCCGATATTCGAGGCACAAGGATTCCAGGCCACGCGTCATCCGATCGCGGGAACGACAATACGCGGGAGAAATGCGCCCGTCGATCTTCCGCCCCCGCGACCTTGGGCCGTATCACGACCATATACCCCGAAATACCCCCAGACATGAGAGACCAAGATATGATCAAGACACTTCTGACCGGCACCGCCCTTGCGGCCGGCCTTGCCGTTTCCACTGCGGTTGCCAGCCCTGGACATGGAGACGGCATCGGCGAACCTGGCGATGCCGCACAGGTTGACCGCACCATCACGGTCGAAATGGACGAGATGAACTTCAGCCCAGAGACGATCGAGGTTGCACCCGGTGAGACGGTTCGCTTCGAAGTAGTGAATGTTGGTCGCGCCGTGCACGAGTTCAACATCGGCACGAGCGAGACCTGGAATGGCCACCTTGGCGAAATGCGTACCATGATGCGTGAAGCTATGATGACGATGCGCAGCATCAATCATGACCGGATGATGGAGGCCGGGATGATGCATGACGACGCCAACAGCGTCCTGCTGGCGCCGAGAGATACGGGCGAAGTCATTTGGACGTTTCCCGAAGGCGGCGAGATCGGGTTCGCCTGCAACGTGCCGGGCCACCGCGAGGCCGGCATGGAGGGCGATTTCCGGATGGGACACGACTCCTGACGCACGAACGACCGGTGGCGGGCGAGATCGTCGCCCGCCCCGACACTTTTCCGGAGATCCTGGCCATGCCGACACGACGCGCCTTCATCGGACAGACCGCCGCCGTTCTGGCCCTGGCGGTGAGCGGTCGGCATGTGTCTGCCGCCTCTCACGCGCCCGCGACCCTGACAGCGCGGAAGGTCTCGGTGCAGCTCGCCCCCGACGGCTATCCGGCGACATCCATCTGGGGCTACGAAGGCCGCGCGCCTGGCCCAACGATCCGGGTGCTTCAGGGCGAGCGGGTGCAGCGGCGGCTGGTCAACGACCTGCCCGAGCCGACCTCGGTCCACTGGCACGGGATCCGCATCGACAATGCGATGGACGGTGTCTCGGGTCTGACGCAAGAGGCCGTCGCGCCGGGTGAGGCCTTCGACTATGATTTCGTGGCGCCCGATGCCGGGACCTACTGGTATCACGCGCATAACAGGTCCTGGGTGCAGGTCGCCCGCGGCCTTCACGGACCGCTGATCGTGGAAGAGGCCACGCCGCCCGAGGTGGATCGCGAGGAAATCCTCGTGCTCGACGACTGGCTTCTCGATCCGGAAACGGCACTGATCGACGACAGCTTCGACCAGCCGATGATGATGAGCCATGGTGGCCGGATCGGGAACCTGATCACCACCAATGGGCGTTTCGGTCTGTCAATCCCGGTTGCGCGCCATATGCGCCTGCGCCTGCGGCTCATCAACGCGTCGAATGCGCGGATCTTTCCGTTGCAGCTTGCCGGTTTGCGGGGCTGGACGGTCGCGCTCGACGGCATGCCGCTTGCCGCGCCCGAACCGCTGCAGGACGTCCTTGTTCTCGCCCCGGCGCAACGCGCCGATCTGATCGTCGATGTGACGGCCGAAGCGGGCGAGACTGCGCATCTCGTCCGGATCGGCAATGACGACCGACCCGCCTCGCAGGTTGCGTTCCCCGTCTCGGGCAGCTCCGCGCAGACACCGCGCGCGGCACCTGCACCTCTGCCGCCCAATCCCGGCGTCGGCATCCGGTCGCTGACCGATGCCCGACCATTGCGTCTCGTGATGTCTGGTGGCGCCATGGGCCGGATGGACAGCGCATTTCTTGGCGGAGAGCGCATGGGCTTTCGCGAACTCGCGGCGCGGGGACGGTTCTGGGCCTTCAACGAGATGGCCGAGATGACGCAGGCCCCGCTGGCCGATCTTTCCCGTGGTGAGCCGGTGCGGCTTGAGATCGTCAACGAGACCGTCTTTCCCCACGCCATGCATCTGCACGGGATGCACTTCCGAGAAATCCGCGAGGGCAGACCCGTCGGCCCCATGCGCGACACGGCTCTGGTGGCCGCGCAGGAGACCCGCGAGATCGGCTTTGTCGCGGACAATCCGGGCGACTGGCTGTTTCATTGCCACATGCTCAGCCATGCGGAAAGCGGGATGATGACATGGGTGCGGGTGACATGACGCGGAGGGCTCTCATTGTCGGTGCCGCGGCACTCCTGCTTGCCGGCGTGGGGGCGTGGTTGGCCCTGCGCGACGCGCCGCAGGCCACCCTCGATCCCACTATGCCGGTGATGCCGGTCACTGTGGATATTGCGCAGGGAGAGACGCTTTATGCCGAAAGCTGCGCCGCCTGCCACGGCGCCAATCTCGAAGGGCAGCCGGATTGGCGAACCCCCGATGCGGATGGACGTCTGCCCGCGCCGCCTCACGATAAAACCGGCCACACGTGGCACCATCCCGACCGGGTCCTGTTTCAATATACGAAGCTTGGTGGACGGGAAGCCCTGGCGCGGCAAGGGGTGGAGTTCGACAGCGGCATGCCCGCCTTCGGTGATGTCCTGACCGACCGCGAGATCTGGAACATACTCGCCTACATCCAGTCGACATGGCCCGAGCGCGCCCGCGCCACGCAGGCCGAACGCACGGCCGCAGATATGGCCAACGGAGGAACCTGATATGAGAAGAATCATTTCAATGATCGTGGTGGCGCTTTCGCTGGCGCTGCCATTTCAGGCGGCGGCCCAGGACCTGTCAGAGGACAGGGTGCGCGAACTGGTCCTGGAAACCATCCGGGAGAACCCCGAGATCGTGATGGAGGCCATCGCGATCTTGGAATCCCGGCAGGCCGAGGCTCAGGCTGCGTCGCAGGCCGAAGTGCTCGCCCGGGAACGCGACACGCTGGAACGCGATCCCAATGCGCCGGTTCTGGGCAATCCGGAAGGCGACGTCACGGTGGTGGAGTTCTTCGACTACAACTGCCCCTATTGCCGTCGCGCCAAGCCCGAGATCGAAGCCCTGCTCGAGGCCGATGCGAACGTTCGGCTCGTCTATCGCGAATGGCCGATCCTCGGCGAGGGGTCAGTGTTTGCTGCCCGCGCCGCGCTGGCGGCGCGCGAACAGGGGCTCTACGAGGAATTCCATTGGGCGATGATGGGCATGAACGGTCGCGCGGAGGAATCCTCCGTCCTCCAGATTGCGGAAGACATCGGTCTCGACATCGCGCAATTGCGTCGCGACATGGAAGCACAGGAGATCGACGCGCACATCCAGACATCGATGCGCCTGGCGCAGGCCCTCGGCATCACGGGCACGCCATCTTTCGTGATCGGCGACGCCCTTGTTCCCGGTGTCTTGGATGCGGAGCAGTTGCGAACGCTTGTCTCCGATGCACGGGAACCGGAACAATGATTGCGCTTGGGAAAAAGGGCCTGACGCGGCGCCATTTCATCGTGACCGCATCCGCCCTGTTCTCGCCGCCCGTCGCGGGGCCGCTTCTGGCCGATACCTGGCCGAGCGAGGCGCAGAAGAGCGCTTGGGATGCCGAGGTGACACCGCCCTTCTTCGACCTGGAGACGTCCAATCCCTGGGGCCTCGATCCGCGTTTTCTTCCGCAACGAGTCGTGGCCCGTGCTGGCCTTGTTCCGGGGAACATCCATGTGGATGCGATTGCGCGCTACCTCTATCACATCGAGGACGGCGGGACGGCTATGCGCTATGGCGTGGCCATCGCACGCGGCAACCTCTACGAGCCCGGCACCTACACGATCCGGCGCAAGGTCCGTTGGCCGCACTGGACGCCGACGCGCTCGATGATCGAGCGGGATCCGGAACTGTATGCGGATGTCGAAGACGGCATGGAGCCGGGCCCTGAAAATCCGCTTGGGTCTCGGGCCTTGTATCTCTACGTCGGCGAACGGGACACCTACCTGCGCATTCACGGCTCGCCGGAGCCCCGCTCCATCGGGGGCCGTGCGAGTTCGGGCTGTGTGAGGATGGTCAATGCCCATATGATCGCGCTCTACCCGCTGGTCGAAACCGGCGTGACAGCGTATCTGCATCCGCCGGAAGACTACGTGAGCGCACAGAGTTGAGTACCGAATTCGGGGCGCCCGAGAGCAGCCGGCGAACCCACCGCGCGAAAGGACCGGACTTGGGACGAAAATTTTTCAACAGCTTTGTGTTGCCGGCCATTCTGAGCGGATGCACCGCCGTCGTCGGCACCGAGGACACGGAGCCCGGTACCATTCCCGAACAGGTTGCTGCCTTGGCAGCCCCTTACCAGAATGTCTCGACGGCGCGCCTTTTGCCGCGCGACGGATGTTACTGGTATCTTCACCAGGGGCCGGTCGAACCAACCCTATTGCCGCTCAGAACCATCGACGGGCGACCGATCTGCTCTGCGCGAGAGTAGAAAGCGGCGTCATGGTTGAAATCAAATTTCCCGGTCGACTCTCAACCTACAGACCGCGCGGCGCGGCGTTGCGACAGCTCGCGACAGAGCGCTTCCCTCGTGACGCCGAATTCGGCGGCCAGGCCGAGCGACGATTGATGGGAGAAGCGCAAGACGCAATTCTAGAATAAGTGAAAACAATGGCTTAGGGTGGAGAACGTCCGATCCCGGTCGCGTTCCCTCCGCCACTTGCCCTCGCGAAACCGTTCTCCCGA
>Ga0306868_1000166_pt1 | contig 50624 bp, 46 predicted proteins | sample AntRauTorckE6832_FD_190411 | JGI IMG/M metagenome (GOLD analysis project Ga0306868, IMG submission 190411) | Saline lake microbial communities from Rauer Islands, Antarctica - Metagenome Torckler E6 #832 (v2) (version 2) | ecosystem: Environmental > Aquatic > Non-marine Saline and Alkaline >... | reverse complement strand
GGATGTTACCAAGGTGCGTAATAATGATGAACTCGATAAAATACAGCCTGAAAAATAACCAATGATTTATCTAATCTTGACACTCATACAAAAAGGATCGGAGTTTTCTACTTCCACCAAAGGCCGGGAATATATGCCGCCCGACGGACCGCTGTATTACTTCGTACTGATTGGAGCCGGTATTATTGTACTGGCAACGATTATTCTTACAATAAAATGGTTTTTCTGGCCGGGTGAAACCTCGGAAGACCATATCAAACGCAAAATTTTGGACGCGGACGATTAGCAATGCTAAAAGATAATTTTAAAATCCGAATCTGCCAATATGTACTACCCCCTCTCGGTCTCCCCCTAATAATGTCAGGGGGAGATGACTCTTTGCGAAGATACAGTAGTTATAAATGGAGTATCCGTCCCTATATCTATAGCGAAGGGACAGGGATGGGTCTAAAACAAATTCTGGACACGGAATCAACCGAACCACAACACAATGGCTGAAGAAGATACAAATAAAATCCATGTGTACCTCGATGGACAAGATGAACCCATTGTCTCCTACCGTCCTCCGGTACGTTTTGAACTGGACACCACACAGCTTGAGGATGGTCCACATACCCTAAAGATAGTAGCCTCCGATTCTACCGGACACAAAGGGATGCGTACCATAAAATTTGAAGTACGGAATGGTCCCGGTATTGACGTAGAGGGTGTACAAGATAATGACATTTTGGATGGCAAAGTTCCCATCCTATTGAATGCGTACGGCGGCGCCAAGGAACCATTTTGGGAACCGTCCCGCGCAGAAACACCTGCCCCTGTACCCACCTGGGCCTGGGTACTGCTTCTGGTAATTGCAGCCTGGAGTTCGTTCTATATTGCCCAGCAATGGAATACGCCGGAACAGTATGCCTCCACCCCTACTTATAGTCAATATACCGGCAGCGGTGATGGAGCCCAGTCTGGTGGGGAAGCTCTTTCTTCTAAAGGCAATATAGGAGCAACATTGTATCGCACCAGTTGCTCCAGTTGTCATCAAACCAATGGCGAAGGCATTAAGGGGGCATTCCCTCCGCTGGCCGGAGCTCCGGTTGTTAGCGCTGAGGACCCCACTCGTCATATTGAAATTATTCTTTTCGGCATGCAGGGTGAAACAATTAATGGCGTGGAATATTCGGGCGTTATGCCCGCCTGGTCCGATCAGTTGTCCGATGAAGAAGCGGCAGCCATCATTAATCACGAACGAACCAGCTGGGGCAATGATGCGCCAACCGTGACCGCTGAAGATGTAAAAGAAGTTCGTGCAACAGGGAATTAATACGCTTATGCAAAACTATTTTAAATCTACAAATTATACAACTAACCCAAATCAAAAATAACCAACATGCGTTACCTAACATATATCTTCCCACTTATACTTTTATTTTTTACCGCCTGCGGAGGTGGCGGTTCAGATAATCAATCTCAAACCGAAAGCAACCAAGGCAATAGTGAAACCCAAACTTCACCGCAGCAATCACCCGATGTTCGTACGATTGATATTATCGGCATCGATAAGATGAAGTACGTGGTGAAGGAAGAAGGTGAAATGATCGGCACGGCCGGTACCGTGGAAACAGCTCAAGGTGACCCCTATGTGCTGCTTGAAAGCATTGATGCCCAACCGGGCGAAGAAATTCGCATTCGGTTGATCACCAAGAGCCAGCTTCCTGCGCAGGCTATGTCGCACAATTACGTGCAATTAAAACAAACAGCTGATGTTGAGGCATTTAACAAGGCGGCCGTAAAAGCGAAGGATAATGATTATATCCCATCCGATATGAGTGATCAGATCATCGCACATACCGAGTTGGCCGCACAGGGCGAAACGGTTGAAGTAACCTTTACTGTACCGGAAGAAACCGGAGAATATCCATATCTCTGCTCATTCCCTGCACATTACTCAGCCGGCATGAAAGGCACGCTAAATGTTCAATAGCTTAATTTGGGCACAATAGACGAATGGGTGACCGCAGTAATTGTGGCCGCCCATTTCAATTAATCTGAGTAATCTTGTGACGGTGCTCTGCTCCGTCACACTTTGTGAGCAATGCTGTTACATATTTTTAGTATCTGATTTTATAAAAAAAGCGTAACCAAAATATCCATTTGAACAGGAACATAAAATCTCAAAAAGTCCCCTTTGCAGGGGGTTTGGGGGATGACCTGACAGAATGAGCAAAAGTTAACGATCTACAAATACACTAACTCCTGATAGTAAGTTTAGTAATGATATCAATGCATTCCGCAATGGAGCTACGGAACGAGATAAATTAATAATTCGATGTATCACTTGTCCGTATTTATTCACATCCTTGCAGCTATATTCTGGATTGGCGGCATGCTGTTTACTGCCGCGGTGCTGGTTCCGGCTTCCCGGCATCACCAATCTCCTGGCTCGGGGTTATACCTTGTCCAGTTTGATGACGGCCGAATTTTGGGACAGTTATTTAGGCGGCATGCTTTTTATCAAGCTTCATCTATTTGGTGCGGTACTGATTATCAGCGGTATTCACGATTTCTATGCCGGTCCCAAAGCTGCCCAACTGATGGACGAACAGCCCGAAAGTGCCAAGACGAAACGGATGCGAAAAGTATCAAGCTGGCTGGGGCGTATTAATTTACTACTGGGACTGGGTATTCTTTATTACGCCATGCGTCTGCTGCGGGGATGAAGATAACCGATAGCTATTTCTACTTAATTAGCGTTGATAACTTACGGCACGCCTCCAGTGCAGGTGTATAAATAGTATTACAGCAATTATTTCCAGCGAGCGACCAACCGTTGTTCCCCATTGGGGAAATATGTTTAAATATGACAGTGCATTGATCAAAATTCCAGCATTCAGTGTCCCTACCATCCATTTTGAATACCCTATATTTCCGCGCGGTGGCCCTTCTAAAAATCGAGGTAAAATCCAGTAGGCGGTACCCATTGTAAATTGAATGATAAATCCGAATATGAGCATTTCGATATGGACAGGCAGCAGCATCCAAACCTGCGAATAGGTGGGATATGCTTTGCTGATCAGCATGATGGCACCAATAGTAAAGCCAATGAGTAAATACAACAGTGCACATCGAATCATCCAGCGACTTGGAGCAAGCATTGATAATCACCCCTTATTTCGTTTTTTCTTGCGGTTTTTGCGTCGCTGCTCTTTGGACTGAATGCGCGGCCAGAGTTCTATAGTATAGGTTACCGCCGCTGCTACCTGGGTGAGGGCTGAAACGATAATAAGTATGTCCCATATCATCAGCTGTGAATGGCTGATCATTGGTTCTGCAATAACCCGGAGCACCAGCCCAATGTTTAATAAAATGTAGGTGCTCCAAGCCCACTTTTGGGCAACAAAACCCTCTTCACGGGTTCGGCCGGGAAACATCCACATAGAGACCCCAAAAATAATTTGCGTAATCCAGCCCACCATCAGCAAGTGCCAGAACAGCGGCATCATGCCGGGAAACCGGAAGGTGTCAAACTCGTAGCCCAGTGCAATCAGCAGGGCACACAGAAAGTAAACAAGTCCCGTCTTGATAAATGTACGCGCTATTCGGGGCATGATATGCTAAAATCTTTAGGTTCGTTGCGGTCACATTTCTTACAAGTCAGCAAATGGCCGAGATGTTCCTGGCGTCCTTTTGGGGTGGTAACCCACGGCCTGAGCTGCCAAGGCGGGTTGTGGCGCACGTGTTGGGTGTGCCCGCATTCCAGTTCGGCTACCCAGTCGCTTTGTTCGTCTTTGTGATACCCGCAGATGGCTCGCTCCATTATAATGCACCTGTTTTTTTATTCAGTGCATACCAAAAGAATATGGAAGCTAAGGCAGGTAAAACCGCAATGGTCGCAACAGAATGGAACAGCCATATGGCAAACCACGATGAAGGCCACAGCGGAGTGAGCACCACCAGGCTAAGCAGTACCAGAATGATACTTATCGCCATACCGGTTAATCCCTTTTGGCTTTTGAAATGTGAATGAAGCGTGGCAAACAGGCCCAGCGAAAACCCACCCAGCAGCAACAGGTGAAGATAGAAAATGCGCAACCCGTGGTCCGACATCCAGAAGGCAGAAGGCAGCACCGACGCCAGCAATTGCCCGAAGGCTTTTAATACAAGCATCGATAAGATGATTTTCCAGTACCCACTCAGTTTGGATTGCATATTTCGGGCGATCACATACAGGTTCAATCCTAATCCCACAGCAGCCAAAGCGCCCCCGGCGCGAGCAGCCATCATCAGATTTTGCGACATCAGCCCTTCCGAAATACCATAAGGAAAAGTGAGAGGTGCCCCGAACAGGATGAGTCCGACCAGCAATCCGGGAGCAACCGGCAATTTTTCCATATCAATGTTCAGCCTGTCATACAGCAGCCCCAGCAACACCAGTACCACCCATCCCTCCGTAAAGCTTGCCAGAAAAAAGTGGGTCAACGCTTTGCCCAATAAAGGATTTCCTATACCGGAAAACTGCACTGCGGCCACGCCCCAGGCCCCCAGTGAACAGAAAAACAGCATCACAAGCGCCCCGTCATAAAATCGCATGCACATATCTGTTGAAACATACCTCCGCTCTTTCCAATAGCCGGCCATAAAGCCGTACCAGCAGAGCATCACCAGCCCTGAAAAAATCACCGAAAGCGGCAGATCCATCCCGGCCACCGGCACCGGCCGGTATCCATAAAGCAGGAAAAAAGGATAGGACATCAAACCGAAAAACAACCCGCCCAGAGCCATACGACTCATTAGCATATTGGGCTCGTTGACTTCAATCTCCATACTTACCTTTTGGATGATAAAATACATGGCCAGCGGCACCGCCCAGCTAAAGAACATCAGGTGGGAATGTGCGTGACGGATATTCTGCAGGTTCAATCCAAATAAATCTACCCCAATCAACCCTACCCGGTATAGAAAGCCTGTTAGACCCGCCAGAATGAAGCAGGCCAGCGGCAACTGCCATAATACAGATAGAGAAGTAAGCCGGTTTTTTCTGCTTTTTTTCCTATTCATGAACTATCCTCGCACTAATCTCAACGCGTAATATAAAATTCCCAGCCCAAACAGTAAATTCAGTCGGCCCAGCCAGCTTGACCATTTTCTCAATTTATCAGTTTCGTGAGCATCAGGCTGTTTATCAATCAACCGGGCAGCTTTAGGACCTGCATAAAAATCATGAATACCGCTGACAATCAGCACAGCAGCAAAAAGATGTAACTTAATCATCAGTGTGCTCCCAAATGAGCTTTGCCAAAAAGTCGTCGATACTAAATCACCCCAGGCATACCCGCGCGCCAACAGGTTGATGATGCCAGTTATAATTAAGACAAGAAAAAGGACCCAAGAAATGCGGCTAAACTTTTTGCCGATGAGAGTAAAAAAAGCACCCTTTTTATTATTTAGCAACTCGTGGCGCGATGCCGGCACCAACACAGCCACCGTAAAAAGCATACCCCCGATCCAAAAAATTGCCGACAAAATGTGAATAAAAACAGAAAGATAATAGATCATGAAATGCTATAATTCTACAGAAATTTTTTTCTCTAAACTATTAACCAATTGTACCCCGCACGTCCACCGCATAAGCGCCCTTCCGTTGTGGAAGTACATATAGTGGGTTAATTTCCAGCTCTTTAATAATTGTTATATCACTGGCCAGCTGTGAAAATCGCATAAGAATATCGATCACTTTCTCACGGTCGGCTGGGGGCTGATTCCGCCATCCGTGAAGCTTTATGCCCGCCCGGGTTGCATCAACCAGATTTTCGGCCTGTATCCGGTTTAGCGGTGCAATAGCTGATTTCACATCCTTTAGCAATTCTACATCCATACCCCCCGTCCCAAATAAAACCTGCGGACCGAATTGTTCATCCCGCCGAATACCCAGAATAACCTCCTGCCCCGACTCAACCATCTTTTGCACCAACGCTCCCTCCATCGATGCGCCTGCATCCCGCGCTGAATCCGAAATTTCTTGCCAAGCCTTTTTTACCTCTTCGCTGTCATGGAGATTAAGTTTAACCCCATTCACCTCTGTCTTATGGCTCACCGATTCAGATACCAGTTTTAACACCACGGGGTAGCCGATAGCTTCCGCGTGCTTTATCACTTCTTCAGCAGAATTAGCTTGTTGCTGGGGCGGCAAAGGGATGCCATATTCATTTAATAAATCGCCCCATTTTTCTTGTTTAGCCAGCGCTTTTGCCGCTTTGATATCTATATCATTGTAGGCCTCAGGAGCTTCCATCGGTACATCAAGCCACTCTTTGCGCTGCACCATGGCCGAAAGCACCGAGGCCACCCGCTCGGGAAAGGAAACGTTAGGAATTTTACGCTTGTGAAGAATATTCAGCGCATCTTCTACCGAGGCTTTTCCCATAATGGAAGCAATAACCGGCTTATCATGTGAGCCGGCCACCTCACCTACAACTTCAGCCAGGCTGGCGGGTAAAAACCAGTCCTGCGGCGCCTGGATAACCACGACCGAATCAACCGTTTCGTCGGTGAGCAGAGCATCCAAAGCCACAGCATATGTTCCCGGTCCGGACCCAGCCAATACATCCACGGGATTTTTGACGCTGGCCGCATCGGCCAGCCGGGATTTTAAGTATTTCTTGGTTTCCTCCGTTAATGCCGCCAGCTCCAAACCAACGTGTTCCAGCGCATCTACGGCCAGAATAGCCGGTCCGCCGGCATTGGTCAACACTGCCACCCGCTTTCCCTTTGGCAGAGGCTGCCAAGCCAAGGCCCGGGCCCAGTCAAACATCTCTTCCATCGTTTCAGCCTGCTGCACGCCGCTGCGTTCAAAAGCAGATTTATAGGCTTCGGCACTGCCGGCTAATGCACCGGTATGAGAAGCAACCGCACGGGCCCCGCTTACCCCGCGCCCCCCTTTAAGAGCAACAAAGGGCTTCTCCAGAGCCGCCTTTTTAGCTGCTTCCATAAAAGCCTTGCCATTTGATACGCCCTCAATATAAGCGGTAATAACTTTGGTTTGGCGGTCTTCGCGGAGCGCTTCAATCATTTGGGTTTCATTGACATCAACTTGGTTGCCCAGACTAGCAATACGGGAAAAACCGACGCCTGCTCCACGAGCCCAATCAATAACCGATGCAACCATAGCTCCTGACTGGGAGCAAAACCCAATTTCACCGGATTCAGGCATACCCGTTACAAACGTGGTATTGACAGGCGTATGCGTATCAATGGTACCGATGCAGTTCGGGCCAATAACATGAATAGATTCTTCATCAGCTATTTTTTTTAGCTTTTCTTCAAGCTTTGTTCCTTCTTCACCCGTTTCACTGAATCCGCCGCTTACCACAATGGCATGCTTTATCCCACGTTTGCCACACTGCCTCACCGTTTCGGGTACAGCACACGCTGGTACAATTACCACAGCCAAATCAACCGGATCGGGGACATCAGCTATAGATGAATAGCAGCGTTCGCCCAAAATTTCGGAGGCTGATTTATTAACAGGATATATCGGTCCCTGATAGCGATACTCCTTAAGATTGCGCACCACCCCATATCCCAATTTGTGGGGATTTCGGGAGGCCCCGATTATGGCCACACCTTCTGGTTTAAAAAAGGGCTCTAACATTAATTTTCTCCATTTAGTATTTAGGAGTATTTTGTCTTATAATATAATGGATTTTGGTGCCTTTTTTCATTTTTTTCCAAAAAAACATTCACTTTTCCTATTTCAAAACAGGTTAATTTTAAATAACCCATCATGGACTTAAAAGAATTTCAAACTGATATCATCATCGAACCTTTCCGTATCCGGTCGGTAGAATCCATTCGGTTTACCAGCATGGAAGAACGGCGCAAGCTTTTGGCTGAAGCCGGGTTTAACCCTTTTTTGCTGAAGGGGAAAGATGTATTGATTGACCTGTTGACCGATAGCGGAACCGGGGCAATGTCGTCGCAACAATGGGCCGGCATGATTTCTAGTGATGAATCGTATGCGGGTTCTTCTTCATATTACCGGCTGGAATCGGCCGTTCAGGATATCACCAATTACAAGCACTTGATTCCCACTCACCAGGGACGTGCCGCAGAGAATATTTTCTTCACCACAATCGCCGGTCCAGGCGATGTTATCCCCAGCAACACCCATTTTGATACCACACGCGCTCATGTTGAACACGCGGGAGCGGAAGCACGAGACCTTGTAATCGAGGAAGGACAGCAGCCACATAACCAGCATCCCTTCAAGGGTAATATGGATCTCAAAAAACTGGAAAAAACCATTTCTGAAGTTGGGGCTGATAAAATCCCGGTTATTATGATCACCGTTACCAACAACTCGGGGGGCGGACAACCGGTGAGCATGGAAAATATCCGGTCCGTCTCGGAAATAGCCCACGACCACGGCATTCCTTTTTTCATTGATGCCTGCCGGTTTGCAGAAAACGCCTGGTTCATCAAAACCAGGGAAGAGGGCTTTGCAAATAAACCACCAATTGACATCGCCAGGGAAATGTTTGGTTATGCCGATGGCTGTACCATGAGCGCCAAAAAAGACGGTATGGCAAATATCGGAGGGTACCTGGCCCTGAACAGCGACGAGCTGGCTTCGAGCTGCCGCAACCTTGAAATTCTAGCTGAAGGATTTCCTACGTATGGCGGGATGGCCGGATATGATATGGAGGCTGTCGCCATAGGCCTTTATGAAGCCCTCGACGAAGATTACCTGCGCTACCGCATCCGGTCTATCGCCTACCTTGGAAACAAACTGACCGAAGCGGGCGTGCCCATTGTACAGCCGACGGGAGGTCATGCCGTTTACCTGGACGCACGTGAGATACTGCCCCACGTAGATCCTCAAAACTACCCGGCTTGGTCCTTTAACAATGCCCTCTATCTTTTGGGCGGTATTCGGGGGGTGGAAATCGGTACCGTTATGTTCGGGCTGCAGCCGAACGGCACCGAAAAGCCGGCGGCAATGGAGTTGGTGCGTCTGGCTTTTCCACGTAGAGTTTATACCCAGAGCCACGTTGATTATCTGGCAGAGGTCATTATCGCAGCTTATGAACAAAGAAAACTGCTAAAGGGCTATAAGATCGTTGAAAGCCCGAATGTGCTTCGGCATTTTTCGGCGCGGCTTGAGCCAATCGGCTGACAGTAAATACCAATGAAAAAAGCGGAATAAATTACGAGCAACGTTTCCCGCTTCCCAAATAAGATTTATTTATGGCAAATCCTCCCAGGTATCTCAGGTATTTCCAAGGACGTTTAACGTTTCGGAGAAATGCTATGGATCTTTGAGCGCTCAAACAGTTAGGGCGTTAAATAAAAATGCAAAGATGAGTAACTTTTTCCACAATACGGGTTAAGGAGGCCACCCTATAGTATGGAGCAGACTTTGTTTATGAGGCTGACTTTAGGTCTTTGGGCTTGGCAAAAAACAACCTTGGATCTCCACTTGTAAATGACCAGGTCCTATAACATCATTATCTGGCGAAGCAAAAATTATTTTTTGATTGCAGGATTAGTTTAAAAACCTCATATTGTGAGTAAACATTCACATATTAAAATCTCCCTTATGAAATATCGAACTATTTTAATTACACTCTTGCTTGCCTTTTTTTCGATAGCACTGGTTCAAAAATCATATTTGCAGACAGAACCTGAAACACAACCGATCAAAACTATAATGCAGCGATTGATGATGGACATGCACACGATAACATTGGGTATCTGGACGGAAAATTATGAAACAATCTATTCCGGAGCCCATAATATCGTAGCACATCCTAAAATTCTTAAAGAACAGCGAGAGGAAATTGCCGGTATTTTGGGCAATCAAATGAAATCCTTTGTTGCCATCGACAAGGTTGTACACCATCACGCCGATTCCATCGCGATGGCTGCAAAAGTTAAAAACATGCAGAAAATTCTTTACCATTACGAAATCGTTCAGAACAGTTGCGTAAATTGTCATTCAACATTTCGAACCCAAATTATAAAAGGCAGATAATTGAGCACTACAAAAAAAGAAGCAATTTTGGATACCGCATTAAAACTGTTCGTTAAAAATGGTATTGATGCCACTTCGATACGGGCTATCTCTGAGGGGGCCAATACCGCAGAGGGCAACATTTATCGACACTTTGAAAGTAAGGATGACCTTGCAAGAGAAATCTTTCTGGATTGTGCCAAACAATTTAGAGCTGCACTGGAGGAGACGGTTAAATTAGATACAGATCCCGAAGATCAAATCAAAGCCTTGGTTCGTACAATCTTTGGATTTTCAATGAACAAGCAGCTTGAATTTTGCTATATACTCATCGTACATCACCGGGAGGAGATCATAACAAAGGATATCCTTTCAAAACCACTTCCCAAAGATGTGTTCATCGAAATTATAAATAACGGTATTGAAAACGGGAACTTTCGCTCTGTTGATCCGGTCCTTGCTGTAGCCTGGATCGTTGGGATGGTCCAACGCAGCTTTATATTTGTACAAAGAAAAATAACCTCACTGCCTCAAGAAGTAGTTGTAGAACAAACGATTGATGCCGTCATGAGGATACTTAAAAATTGATAACACACGGAAACAATAGGGTTGCTATATTTATATAAGACGGGAACGTGCTGAACCAAAAAATAGAGGGCCCTGCCTATTTAGGGCTTCCTTCTAAGGAAGCCCTATTTATACATCAGGTAGGGATTATTGAGATTGAGGAAATCAAATTGTGGAATTGATTAGTGTTGTTTAAGCTTTACTTCGAATTAAGAAACGTTGCGCATCGTCTATCACAGTATAAAACACCGGAATGACGACCATTGTAAGGATACTTGAAGCGGTTAGCCCGCCAATGATCACTATAGCCATGGGCGAAAACCGTTCGGCGCCCAGAGCCAGCTCCAGGGCCAGGGGCAACATGCCGATTACCGTAGATAAAGTGGTCATCATAATAGGACGGAAGCGTACGGCTACCGACTTTACAACAATCTCGTCACGGCTCTCTCCCTTAACCTGGTTCAAAATAAAGTCAATAAGAATAACCGAGTTGTTTACGGCCACGCCAACCAGCAGAATAAAGCCGATCAGCACCGACAAGGAGATAACCTTTCCGGTTATAATGAGCGCCACAGCCGCACCGATGGTTACCAGGGGTACTGCCAGCATCACCGTAAAGGGGTGGATAAATGAACGGAACTGTGCCACCATTAAAAGGTACACTGCCACCAGGGCCGCAAGCAGCGCCGAAATCATTTGTGCGCTGGATTCCTGCAAGTCGGAGTTTTCTCCCGTTACCGCCAGTTCATATCCTTCAGGTACTTCAATTTGGGCTATGGAGCTTTCAATATCGGCAATCACATGGCTGAAGGCACGGTTATAAGTAAAGCCCAACACATCGGCCGTGCGCACCAGGTCTTCGCGCGTAATTAAGTTGGGCGCAAGCCGGGTGTGAGTCCGGGCAACGGACGAGAGCGGAAGGCCCGGTTTAATTCTCGTTTGCAGCACATCATCCAAAATGGTGCAATTGGTTGAATCGTAGCGGACCACAATAGCCGGATCACTGCCATCCAGAGCGTCCATCGTTGATACGGGCAATCCCTCAACGGCGGCAAAAGTTTCCTGTGCAATGTACTGGGGCGTAAGGTCATAAAAAGCGATATCCATCCTGTCAACGGTAAATTGCACCTCGGGGCGCTCGAGCGTCCACTGTCGATAGACGTTAACCGCTCCTTCCACCATTTTCATTTTACCGGCCACCTGCTCAGCCAGCGCATTAAGTTGCTTCAGGTCAGGGCCTGATATTCGCACGTCCAGCGGCGCTGAAGTGGTGCTTTTTGCAGTACCGCCCAGCTCTTTTAAAACGGCTGTTCGAATGCCTGGTATCAGATTAATTTGGTTTCTCAGCTGATCTTCCATATCCCAGATGGTACGGTCTCGTTCTTTACGCGAAACCAGGTCTACCGTGATGAATGCCTGCTGCACGCCCATCGCGCCGGCATCTCCCATAAATTTGGCATCGGGCTCAAAACCGATCTGTGAGGTGTAGTTTAGCACGTCCGGATCTTCTTTGAGCAGCGATTCTATATCGCGTACAATGCCTTTGGTTTGGCGGAAGGAACTGCCGGGTTCAGCCTCCACGGAAATAAAAAAGGAGCCGGAATCCAGTTTGGGAAGTACTTCCATACCACGCATCCGAAGCAGCACCAAACTTACAATAAAGATCATAAGGGTGCCGACCAGCAATAGAGTGCGCCGGCTCAGCGACCATCGAAGCAGCCGCAGATATCCGTCTCGCAGCTTGTTCATTCCGCGGTTGAAGGGAGCCACCATTCTGGTAAACCACAATTCAATACGGGTTTGTTTTTTTTCGAAAAGCACAAAAAGCAGTGGGATAAGCGTTATCGCCATCAATATTGAGGAGCCGAAGGCGTAGATCATGGTAAGCGTAAGCGGGCCGAACACCTTGCCGACAAATCCGGTGAGGAACTGGAAGGGGATCAGCACAATTACGGTGGTTGCCACGCCCACCAGTACGGCAAAAAACACCTCTTGCGTACCTTTTATAGCTGCTTCTTTTGAACTGAGGTTCTCTTCATCATAGTGGCGGCTGATGTTTTCAATCACCACGACTGCTCCGTCCACGACCATTCCCACGGCCAGTATTACCGCTGAGAGGGTCACCAGGTCAAGCTCCATGCCGTTGAGTTTCATCAGCGCAAAGGTCAGCAGAAAACTCATGGGCATGGCAATACTCACCACAAAAGCGCGGCGTATACTTTCCAGGAAACTAAAAATAATCAGCGAGGCCAAAATAAGGGCCATCGCTATGGAACTTGCCATATTGCCGATTACCTGCTCGGTGAATGAAGCTTCTTCGGTAGCAACTTCAAAGGAAAGCCCCGGAAACTGATTTCTCAATTTCGGCAACTCTTGTACTATCATGTTAACCACTTCCACCGTATTGGCGTCATCCTGCTCGAGTACCTGCAGAGCCACAACCTCCTTCCCATTGGCCAGGAAGGCACTCTGGGGATCGGCAACACCATCTTCTACCCCGGCAATGTCACCGATAAGAAGCCGCTGTCCATTCATATTTTTCAACGGAATATTTTTAATTTCTTCGGGCGTGGTTAGGGCCTCATCAAAACGCAATAATACTTCGCGGCGACTGTTATCGAGGCTGCCCAGCGGCATGGAAACATTGGCGCCCTGCACCGCATTATTGATGGCTCCCAGCGTCAGTCCGGCGGCTTCCATACGATCCCTGTTGATGGAAATATTTATTTGCCGGCGGTATCCGCCGAATACGTCCACCGCTGATACCCCTTTGACGCGCTGCAGAGCCGGAGCAATCTGATCTTCGGCGGCCTGGCGCACCTTTTTGAGATTGCCGTCCTTGGCACCCACGCCCAGTGTGACGACCGGCTTGTCGGTTGAGCTTATTTTTAACACCCGGGGCTCACCAATCGCCTCGGGCAGCTCGCCTCGAATACGGCTGACTGCATTTTGTACATCTACAGCCGCCAGATCAACATTTATATCGTATTGAAACTCCGCCGTTACTACCGATAAGCCATCCTGGGAACGGGAGGTGACTTTGGCAATGCCATCGAGTGAAGCCGCCTCTTCTTCCAGGCTTTCCGATACTTTTTCTGCCACATCCAGTGCAGTAGCGCCAGGGTATTGTGTTATTATGGTCACTACCGGCGGGGAAGTCTCAGGAAACAGTGAGATGGGAAGACTCACATACGATTGAATACCGAAGAAGAGGATAGCCAGTGACAGTGCATAAATAGTGTATCGGTTTTTAAGTGAAAATGCTGCCCAATTCATAATATTAATTTATCTGATTATGTACCTGATTTGCGTTACTGCCATTCATTATCTGTACTTTATCGCCCGGCTCCACATTATTGATGCCGGCGATAATAATTTGATCGGATTCAGAAATAGCTCCTTTAATGTGTCGGAGTTCCCCTCGTTGGATACCAAGATCTACAGCTATTTCCTCTGCTCTATTTTGACCGTTGACGCGAAGTATCTGTGGACTTCCGTTCCTCAAATCAATCGCTGATACCGGCACCATCAGCGCCTCATCCTGATTGCCGATTTCAAACTCCAGTGAGAGTCCGGCGCCCGAGGGCCTGTGGGTGATCCATGTTTCCGGGAAAGAAACAAACACTCTGACGCTCCGGAATGGGGGCTTTGCCTGAAAGTCGATTCGCTCAACCCGTCCTTCAATGGTCTCCTCCTGTTCATCCTTTGTTGTTACCCGCGAGCCTACCGCAATGCCTTTTTGGATATCCTGTTCCAGCACATCCGCATAAATGACGGGTGTGCCGGTATGAAAAAAGAACACGGGCTGATTGGGACTCACATTACTGCCGGTTCTAACCATAATGGTGCCGATCACCCCCGGGGTCGGCGCTCTAAGGGTAGTCAACTGCAGGCGCTCTTGCACTTCCTGTAATGCGCCCTCCGCCGCTCGATAGCTCCCCTGGGCCTGTTCAACATTTAAGTGCGTCCTATCCAATGCTGTTTTTGCAATGGCGCCCTCTCTATACAGCACACTGTCTGTTTGAAGCTCACCCTGCCAATACGCCCGGTTCGATGTTGCCCTTTCAAATTCACCGGTTGCACGGTTTAATTGTGCATCCAGCTCGGGAATAGAAAGACGTGCAAGCCGTTGTCCCTTCTCTACTTTCTGACTCTCTTTCACATACATGTCAGTAAGGGTACCCTGTATGCGGAAGGAAAGATTGCCGTCTTTGCTACCCACAATCGTACCCAGGTATGGAACTTGTTCTGAGATCTGTTGTTTCACCGGACGGGCTACTTCCACTGCTACTGCAGAAGAAGCTTCTCCGGTCTTTTCAGCGGGCGAATCCTCCCGTCCCCACAACACTACCAGTACTATAATAACCAACCCTGTTACAATACCTGCTGTTATTTTGTATTTCTTTCTCATACCTGTTCTCCTTTTGCCAGTTTTATTGCTAATTCTTTGTTCATTTGTCCCGTCAATACCGCTATATTCAGATTAATGATTCTGAGCCGGGATTGTTGATTTATCAGTTCCATCCTTGCACTGTTCAATTTGGATTCGGTCAGCAGCAGATCGGTGAGCGTGGTTTTGCCATTGCGATAGGAGACTTCTTCCACCCGGTAGGTTTCCTTGAGATATTTCAGACGCGTTCGGGCGGCCACAATCTTTTTCTGCGCTTCGAATTGTAAATTTGTCAGTTTGTTGAGCTGTTGAATATAGGTTTGCTCGCTTTGTTCAAGCTCTATCTTCCGTGATTTAGCCTGGCTTTTCATGATCTGGCTCTTTACCATGCTATGACCGTTAAGCAGAGGGATGTTCATCCGTACGCCGACCATCCACTGGTCGTCAACACCAAAATCACCGCCTGTTCTAAACTGTTCGGCTGCAAACAAGTTCAGATTGGGGAGGAACGCTCGCTGGGCGGCTTTCGCCTCAAGTTTGGAAGCTTGCCATTTTTGACGAGCAGCGGCAATAAGCGGAACTTCATTAAAACTTTTAGCCTCGGGATTAAATATCTGTTCACTTTCAAATTGAAGCGGTTCTATTTGACTGATCAGCAGCGGCTTTTGGAGCCCCATATCATCCGAAAGTACCTGCAGTATCCATTCAATTTGATTGTCGGTTGTTAATACATCGGTTTGTGCCTCAATAATCGCATCTTCGATTTTTAGCAGGTCAATTTCGGCAATTCGACCTCTTTTAAACAGGGATTGTAATCTTTTTTTGCTCTCACTTAAAGCTTCAATACGCTGTTGTTGCACTTGTTTTAACTCACCTAATTGCTGCAGCTGTACAAACCAAGAGACCGTGGATTCTATGGTTTCCATCCGGCTTATATCGTAGCTGATGCCGGCGGCCACGGCCAGTGCCACAGCTGATTTGCGGGCGGCTCTGCCCTCTCCAAAATCAAAAATCTGCCAGTTGGCCTGTACGGTGGCATCATATATCTGATCGTCTAAAGGTGGGAAAACACCCTCTCGGCGAATGGGAGTAATAATTTGGGGATACTGGGATTTGGTGTAGGAGGCACTGCCGCTTAGTCTGGGTATATAGTCCGAAGACCATATTCCACTGGCTGCGTTGGCGGCCACCCTGTTTTCCTTCGCAATGCGAGTGTTCGTGGAATATTCCAGCGACCGGTCGATAGCTTCGGACAGGGAGATTTGTGCCACTCCATCCAGTGGCAGGCCACCGGCGATTAAAAGGGTTAAGATTGTGAAGATAGTTCGCATAGCTAAAGATATATAGTGAACGTTCACTCACAATATACTTCCAAACGATCTCATTGTCAATACCGGGGTAAAATTTTTTCCTCACCAATGTAATTTTAACAGATGATCTTAATGCAACGCAAAACCTGCACGTCTATCTGATTAGTCATGTCCTGCAGGTGCTTTTGGAGCCACTGAGTTTCTTGTCGCATTTCGCGGTTCTGCATCATCTGCTTGTTTTGCAGCATCAAGTCGCACCGTTCTGCGGCATTCTTCATATTCCCAAGCATCAGGTTAAGCTGCTCACCCATTCTTTGCGATGCCTGAAACTGGTTGCGCATCTGCGGCTGGCCCTTTTGCTGCGCATGAAATTGTATAGTGGTCTGCGGTAGTCATCCGGTTATGCTGGATACCGACTGCCGCGCCGCTGTAAGCCTCGGTGTGGCGTATGGCCCCACCCTGGTAGGCCGTATACGACAGCAAGCCCATGGTAATAATCGCAGCAATAAGCGTGATTACGTTCACCGAATTTTGAACGCGGGGGCCGAAGGAGGAGGCAAACAGCCCTATGACACTCAGACCTCCGGTTACCGCGGCAAGCCAAAAAGCCAGCTCGGCCGCTTCTTCATGATCGTGGATGGTCTGATCGTTGGATATCCCCTGCTCTTCTACAATATCTTCCGCTCCTTCGCCGGTTTCCAGCGCCACATAGCTCGACAGTGCGCCGACGATCAGCAGGACAAAGGCAATGTTATTTATAGATTGGCTTTTCTTTATCATTCCCCAGCCCAGTATGAGTAAGCCAATGAGTGTGGTAAAAAGGGGAATATGGTTTACGATTAAATGATAATGTGCGGCATTCATAACAGTCACCTGTGTTGTTTTTTTATTGTTTTAGAAGGCTTCTTCATCAGTCGTCAGTGTTTTGCCTTTTTCCATCCAGTGGTATATGGTGGGCCCCAGTCGATCCACTCGGCGATCTCGCTGAGCCGCTCGGTCGAACGCGAAACCTGGCCTGATTGAGTAGCCCACTCGTCCAGAATACTGAGTTGATGGCGCTTATCTGACATAACAACAATGATCTTTGATTAAAAAATGTAGGATGTTCACCGAAATCTATAAATTATCAGAGAAAACCCTAAATTAAGGGGTTCTGCAAAGCCCCCTGAAACAAACCTTATTAAGGAATCTTTTTGTCCACTAAACCGGAGATAGCGTTACCGCATTCTACCCATCCAATCTACTTATAACATTTTATGAGTCAAAACAAAGTAATCCTTAGTCGTTTTCTACACCTTTTTAAACCGCGACTGAAAAAACCGCAGGTATTCCGGTTCGTATTCGAAGGCCAGGCCGGTTACGTCAGCGCGGTGGCGCCAAACCATCTCCACCGATTCGGCAACCACATCCATGTGAGCCTGGGTATAGGCGCGGCGGGGAATGGTAAGACGCACCAGCTCCAGCTCGGGGTAGTTGTGTTTGCCCGTCACGGGATTACGTCCGGCAGAGACTACGCCGCGCTCCATGCTGCGAACGCCGGAATCTACATACAGCTCGGCGGCCAGCGACTGCGCCGGAAGCTCATCCTGGCTGAGATGAGGCAAAATCTTCTTTGCATTCAGAAACACGCCGTGGCTGCCGATGGGACGAACGACCGGCACGCCCATATCCAGCAGCTTTTGGCCAAGGTACTGAACCTGGCCTACCCGTGCGCGGATGTGATCTTCATCCACCGACTCGGTGATTCCGATGGCCAGCGCCTCCATATCGCGCCCAGCCATGCCGCCGTAGGTATGTAGCCCTTCGTAAACAACCACCATATTCTGGGCTTTTTTAAACAGCTCCTCGTCATTGACGGCCAAAAATCCGCCGATATTTACCAGCGCATCCTTTTTGGCGCTCATTGTAGCGCCGTCCGTCAGTGAACAGATTTCATGCACAATATCTCTGATTGAAATATCTTCATATCCGGCCTCCCGCTGTTTGATAAAATAGGCATTTTCCGCCACACGGGTCATATCATGGATAATAAGGATACCGTATTTATCGGCCAGTTTCCGGACCTCTCTCAGGTTTTCCATAGATATAGGCTGGCCGCCAGCCATGTTGACCGCCGTAGCGATGGAGACATACGGAATCTGGCCGGCGCCCTTCTCTTTGATCAGCTTTTCCAGCTTATTCAAATCTACATTTGCTTTGAAGGGATGCTCGTCTTCGGGATCGTGGGCTTCGTCAATAATCACATCCACAAAAGTGCCTCCGGCCAGCTCCTGGTGCAGCTTGGTGGTGGTAAAATACATATTGCCGGGAATGAAGTCACCCTCACTGATGAGCAGCTGTGAGATAATATGCTCGGCCGCCCGTCCCTGATGTGTAGGCACTATATGCTCATACCCATAATAATTTTGGATGATCTCTTCGAGGTGATAGAAGTTTTCGCTGCCTGCATAAGCCTCGTCGCCCATCATCATGCCGGCCCACTGCCGGTCGCTCATGGCCGAGGTGCCGCTGTCGGTCAGCAGGTCGATATAGACATCGCGCGACCGCAGTAAAAAAGTGTTGTATCCCGCCTCTACGATCGCCTTTTGACGTTCCTCGCGGCTGATTATGCGAACGGGCTCAACCATTTTAATTTTGTAAGGTTCAGCCCACGATCGTTTCCTTTCCTGTGATTCCATTTTTGGTAATAGTTAGTATATTTTGAATAAATTGAAGTCCGTAGCTTGGGCAGCCTGTCCAAGAAGATCAACAACAATTAAGGCGTTGCTACCCGGACAGGCTGTCCGGGCTACATTTTATTTTAACTCGTTCCGTACTTCTCTACTGCACTAAAGTTTCGTAGAGCAAAGCCAGTGCGGAACGAATTATCCTTATAACAGTACAGCCTGCTTTTCCTCTAATTGTGTGAATATGACCTCCAGCCGCTCAGACTGTTTGGCTACCGTTTCAGGAATAGACGCCAGGTTTTCATTTTCCCGGGGCTCTTGTCCGGCGATTTCGAGACAATAGTTCATCCCCTGTTCAAGATTTTTTTTGAAACGTCCAAGCTTCTTAAGGTCTCCGTCGGATCCTTCACTTTGTTCCACCAGCTCTTCGAAATAGTCTACGTACATCGCCATCTCTTTGGCAAACATATGGGGACGCTCTTTCGGCACCAGCGATTTGCTGCGTCCGTAAATATGGTCAATCATGTCTCGCAGACTGTATTCTCCGTCAAACCAGGCGATATTGGGTCCCGGACAGATCGACTGCGGAGCACGATGCTCTTTGAGGATACCAAGGGAAATTAATGCCCCGTTGCCCAGGTGCCAGCACAGACAAGCTTTGTTAAGCACCTTTTCCCGCATTCGTTCTTTTTCAGCTTCAGGCATCTCGCTTTCTGCAATTTGATTTAGCTTCAGTAGCTGATACTGTGTAGAAGCCGTACAAATAGGTTGTTCGGTAAACTCCGTATTCGATTTTAAAAATGTCTTCGGGCAAGGCGAACCCGGCTTATCCTTTTCAATGCGCTTCTTGTGCCACTGCTCGGAACCGGTGTTTCGCACATTATTAAATGGAACACCCAGCGGCGAAACCGCACTCAGAAAAAGATCTTCTTCGGTTGCATTTTCAAGCAGCCGGCGGGTGGTCCGGTCTACCGTCGTGGCCTCAGGCACCAGCAAAAAAGGGCTGCCCCATCCTGTTGCATCCATCCCATAATCATCGAGCAAGCGATGCGCTTCTCCGCTGACTCCGATCCCCCCCCTGTACGGTGAGACGCGGCTCAGTGATTTGCCAGTCAGATTGGAATCCCTCACCGTTTTCTTCATAATAATCTTCGATCAGAGACTTGACAGATGAGGTTAAACGTTCTCTGTTTTCTTTAAACTCCTTAAGCAGGCTCGGCAGCAGGTAGCCGTCAGAAGCGAATGCATGACCGCCACAGTTAAGACCCGATTCAATGCGGTATTCAAATACTTCCAGTCCTTTCTTGGCCAGGTATTTACCCTGTATAAATGCCGAACGGAAATCACTTACTTTCAGAATTATTTTCTTTTTGATATTACCGGTCGCATCCCTGTAGAAATCTTTGAACTCGGTGATGTAGTTGTAGAGCCGCGGATTAAACCCCGCTGACAACACCAGACTCGACGAAAGCTTGCTTTTGGCATAGCCGCGCAGCGAAGCGCTGGCATCGCTAAACTCGGAACTCATGGGCACCCCTTCCTGGGTGTAATTCAATTTATCTACCTTGGCCATGATGTTCACGTCAATCGAGCCGGGACTCATCAGCCGGGAAAGTTCCGCGGCCAGGCGCTTACGGAACGAACCTTTCTCCGTCTGCATCAGCTGCTTGTACTTCTTTTTGAGCGCGTTGCCATCGGGAAGCATCTCAAAGTATTTGGCCTTGTCGTTGTCCTGGAAAAACGGCTGGCTTTTAAGAGCCTCAAACTTTTCCTGAACAATAGTCTGAACTGTATCCAGATAAGCGGTTATACGCCGGGCCCGCCCATCTTCGGATGTGCCCGGAATAGTTTGGTAGAGGTAATCAAGTTTCTTGCAGTAGTACCTGCGGATACGCTCGACCAACAGATCATCCATGATGGAGACTACCGAATCGATGCCGTAGGGACCCACCCGAATGGGCGAATCGATAGAGTGACCGGTTCCCATTACGGGAATAGAGAAGGTGTGGGAAGAATCATTCATAAAAGGGAGGGTTATATTTATTGACTTAAGAGGATGTACGGACACGATTTATCACATCCGTACATCTTATATTTTATTAGTTTAAGCGGCCTTCCAACTCCAGCGCTTTGGGAAACAGGATATTGTTTTCGAGGTGCACGTGCTTGTGGAGGTCATCCTGGAAAGCCTGCAGGTTTTGGAAATAGACCCGGAAGGTAGCGCAGGCATCTTGCGGCGGGGTAAAGCCGTTGCTTAATGTTTCCAGCTGTGCCATTAAGGCTCCGGCCTCTTCATGCTCGTCTTCCATCATGCGCACCGGATTTGCAACCGTCCCAAAATGGGGCTTTTCTATGGCCTTTCCACTCTTTTCAGCCACTGTCAGCTTTTTGATGTATGGAAAGAGCACCTCTTCTTCTTTGTCCATGTGTGAGAGCAGCTCATCATGCAGCTCTGAAAAAACTTCAAGCATGGTGTTAAGCTCCGGGTATGTTCGGCCGTGAACTTTAGCTACTTTTTGAGCATATGCCTTAATTTCGGGAAGCTTGCTACGTACAAACCCGTGGTGTTGGTTGATGATATAATCAGCCAGAAAATCGAGAGCCCACTCATTATAATTCTGGTCGCTATTATTTTCGGTGGATAAAGCATCCAGCTCCTCCATCAGCTCATCTATATTCACGCCTTTGCGCTCGCAGGCCTCGATCAGGGGCTTGCCACCACCGCAGCAAAAATCGAGTCCAAACTCCTTAAATACACCAGCCATTCTATAATCTTCAGCTACTATGTTTCCTACGGTTCGTTCCTTCAATATTTCCATTGTGGTTGCTTATTGTTTAGATTATTTAAAAATTCAATTTCGTATAAAATACAACTTTATCTTAAATATAAGGAATTTTTTTATTAGATGTAACTTTTTCTCAGTTCATGGTAATAAATCAGCCATGCCACCCAAAAAATAACCGCAACGGACTGGTGAATCACTCCAAGAGCCACGGGTACCTTGAACAGCAAGGTGAAAACTCCCAGCGTATACTGAGCCACAATAAGCCCGAGCAACACATCGGCTTTAACTTTAAGGGGAGGTTCAACATCAGAAAAGCGTGTCTTTACCCACAGCCCCACTACTGCCAAGCCAAGTATCGAACCGACAATACGATGTATCCATTGCACGGTACCCGGGTTTTCAACCAAATTTACAATAACTGGTTGCATTGTCCACGCATTTTGGGGCAGCCACTGCCGGTTCATAAGCGGAAAACTGTTATAGATGTAGCCTGCATCAAGGCCGGCCGTGAAAGCACCCCATAGAATTTGCACGAAAAATAGTATTGCGATCAGCCTTACCCAGCGTTTCAATTCTTTGGATGCTAAAGGGGTATGCTCACGTTCGGGATATTGCTTTTGCAGGTCCAATGCAAACCATACGCAGAAGGTTATTAAGAGTACGGCCAGTAAAAAATGAGCCGCCAGGCGGTAATGGCTGACGTACGGCACATCAACCAGGCCGCTTTTAACCATCACCCAGCCCATAAGGCCCTGCAGCGCGCCGAGCCCGAAAAGCAACAGCACACGCCTGAACAGTTTTCGGTTGAAGTAGCCGCGCAGCCAGAAATAGAGTGCAGGAATAAGAAATACGATACCAATAAGCCGACCTATTAGGCGATGCAAATATTCCCAGAAGAATATCTGTTTAAATTCGCCAAGTGTTATGCCCATGTTCACCTGCTGGTATTCGGGGAATTGCTTATACTGCTGGAAAGAAGCCGTCCACTCGCTCTCGCTCAGCGGCGGTAATGTGCCCATAATAAGATTCCAATCCGACATGGACAGCCCTGATCCGGTAAGACGGGTAATGCCGCCAATAATTACCATCAAAAAAACAAAGGCGGCCCCCGACCAAAGCCAGATGCCTACCCATTTTCTATCATTTCTGTCTCTACGTTGCATTGGGCTACAGGCCGTTCTTGTGCTTATCTGTCATTTTTATTCAGATGGCTTTATTTGATGTTTCTGCTAATAACAGTGCCTGAGCCGCGGCCAATCGTGCAACCGGCACCCGATAAGGGGAGCAGGATACGTAATTTAGCCCAAGATTATAGCAGAATGCTACGCTGGAAGGGTCACCCCCATGTTCGCCGCAAATACCCACTTTCAGGTCTTCCTTAACCGCGCGGCCTTTGGTTGTAGCCATTTCAACCAGCGTGCCAACACCCTCCTCATCCAGTACCTGGAAAGGATCATCTTCCAGGATGCCTTCCTTCATATATACTTCCAGAAACTTGCCGGCATCGTCACGGCTGTATCCGAAGGTCATCTGTGTAAGGTCGTTGGTTCCGAAAGAGAAAAACTCGGCCTCTTCAGCAATCTTATCAGCTACAATGGCGGCTCGCGGAATCTCGATCATCGTACCCACTTTATATTCCACGGTTTCTCCCTCCTGCTCAAACACTTCGGCGGCTACATGATCTACCACTTCGTGCTGGTGGATAAACTCTTCAGAGGTTCCGACCAGCGGAATCATGATTTCGGGCCGCACCTTTTTGCCTTCTTTTTTCAGGTGAACGGCGGCTTCCAGGATGGCCCGCGACTGCATCTCGGTAATTTCGGGATAGGTGATACCCAGCCGGCAACCGCGGTGGCCCAGCATCGGGTTGAATTCTTTGAGCAGTCGTATTTTTCGCTTCAGGTCCCGCAAAGAAATGCCGAGCTCTTCTGAGAGCGCCTTGATTTCCTTTTCTTCATCGGGCAAAAATTCGTGCAACGGCGGATCGAGCAGGCGGACCGTTACCGGCAGCCCCTCCATGACCTCAAATATTTCGATAAAATCCTGCTTTTGATACGGCAGCAGGGCTTCGAGCGCTTTTCTTCGTTCACCTTCGCTTTCCGAAATAATCATGCGACGCATCGCTTTAATGCGCTCTTCGCCGAAAAACATGTGCTCGGTCCGGGTCAGTCCGATACCCTCAGCCCCAAATTCCCGGCCGCGTATCGCGTCATCGGGCGTATCGGCATTGGTGCGGACTTCCATATCACGAATTTCGTCAACCCATTGCATAAAGGTATGGTAGCTGTCGCTAAAAGACGGCTCCTCAACCGGTTTTTCCCCATTAATAACGATACCCCTTGCACCATCAATAGAAATCCAATCGCCGGCTTTAACAGTTACATCACCGTTGGTAAAGGATTGTGTTTCGTAATTGATGATGATATCATCACATCCGGCCACACAGGGCTTGCCCCAGCCACGTGCCACTACAGCTGCGTGACTGGTCATCCCCCCGCGTGACGTCAATATCCCCTCGGCAGCCGACATGCCACCCACGTCTTCGGGACTTGTTTCAATCCGCACCAAGATAACAGGTTCTCCCCTGGCGTGCTCTTCTTCGGCAATATCTGAATTGAAAACGACCTTGCCCACAGCCGCGCCGGGTGAAGCCGGTAGCCCGTGGCCGATAATTTCATTTTCATTAATTTCTTTCTGGCTTAACTGGGGATGCAGCAATTGGTCGAGATGCCCCGGTTCTACCAGCTTAAGCACGGCCTCATTCTTCGAGATCAACTCCTCCGCAACCATATCCACCGCAATTCTAACGGCAGCAGCTCCGGTTCGCTTCCCATTGCGCGTTTGTAGTATAAACAGTCTGCACTGCTGGATGGTAAATTCAATATCCTGCATGTCGCGGTAATGCTGCTCCAGCTTTTCTGTTACGCGGTAAAGCTCCTCGTAACTTTTGGGCATCTCGTCTTTCAACTCATTAATATTACGCGGAGTGCGAATGCCCGCAACTACATCTTCGCCCTGGGCATTAACCAGGAATTCCCCATACAGTTCATTGGTTCCATCGGCCGGATTCCGGGTAAAACAAACACCGGTGGCACAGTCATCGCCCATATTTCCAAATACCATTGCCTGCACGTTCACGGCCGTCCCCGGCAGGCCGGTTATCCTGTTAATTTTACGGTAGGTCCGGGCCCGTTTGCTGTTCCAGGAACCAAACACCGCGTTAATAGCAAAATGAAGCTGTTCGTTGGGATCCTGCGGAAACATATAGCCGGTATTCTTTCGGTAAACGGCTTTATAGCGGTCTACCAGTTTTTTAAGCGCTTCCACATCAAGATCATTATCAAGGGCGGCACCCTGCTTGTCCTTGAGCTTCTGAAGCACCTCTTCAAATTGCTCGTGTTCGATTCCCATCACCACGTTGCCAAACATATCGATGAACCGCCGGTAACAATCATAGGCAAAGCGCTCATTATCAGTTTTGCGGGCCAGCCCCTGTACGGATTGATCGTTAAGCCCCAGGTTCAGTACGGTGTCCATCATTCCCGGCATGGATACGGCCGCACCCGAACGTACCGAAACAAGCAAGGGATCGGTGGCGTCGCCAAATGTAAGATTCATCAGTTCTTCCAAGAAATGGACGCTTTCCTGCAGCTGTTTTTCAACGCCTTCGGGCCAGGCCTCATCGTTTTCATTATAATATTTGCAGACTTCCGCCGACAGGGTAAAACCGGGAGGAATGGGCAGACCGATGGCGCTCATTTCTGCAAGATTGGCCCCTTTGCCCCCCAACAGGCTTTTCATTGACTTGTCGCCCTCGGCACTTCCGCCACCAAAGGTATAAACATTTTTTTTTGCATTCATAGTATTTTTCTTTTGAAAATGATTGGCCGGCCTTTGATGCGTTGAGATAGCGATCAAAACACATCGCAATATTTCGCAGGAAAAGCCGCCCTGTTTCCGTTATCTTTATTCCATCGGGGTTTGTTTCCACAAGCTTATCATCCTGCAACGCAGCCAGCCAATCCAAGTTGTTACTAAAATACTTTTCAAAAACCATGCCCGCCTGCCGGTGGATTCTGCGGGTCAAAGTTTTTTATAGCACGATCATTTCACTCGAGCTCCAACAAATCTGTTTCCATCTGTGCAAATCTGTGGCTCTCCGTTAAAAGTCTTTTTTATTAAACAGGCTAACCCCCCGCCATAGCGGAATGCCCAGCCATAACATTAGGCAGGCTGTAGCAACCCCCACGCCCAACATGCTTCCGAAAAAGCGATTGAACACCGCACCGGTATAACCCATCAGTGCTGATATATCGAACTCCAGCAATACGATGATACGCGCCAGGTCGATGGGGTTCAGCATGGTAAGTGCCAGCATCGGCTTTTCGATCGGGTAATCGCCGAGCGAAAATACGGTCAGCAAAATCAGTCCGTCGTAGAGTACGGCCAAAAAGAGCCAGCTAACCAGCGCGAAACCGAGCCCTTTAACACGATCGTCAAAAAATTTGAGACCCAGCCAAAAGCCGAGTGCGGTGAAAAGCAGAGTCAATACATTGCCAAGCACCAGCAGCAAAAGCATGGATTGTATTTGGGCTGTAACAATCATGCCGGTGTATATAAGCGGCAGGCCCACTCCAATTGTAAAGGCCAATGCAAGGGGCAAAGCAAGCCCACCGAACAATCCCCAGAACAAGGTTTTGCGGTCCAACGGCTGAGCCAGCAGCAGTTCGGTGAATTCACGCGACTGGTATAGATACAGCGCACCGTAAATCATGCCTACAAGTGGAATCAAAAGCAGCATAATATTAGCAATGCTGAGCATAGCCTTGGGCCCTGCGCCGCCAAAGCGAATCATGGCATCGGCAATCAGCAAATAGATCAACCCATAACCCACTATCCATTTTCCACGAAAAAGGTCTTTCCACTGGTATTTTAAAATGGTTAATGTTTTCATGCGACGGTCTCCTCTATCATTTTGGCAACAGCTCCTTCCAGCCGCTCCTCTTGCTGTTTTTCTATTAGTTCTTTCATCGGTCCGTGGTACCGAACCTTTCCTTCTACGATAAATATCAGATAATCGGCCAGTTCTTCAATTTCGCTCATAATGTGGGTGGTTAGCAAAATGGTTTTACCTTTCTGCTTTTCTTTACGCACAAGCTTTTTGAAACGCACGCTCGATTGTGGATCGAGCCCGGCCGTAGGTTCATCAAAAATCAAGATTTGCGGGTCAAACATCATAGCCAGTACCGCCCCTACTTTTTGGCGGGTACCGCCAGAAAGGGTTCGCATTCTTTTTTCAAGCTCAGCTTCCAGCCCGAAATGCTCGATTAATTCCTTTTCATTGCTCTGTTCCACTTCACGCAGCTGTTTTATAAACGTAAAAAGTTCATCTACCGTCATATTTTCGGGATAGCGGGCGGTTTGGGGCATGTAGCCAATTTTATGCCGGTAATCCCATTCCCCTTTTATCAATTTTCCGTCAATATAAATGTCGCCACCCGTGGGCCTTACTAATCCCAGTAATGTTTTTATGGCTGTTGTTTTACCGGATCCATTCGGTCCTACGATACCCGTGGCCTGCCCGGAGGGTATTTCCAAGCTCACATCATTGAGCACCCTGAGCGGTCCAAAATCCTTCCTCAATCCTTTTAATTTAATCATAGTGTTTTGGTCATTTTCGGTTTAGGATCAATGAGTGTTTCGGGAGTCAGCGCCGGCATAAACTTTTCGGCAGCATCCAGAATATCAATGAGCAGACTCCGCAGCAGCAGAAGCGATTGCGGCTGCTTTTCAACCAAAATTGAGAATAGCCGCACCGGTCGGTGCGGCACGTCGCCGATGCCGTCCCGGTCAAGATCGTATCCTTCATATTGGCTCCAATAGTTTTTCTCAAAGGTATTAAAGTTTTGCCGGCTGTTGGTTGAAACCTCAAAACTATTGGCTATAAAATTATTTTGGGTGAACATATTGTCCGTTGAATTGGCCATTAACTTCACCGCCCATCCGTTTTGGCGAAATGTATTCCCCTTTATGCTGTTGCGGCTCGTGGCCTCGATGTACAAGCCTACTGAATTATTGGAAAATTCATTCTCTTCTATTTTGCTGCGGTTGATCTCTTTGAGCAGCATGCCGTAGGCGGCCGAGCCCCAGTTATCTTCAAACCGGTTGTTGATGATCTCTACATTGGAGGTGTACATCACCGCCACGCCCCCGCCGTTATCGCGAAACAGGTTCTCTTCATAACGGCAGTTATCGGAGTACATAAAGTGGATGCCGTAGCGAATATTCTCCTCACTGACATTGCGTGAAATAAAGGCCCCATCTACAAACTCGAAATAAAGGCCGTCGCGATGTCCGGCTACATAGTTATCGATAATCCGGGCGTCTTTGGTGTACCAGAGGTGGATGGCATTCCCCGACTTAGTCTCGCGTGTACCCGAGGCGGTAATATGATTATTTTTGATGAGGGAATTTTTTGTTTTTGCCAGGTAAATCCCGAAAAAGTTATCGGTGAGCGTTACGTTTTCAATGACTGTATTATCGGTTTCTTCGACCAGGATGCCGGCATAATCTTCCATAAAGCTGGTGCTGGCATGCCTTATCTCAACATTTTTAACCGTCACGTTATCAGCGGTAATAACCAATACAAAACCCTTGCGGTCGCCGTCGATAATCACACCATCCTGACCTATTATGGTTAGCGGTTTGTTTATCATTATATCGTGTTCAAAATAAGTACCCTTCTTGATCAGAAGCGTATCTCCCGGTTCAGCCTTGTTAACGCCTTCCTGTATGGAGGTGATATTGCCCGTTGGTGATATGGTAAGCGACTGTGCTCCGGCTATTTGCGTTAGCATGATCAGCAGCACTATCAATCCTGTTATTTTTATTTTTGCCCACATGTTCAATCCTTATTTATGGAACCTTTAATTATTTAACTTGATTAACCCGTTGCGGGTTGCACTTCAATCTGCATTACAGGTTCATATTCATTTCCATCTTCAGCTGCTTAACTTCTTTCCATTTAATCAGTTGGCCCGGTTTGTCGGTCGTATGTTTCTCGGCGGCCTCTGCCGACGGCAGCGCCAACAGCGATTCTCCCATGGGGCTTTGAATGTCTTCACTTTTTACGTACCGGGCCTGAACGGCATCCAGCCATTCGCCGGGATTGGCATAGTTATTTACCCACAACTTGGCTTCCTGCAAATCGCCGCCTTTTTCTCGGCTGTAAGCTGCCAGGCATTCTATGGAATCAAAGGTATAGGCTTTGCCCTTATCGGTGACCAGCTGAGAAGCAAACTGCGGGTCGGTAATCATCATTTTGCAATGCGTGCATTCATCGCTTCCGTAATGAATTTTGGCCGGCTCCTGGCTGCAGGCTACAAACAAAAGTGTAAATATACCCGTGAATATCAGTCGTAAATTTCTCATATTCTTCTTTGCTAATCGTTTACTTTTGAGCCCCAGTTTAATTTCTTTTTTGGATGTTTATTTTTTCCTTCCAACCACCAAACGCCCCCCGCCATTACCATTGACGACAGCGCAAATAAAAACCCGATGTGAGGCAGCGAAGTAGCCGTAAAGTTCATTATTTTTTTGCTCCCGATCAGCGGCGGCTGATAATTCATGCCCGGTACTTTTATGGGGGCATCGGGATTAAGATTATGGCCGTAGTCGTATTCCCATAAGTAGAAATCAACTAACCCCACAATAGCCAGCAGCATAAATAGAATGAGCCAGCTTAATACCCACTTGCGATTGCCGAATAGTGCAACCAACAATCCCCCTACCAGCATAAAGCCAATAATGGGCGGCATATATTTCAGTTCGGCAATTGAATCAGGCTGTATCGGTTTCATCCCAATATAATGGTTCAGGCCATTTACATTTTGCAGATCCTGCGGACGCTTTCCTTCGATGGTATTAATCCAGATGTTCAACCCTATTCCTTCGGGATATTGAGGAGCCTCCAGCGAGATGCTCCAAATGGGAAATAAATAGACGCCTATAAGCAATAAAGCTGCCACGGCCATCCCTATTCTGCTTTTTGTTTTCATGGTACTCTCGTTCTTGGATTCTAAATCTAATTTGAAGAAGAGGGGAGCTTTCACCTTCCCCTCCACCAGGATGGAGGTCATGTTACTGACCAACAACAGATGCTTTCGTCATTTCACCGCCCGTTCCATAGGCTACTTCCACATCAGAGCCGGCCGGAGATACCCGCACATATCCCTGCATCTCTTGGTGCAGCGCCGAGCAGAAGTCGGTGCAGTAGAAGGGGAATACCCCTACTTTTTTAGGCTCCCATTTTAAAGTGAGCGTTTCGCCGGGCATAATGAGCAGCTCGGCATTATTGGCTCCTATCATAGCAAAGCCGTGGGGCACGTCCCAATCCTGCTCGAGGTTGGTTACGTGGAAGTATACTTCATCTCCTACTTTGATGCCTTCAATGTTATCCGGCGTGAAGTGACTTCGGATGGTGGTCATATACACGTGCACTTCGTTGCCGTTGCGCTCTACGCGCGTCTGCTTTTCGCTGGTGGTAGCCTGCGGATGGGTATTATTTTCAAGCTTGTAAAAACGCTTCTGGTTCTCTATCACTTTTTCGGCAGCAATGCCCTGTGCATAGTGCGGCTCTCCTTCGGTGGGGAAGTCAAGCAGCAGCTTCATCTTGTCGCCGGAGATGTCGATCAGCTGGGCCGAGTGGAACATTTCAGGACCGGTAGGCAGGTAGCGATCTTTGGTGATTTTGTTGAGCGATACAAGGTACTTGCCGTCCGGATTCTGGGTGTCTCCGCCCGGAATCATCAGGTGTCCCGGTGAGTAATAAACGTCGATACGATCCAGCACTTCGGTATTTTCAATATCCCACTTCACAATTTCGGAGGAGATAAAGGCCGTGGTGTAGGCATTTCCTTTCCCGTCAAACTCGGTGTGAAGCGGTCCCAGCCCCGGATTTTCGACTTCGCCGTGCAGGATGGAGTCGTAGGTCAATACGGGAATACCCATTACTTCGCCCGCGTAGTCTTCATCTTCAATAGCCTGCTCCATTTTGGCGAAAGAGTGCACCGGAATAACCGTAGAAAGCTTACCGCCGGCTATGATATATTGGCCCGTGGGATCGACATCCACGCCGTGGGGTGATTTGGGCGTTGGGAGAAAGTACGCGATGCCTTCCAGCTCGCGAGGATCCAGCACCCGTACTTCGTCGATAGTTTCGCTTTTGGCTACACCGCCCTCTTCGTGGTCAATGTAGTTACGCACGTGTTCTCCGGGTATCATGCGCCCTTCGCCTTGCTCAACATATTCTGCAGCTTTCTTCCAGTTAATGGCAGCGATAAAGTCTTTATCGTTTTTAGAAGCGTTGATCTCCAAAAGCGTGTTAGCTTCTTCACTGTTATAGCTGGTAAAGAACGACCATCCGTTGGACGGTCCTTTGCCGGCATGCGAGAGGTCATAGTCGAAACCCGGCATCATAATCTGGAAGTCGATGCTCATCTTGCCCTCATCAGAAACTTTAATAAAAGAGATGGTTCCCTTGAAGTTTTCCTTGTAGGAGTCTATGGACACATCCATATTATCCAGATTTTCCTCATCCATAGGAATACTGAAGCGGGTAGCGGCCGACACATATTCGGTATTGGGGGTCACGAACGACGACGCGTGGTTCCCGGCCGAGTTGGGAATCTCGATAATTTCCTGCGTTCTAAAATCATCGAGCCCGATGCGCGCAATCCGGGGCGTATTGTTTTCATTGATGAAGATCCATCGTCCGTCGGTTTCGCCATCGGTTTGCGAGAGTTCGGGATGGTGGGCATCACCCCAGGGTACAAAGCCATGCGTAGTATTAAGCATTGCCTTTGTTTCCTCGCTGTAGCCATAGCCATTTACGGGAGCTTGCGAAAATACCGGTATGGTATATAAATGACGTCCCGAAGGCAGTCCGTATACGCCCATCTGTCCGTTGTATCCGCCGGAGAAGAAGCCGTAAAATTCGTCATATTCGCCCGGTGCCACATATACCTTTTCGGCAGCTTCTGCACTGGACCCGAATTCGCCATTGGGCGAGCATCCATAGAGCAAAACGCCAAGGAAGGCGGCAGCCGGCAACATCCAAAGCCAGTTTTTAGTTATTTTCGTTTTCATAATAGTCCTCATTTTATTTATTGATGGGTGTAGGTTATTGTTGATTAAACATTGATCTCTTTCTATTCCTTTTTTGCTTCTGCAGCTAAATACTCTACAATGGCCCGTGCTTCTTCCCTGCTCAAATTTTGGTTAGTCATACGTGTATAGTACTCACCAAGCAGTCCCTGAGGTATGGGATGTTTCTCTATCATCTCCACCGGGTTTAAAATCATATTCATGATATAGGCCGGCGTCCGTACATCCGTTATCCCGGCCATCGGTGGGCCTACGTAGCGGCTGTCGAACTTATGGCAGGCCGAACATTTAAGCTCAAACATGCGCTCCCCTTTCTTTATTAACTCGGGGTCCAGCTTATCGCCCAGCTCTATGGGTTCGGTAACAGGGCCAATACCGTGCTCCATCTGAAAGCTGGTTAATTCGGTATCACTTGATTTGTCAGCTTCTGGTTTTTCCTTTTTTGACTCCTGCCCACCACAGCCCGTTAAAAGAGCTGCGGTTAGCATCAATAATACAAGTTGTTTTATTTTTCCCATTTTGATACTTATTTTAATTTTTAAGAGTCTTTTATCCTTTTATTGTTATTGGGTACAATAAGTGTGCCATTTTTTGGGCTGGTATTATTTTTTGGAATGATTGTTCATTTAAAAGAGCAAAAGGTACAAAATTTCTGGTGACGGGTTATTTCTTCAATCATATTTTTACCAAATATTGCAGATCTGCAATACCTTTTAGCCCCCTTCTTTTGTAGAAATGCAATAATGTTATTCCCATTTATACCCCCCCTCAGCCGTAATACGTAAATTCCCTTTCTTCCCTTCTTGTGCCATTTTAGCCAAGCTATTTTCTTCCAGCATCTGTCGAATATCATTGCGCGTACTCATCCAAATTTTATGAAATGGGCATGGTTTTTCCATCCCGCACCCGGGCAGGCCGATAATGCATTCCTGGAACAGATCATCTCCATCAATAACGACCACAATATCTAACAAAGAGATCTCATTTCCCGACTTAGATAAACGTACGCCGCCATTAGGCCCTTTGAGTGACTCCATGAGGTTAACGGCCGTGAGCTGCTGCAGAATTTTAGTGAGGAAGTGAAAAGATATATCAAGCTTCTTACTCAACTTTTTTATGGAAATGTATTTGCCATTTTGACTTGATGCCAAAAACAACGAAGCCCGTAATCCATATACACATGACTTTGATAAGAGCACAATCTGCTAATTTAGTATTTAAGACAAACTTGTCTTAAAAGTATTCAAAATTTTAATTTAGTACAAATAAAATGTCTGCAATTTTCGGTTTGAGAAATTGCAATTACCCAAAACAATAAAATGGGGATACAGAATCAAAAAAATAATCACTTTTCAAAAAAAATATGCCATTATTAATCTACATTTGTCGACATATTTTTTTTTGAGCTATATAAGCTCTAAAATATTTGGGAGACTGTTCAGTTATTTTTCGTTCTTCCCTCTGAACAACATCAATATTGCAGGACCTCTACCCCAATCTATATTGCTTCTAAACAAAATGATTCCTAAAATTTAATTAATAAGGATATTAGAATATCGAAATTAGATCAATCGGGCATAACAATATTTAAAGAAATTACTCTCGCAGGGCTCGCAATATGCTATTTCTGCCATCATTGCATTATCAAAGCAGACCGAAGGCGACACCATTTCTGCTGCCGCCTTGGCCAAACCGTTAAACTGCCCGGCGGCTTATCTTTCTCAAATACTCTCCAAACTTAAGCCCTCGGGAATATTAAAATCACGGCGGGGATTGAACGGTGGCGTTTACTTAGCCCGTCTGCCTAAAGACATAACCATGTTAGAGGTCATTGATGCGATAGATGGCACCGATTTCTTTGAGCGCTGCTTCCTGGGCATTGAAGGATGCGGGCAAATTGAGCCCTGCCCTTTCCACGCATTCTGGTCTAAGGAGCGCACTAAGATAAAGCAGTGGCTTAGTGAAACCACCTTCGACAAAATAGAAGCGTCCGTGTCCGACGCCTGGTTCGATCTCAGACTCCAATTTGCTTAATCCGGTTTACACAGAAGTAATGAATACCAACGTTCTTACAGCCGAAACAACAAACTGCTACCATTGTGGGGATCACTGCGACGGGGATGCGGTATTGCTGGATGAAAAACCGTTCTGCTGTAGCGGCTGTAAAATGGTGTACCAAATTCTGGATGAGAATGAACTCACCACCTACTACGCCCTCGAAGACCGGCCCGGAATTTCGTTTAAAAATTCTGGTAAAACGAGCCGCTTTGATTACCTGGATGATCCCGCCGTTGCCAACCGGCTGATCGATTTTAATAACGAGAATTACGTTTCCGCAAGTTTTTACATTCCCAATATCCACTGCACCTCCTGCGTGTGGTTGCTCGAAAATCTGTTCAAGCTGGATGAAGGCATCTCCAAAAGCAGTGTACATTTTTTAAAGCGTGAGCTCAGTGTTTCGTATAAAAAAGAGCAAACAAGTCTCCCCAATATTGTTGAACGGCTGGCTTCCATCGGTTATGAACCGGAGCTGCGGCTGGAGAAGCTGGACAAAAAGACCTCTTCCTCTCCCGACCGCCGGTTGTGGCTGAAGCTGGGCGTCGCCGGCTTCGCCTTTGGCAACATTATGCTGTTTAGCTTTCGGAATACCTGTCCGGCTCCACACTCAGTTCCGGCGGCTCTTTCCACATCTTTTTCGGAATCTTAAATATTACACTGGCCCTGCCTGTGCTGCTCTACAGCAGCAGCGACTATTTAAAGTCCGCCTGGGCCGCCGTTAAACAGCGCGGCATCAACCTGGATGTGCCCATCTCTATTGGTATTCTGGCGCTTTTCAGCCGGAGCGTCTATGAAATTACGGCAGGAATGGGCGCCGGATACATGGACTCGTTTACCGGGCTGGTCTTTTTTCTGCTGATCGGACGTATCATCCAGAAAAAAACGTATGAGCGCCTTTCGTTCGACCGCGACTACAAATCGTACCTGCCTATTTCTGTAACCGTGCTTAGCAAAGAGGGCCAAGAACGATCCCTGTCCATTGACCAACTGAAAGAAGAAACCCACATATTAATCAGGAACCAGGAATTAGTCCCGGCCGATGCCATACTCCTTTCGGAAACCGGTTTTATTGATTACAGCTTTATTACCGGCGAAGCCGAACCCGTTGAAGTGCAGCAAGGCGAAACGATTTATGCCGGCGGAAAAGTAATGGGTGCCTCTGCCGAGATGCGCACCGTCAAGGAAGTCTCCAACAGCTATCTTACCAAATTATGGAATGATGCTGCATTTGATGACGCTTCCCAAAAGCCTCGTGTGAGCTCACTGGCCGATCGCATCAGCCCGCACTTTACGCTGGCCGTTTTGACGATCGCTGTGAACGCGGGTATTATGTGGTGGACGGTAAGCAGTGAAATGGCCATCATGGTGTTTACCTCGGTGCTGATTATTGCCTGTCCTTGTGCGCTGGCGCTTTCTACTCCCTTCACGCTGGGTTCGGCGCTCAATATTTTTTCCAGAAACGGACTTTACATCAAAGGAATAGACGTCATTGAACGCCTGGCCAATACCTCCGCTATCGTTTTTGATAAAACCGGCACCCTCACCAAAGCAGACCAAGCCGATGTGTCTTTTGAAGGGCAACCGCTTTCCGATTACGAATTGGGGCTGATACAATCAGCCTGTAAGCAATCGGTGCACCCGCTCAGCCAAAAAATTGCGGCTCACCTTGAGACTCCAATAAATCTCCCCATTCAGCTATTTGATGAGAAAATTAATAAGGGTATTGCTGCTACAGCGGATGAAAAACAACTTCTGATTGGATCGGCTGCTTTTTTGAGTGACCATCTGGGGAATGGCATAGTGCAGAAGCCCAATCCGAGCCGTGCGGTATCGGTGGTGCATATTGCCATTGAGGGCGAATGGAAAGGATGGTTTGCCATAGCCAACCACTATCGTTCAGGCATAAAGGAACTGCTGCATGCGTTTGGGAACCGCTTTTCCACCTTTCTGCTTTCCGGGGATAATGATTCGCAAAAAAATCAGTTCAAACCCTATTTCAGCAATGCATCCCTTCGCTTTAACCAAACACCACAGCAGAAGCTGGATTTCATCAAAGAACTGCAAGGAAGGGATGAGCATGTGGTTATGATCGGCGATGGCCTCAATGATGCCGGCGCATTGCAGCAAAGCGACTTTGGCATTGCACTGACTGATAACGTGAGCTCATTCACCCCGGCCTGCGACGCCATACTGGATGGCGAATCATTGCATAGAATGAACACCTTTATCGATTTCTCGCAGGCAAGCATGACGATCATAAAACTGAGCTTCGGGCTTTCGCTGATTTACAATATTGTGGGACTGGGCTTTGCTGTTGCGGGACAGCTTTCACCGCTGGTTGCAGCCATCCTGATGCCGTTGAGTTCCATCAGCATTATGCTTTTTACGACGGCCGGCACGCACTTAATGGCAAAGAGAATGGGGCTGCTGTCATGGAAGTAATATTTGTACTTATAGGATGCAGTCTGCTGGTAGCCCTTTTATTTTTAGGATTCTTTTTCTGGGCCGTGCGAAGCGGGCAGTACGATGACGCACACACCCCTGCAATGCGCATTTTATTTGACAACAAACCCTCTGATTCAGAAGACAACACAACAAACACCACAAAAACAGCACACGATTAATGGCTGCTGATATATTTTACTACGACAATAAGATCGTCAAGAAGTTCGGGATTGCGACTATTTTCTGGGGTATTATCGGTTTTCTTGTGGGGCTCATCGTGGCTCTCAAACTGATTTATCCCGACTTTCTGGGCTTTATCCCAGAACTTTCCTACGGGCGGTTGCGACCTCTTCACACCAATGCGGTGATCTTTGCCTTTGCGGGTAACGCTATCTTTTATGGCGTCTATTATTCGCTTCCCCGCTTGTGTAAAGCGCCTATGTGGAGCAACGCCCTAAGCAAGATTAACTTTTGGGGCTGGCAGGCCATCATCCTTTCGGCCGTTATAACACTTCCGCTGGGCATCACCACCAGTAAAGAATACGCCGAGCTGGAATGGCCTATTGATATAGCCATCACTATCATTTGGGTAATATTCGGCATCAACATGCTGATGACCATTTGGAAGCGGCGCGAAAAGCATATCTATGTAGCCATTTGGTTTTACATTGCAACCTTTGTAACCGTAGCCGTGCTTCATCTGGTAAACTCGGTCGAAATACCCGCTACACTCCTGAAAAGTTATCCCATTTACGCCGGGGTGCAGGACGCGTTGGTGCAGTGGTGGTACGGGCATAACGCGGTGGCCTTCTTTTTGACGACGCCTTTTCTGGGCATCATGTACTACTTTATTCCCAAAGCTGCCAACCGCCCGATTTTCTCGTACAGGCTGTCCATTGTTCACTTCTGGTCATTAATCTTTATTTACATCTGGGCCGGTCCGCACCACCTGCTCTATACCGCCCTGCCGGGCTGGGCGCAGGCATTGGGGACGGTATTCAGTATTATGCTTATCGCGCCCTCCTGGGGCGGCATGCTTAACGGCTTGCTTACGCTACGTGGCGCCTGGGATAAAGTGCGCGAAGATCCGGTACTGAAATTCCTTGTGGTGGGTATAACCGCTTACGGCATGGTCACCTTTGAGGGGCCCATGCTTTCCATTGGGAATGTGAACGCCGTGGCTCACTACAGCGATTACATTATTGCCCACGTGCACCTTGGAGCACTCTTGTGGAATGGCGGCCTCACCTTTGCCATGCTGTATTACATCACACCGCGGATCTACAAAACAAAACTTTACTCCACCAAGCTGGCGAACGTGCACTTCTGGTTTGCCACCATGGGCGCCGTGTTCTACGTCATCCCCATGTACTGGGGCGGCATCACCCAAAGCCTGATGTGGAAAGAGTTCACCAGTGAAGGACTGCTTCAGTATCCTAACTTTTTGACCACCATAGAGCAAATCAGACCCATGTATATACTGCGGGCAGTGGGCGGTACGCTGTTTATTACCGGTGCATGCGTATCTGTATATAATCTGTACAAAACAGCTAAAAGTGGGGTATTGGTTGAACAGGAGGAAGATCAGGCCCAGCCGATTGTCGATCACACACCCGATAAAAGCGAAAGCTGGCACCGCAAGCTGGAAAGCCGGCCGGTTCAATTTACGGCTCTCACGCTGGTTGTAATACTAATTGGCGGTATCATTGAATATGTGCCCACCGCGGTGGTCGATTCGAACGTGCCCACCATTGAGAGCGTAAAACCCTATACCCCGCTCGAAGTGGAAGGCCGGGATATTTATATCGCCGAGGGATGCAATAACTGCCATTCGCAGATGATTCGTCCCTTCCGCTCCGAAACCGAACGGTACGGTGAGTACTCCAAAGCCGGTGAATATGTGTATGATCACCCCTTCCTGTGGGGATCAAAACGAACCGGACCTGACCTGCACCGTATCGGGGGCAAGTATCCCGACTCGTGGCATCTGCGCCATATGTATGATCCGCACTCCACCTCGCCGGGCTCTATTATGCCGGCCTACCCTTGGCTGCTGACCCAGGATATGGATATAGAAAGCATCGATGAGCGAATTTCCGCCTTGCGAACAGTGGGTGTACCCTATGCCCGCGGATATGAAGATGAGGCGCTGGCCGATATGAAAGCACAGGCTGAGGAAATCACCAACCGGCTGCACCAAAATGGCTTCAAAGAAGTAGAAGGCATCGAAATCACCTCAGAGAAAAAGGTGATCGCCATCATCGCCTACCTGCAGCGCATGGGCATCGATATTAAGGGTGATAATAATCCTTTTGAAGGGTTGCCATCCAGCAAGGTACTGAGTGAAGATGCACGAGAAAATCAACCGAAAAATAATTAGACGCCATGTATAAAGAAGTATTGCGATCCATTGAAGGCATCGGCATTTTTCCCAGTATTGCCTTAATACTGTTCCTGGGCTTTTTTATCGGGTTGATTATTTACCTGATCAAAAAAGGGCGGGCGTACTTTCAGGATATTGCCCGCCTGCCGCTGGAAGATTACGATGATGCAAATAATAACCACACTACCTAACAATCATGAAAGTATTTGACGACGAAAAGGACAAGTTAATGGATCACGAATACGACGGTATTCGTGAACTGGATAATCACATGCCAACCTGGTGGCTTTGGCTCTTCTACTTCACCATTGCATTTGCCGCAGGCTATCTGCTCTATTACCAGGTATTTGGCTGGGGGCCCACGCAGATTGAAGAGTATGAACAGGAAATTGCCGCAGCTGAGGCAAAATACGGCACGCCGGAGCAGCAAAATCCGGTTGAAGATTATACCTGGGCTGTGAGCACTGACGAAGCAGATATTGCTGCCGGTAAAGAACTCTTCATGAGTACCGAGCAAATATGTTTTACCTGTCACGGTAATAAAGGGCAGGGGCTTGTGGGACCAAACCTTACGGACAATTTGTGGGTGCACGGGTGTAGTCCCAAAGATATTGCCGCGAGCATTATCAATGGATACCAGGAACAGGGTATGCTGGCGTACGGAAGCGGAGTGAAAATCAGCAACGAGAAAGTACAGCAGCTGGTCAGCTATATTGCTTCGCTGCAGGGTACTAATCCATCCGATGCCAAAGCACCGGATATGAGCCGGGCCCAGCCCTGTGGTGAAGGCCCGCTGGCAGTATCTGATTCATAAAAAATTCAATCTAAAAAGAGGTTATGAATTCATTTGAATGACATCCCCCACGCCCCGACTGCTGTCGGGACGCACCCCCTTCAAAGGGGGACCTTCTTCTCTCTGCAAGAAATTTGGGATTGGATAGGGCGCGGACATAATCCGAACTTCTTGATATGGAAAGGAGAATATTTAAAAAACCGGCCTCGAATTCATTGGCGGATAAAGCGAAATTGTAGATGCGTGACCGCACAATTTCACACCGGTTTAAATCTATGTATATAACTATAATGCGAGAAGGACCTTTGAAATTGTGCAGCGCATCAACATTGAGCGCCGACAAGGAATTCGCCGCCTTGATCTTTTGGTTCGTTTTGCATCAAGGCAAAATGAACACTTTGGTAATTCGAACACTATAAGTACAGAAGTACATAGAAACTATATCTATAAGCCATCTAAAGCGAGGGAATTAATTCTCGTTACACATTATTCCAATTTTGTTAATCAAAGTAAATTTCAAGCGGTCCCATGTCATCACAAAAAGATCGAAGAATAGATAAGGATTCCTTCCGCGATCACCTTGCTACGGTCGATAAGGAAGGAAAACGCAACTGGATTTTCCCCAAAAAGCCAAGCGGTCGCTACTATAAGGCGCGAAATGTGGTTGCCGTGCTGTTGCTGCTATTTTTCTTTTCCGGCCCGTTTATCACCATCAACGGTCAGCCGCTGCTGTTGCTAAATATACTTGAACGTAAATTTGTGATTTTTGGCATGGCCTTTTGGCCGCAGGATTTAGGACTGCTGGTATTCGGGGCCCTCTCCTTTATTGTTTTTATCGTACTTTTTACAGCCATTTTCGGTCGCTTGTGGTGCGGCTGGGCCTGCCCGCAAACCATCTTTATGGAGATGGTTTTCCGGCGCGTGGAGTACTGGATTGAAGGAGACCGTGCCCAGCAAATTCGGCTGAACCGGTCGCATTGGGACTGGAACAAAATCTGGCGAAAAACCCTGAAGCACAGCGTATTTTTTAGCATGGCTTTCCTGATTTCCAATCTTTTTCTGGCCTATATCATCGGCAAGGACCAGCTCTTTACCATCATTACCGATCCGCCCTCGCAACATCTTGCCGGCTTGGGCTCTATTATCGTTTTCAGCGGTGTTTTCTACGGCGTTTTTGCCTTTTTGCGGGAGCAGGTGTGCCATTTCATTTGTCCGTACGGCCGCATGCAGTCGGTACTGCTGGATAATAATTCCATCAATGTGATGTACGACTACCAGCGGGGCGAACCGCGCACCAAGGTATCCAAGCGGGATGATTTGGGCCGAAAGGCGACGCTGGATGATTTGGGATTGATGCCGGAATCGAATTACGGCGACTGTATCGACTGCCACCAGTGCGTGCGGGTGTGCCCCATGGGCATCGACATCCGCAACGGCACGCAGCTGGAATGCGTGCACTGCACGGCCTGCATTGACGCCTGTGATGACGTAATGGACAAAATTGATAAGCCGCGCGGACTCATCCGTTATTCTTCGGAGAATGCCATCAAGGAGGGCAAAGAAAAGATCCTCACCCCGCGCGTTGCCGGCTACAGCGGTATCCTGGCGGTGCTTCTTATCATCTTTTTCACGCTGCTGAGTATGCGTCCGGACACCGAAACATCCATACTGCGGCAGCCCGGCACCTTGTATCAAACGCTGCCGAATAATCAATACAGCAATATTTATGAGATAAAAGTGATTAACAAGACCTTTGAACCCATTACTTATGAAGTAAGGCTTCAAAATCCGGATGGAGAATTAACTCCCCTCGGCAATATTAGCAAGGTCCCCCCGCAGGGTTCAACACAGGGCCGGCTGTTAATCAAGCTTTCCGAGGAACAACTGACCGGTTCACAAACCGAGCTGATATTTAGTGTGTATGCCAATGGAGAACAAGTAGAAACGATTACCTCCGGTTTCATAGGTCCGGACGCACGAGAAAATGGTGTCAAAAATGAATAAAGTGAATAACGAAAAGCAATCGAGCGGCTTTAACTGGGGAACCGGTATTACGGTTGCCATCATACTGTTTATCAGTATTACGCTGGGGGTGGTGGGCTATCTTGTAAGCCTGGACTACCAAATGGTGGCGCCAAACTACTACAAAAAAGCCAAAAATTACCAACAACATATTGATCGGGTTGAACTCACAAATACACTGAGCGAGCCTGTTAAAATTGAATTCGCTGATGATGAACAAAAGATAGCAATCCGTTTCCCGTCATCCATCAACCATAAAGATGTAAGCGGAACGATAGAGTTATACCGGCCCGGCAATTCTAGGCTCGATCAAACCATTAAACTTCTGCTTGATGATAAGAATGTTCAACATATTGATACCATCAACCTTGCTACAGGAAAATGGGTGGTTAAGGTAAGCTGGAGCTCGGACGACAAAAACTATTACCAGGAAAAAAGCATTTTTTTATAGCATCATGGAAATTTGGACTGCATTAGCCATTGGATTTTTTGGGAGTTTTCACTGTATTGGCATGTGCGGCCCCATTGCCCTGGCCCTGCCGGGCGGAAACGGTTCCAGGTTTTCGTTAATTGTGGGCAGGGTGCTCTATAATTTGGGCAGAATTGTAACATACGGTTTTCTGGGGGCTGTATTTGGTCTTATCGGCCATTCTATTGCACTGGCCGGGTTCCAGCGAGCGGTGTCGGTGCTACTTGGCCTCTCAATTATTGCCGCGGTTATTGTTCAAAGTAATTACTTGGCAGGCATAAAACGCATATTAAAGATAGAAGCCTTCTTTAATTGGATAAAAAATAGCATAAGCACTCAATTTAGGAAGCGCGGAATGAGCACGCTTTTTATTATTGGAATGCTAAATGGGGTGTTGCCATGCGGTTTTGTATATGTGGGTCTGGCCGGTTCGCTAACGACAGGATCTGTATTTGAAGGCATGCTCTTTATGGTGCTTTTTGGAGCAGGCACATTTCCGGCGATGTTGGCCATGTCGCTGGCTCCCGGCCTGATCAGCCTGCCGATGCGGCAGCGTATCAATCAAGCCATTCCGTTTTTAACAATTACATTTGGCATTTACCTGGTATGGCGCGGCATGTGGCTTGGCCTTACAGGCCACTAATAAACAAAATCCTCAACTATGGATGCACGACTCCATTTATCAACGGACGAAGAGGTTTTAAGTCCGGTTTGCGACTTCACCTACAGTTGGTGTATCAGCTGCGGCCTGGCAGAAGATGATGCCTTGCGATTTACCATTGCGGTGAGCGAACTCATTACGGATATTATTCTGTTTGCCTATCCCCAAAACAGCCGGGCCTTTTTTGATATCAAATTCAGACACTCCCTTTCCAGTATTGAGCTTATTGTAAGTGAGGCGGGTGAACCGTTTGACCCCGACCGGCACCGTTATAATGCCCGTAATGCACTGCAATATGATAATTTTGAAGGAGCGGGCTTCCGGCTCATACGGCGGTTTTGTGATGATTTTCTGTTCATAAATAAAGGAAAAGAAGGTAAAGAGTTTCACCTTATAAAAGAGTTAAATACGCAACAGATTGATAAGCTGCTGGCACAATTTCCTTCACTCGCGCAAGCTGAACTTGAGCTGGAGGATGAGCAGGAAGCCGATGGCGTTATAGCGCAGTTTGATATTAAAAAGATTACTCCTGAGGATGCCGAAGATATCTCAAAGTTGATCTATCGTACCTATGAATACAGCTATCCCAAGGAGGATATGTACTTCCCAAAGAAAGTTGAAGAAACGGTACTTGGGAAAGAAAAACTGGGAGCCATAGCCCGCAGCAGCGACGGTGAAGCGGTTGGCTATTTTGCCTTGCTGAAAAAGCAGGACGCTACTATTGCTGAAATAGGTGAAGCAGTCGTATCACCCGAATATCGCCGAAAAGGGGTAATGAGCCGCATGATGAAGCGTCTCATAAAAATTGCTGGTGACCAAAAACTGGATGCCCTTTTCGGTAAAGCGATCACTATTCATCCGGTCAGCCAAAAAGTAAATCACAAATATGGCTTTAAAAGTACGGCGCTGATGCTCGGGGTCACGAATCCGCTTTCAGTAAAGGGGTTTGACGGAGATTATCCACAGCCAATTTCTGAGCTGATCGACTTTTTGCCCATCAGCAAACCTAAGCACCGAACCGTTTATATACCGGAACAATACGAAACCATCATTATGGAGACGTATGAAATAATGGAAATGGAAGTAACCATCGGCAAAAGGCCCGCTTCCGTTAAAATGGCAAAAAAGTCGAATATTGATCTCTCTGTTGACTCTTTCGACAATAACGCCACCATTGTGGTAAAGCAATACGGTTCGGATTTTAAGACGATACTTACAGATATGCTGGAGAGCCTTATGGTCCAAGAAAAAAACCTGAATAGCATATATCTCGACTTACCCCTGGAGAACTCTGCCACCCCAAGCCAGTTTAACGAACTCGATTCGCTGGGCTTTATTTACTGTGGATTGCTTCCGCTTTTTTATGATGAAGCCGATTTTATCCGCATGCAAAAGAATATACAGCCCCTTAATTTAGATCTTATAACCGTTCATTTTGAATTTGGAAAGAAAATTAAATCACTGATTGCTAATGAGTACCATACACACACAAATGAAGGGTAACGTGCTGGTTATTAAGGTGCAAGGCGCATTTAATTTACGGGCAAAAAATATGATTGAAAGCCGCTTGCGTCCTGAAACGAATACCCTGCGCATTGATTTGAAAGAAAGTAGGTTTATCGACAGTGAAGGCGTTATCTTTTTGCACCGCTGGCAAACCGCCGGCAACAAACTGCAATTGCTGCATCCGCCCGATCTGTTTGTAGAAATTCTGGAAATTCTTGAATTAGATGACAGGTGGGACTTAGACGAAATTATCATAAAATTGATATAGACAATGGCTAAACAAGACCAATCAACCATGATAGATATTACTGATGCACCTGACATTTGGAGCCGCTGCTTTATGGTCCATTCACTGGTGATTATCGGCAGCAGAGAGGCGAACAGTGCGTATAACCTGGCGCCCAAACACATGGCCATGCCGCTGGGGTTTGGCAATTATTTCGGGTTTATGGGCACCCCCCGCAAAAAAACGTATGAAAATGTTAAGAGGGAAAAGGCCTTTACGGTAAGTTATCCTCAGCCCCATCAGCTTGTGTTATCGAGCTTATCGGCATCACGGCGCGAAAAGGATGACACCAAGCCGATTATTGAAAAAATACCAACCGTAGATGCCCGCCGCATTGACGGTAAATTTCTGAAAGATTCTTATTTCCAGTTGGAGTGTGAACTATCGCAAACGGTTGGCAAGTTTGGCGAATGGGAATTGGTCGTAGGAGAAATCGTAGCTGCCTATGTGCACAAAAATGCCCATAGAGACGAAGCAAAGGACAAGGAAGACAGCAAGCTTATTGAAAATCATCCTCTGCTCGCATACCTGCATCCCGATCGTTTCAGTATTGTTAAAGAAAGCCATAACTTCCCCCTTCCCAAAGACTTTAAACGATAACTATCAATGACCGGGCGCGCCCAAGAACTCACCGAATACATCTTTAAACACAAGAATGATTTTGTGGCGTTGCTGCAGGCACTTGTGGAACAGGAGACCCCTACTGATCAACCGGCTGTATTTACCGAAGTATTTAATATCCTTCGAAAAGAATTTGAAGCCCTGAATTTTGAGGTACAACACATTACAGGTAATAAAACGGCGGGCCACCTGCTTGTTAAACCCAAAGGGTTAAAAAAGGATACGGCTATCCAGTTGGTTTTGGGACATATCGATACGGTTTGGGAAATGGAAACGCTGGAAGAGATGCCCTTTAAAATAGATGAAAATATCGTTGCAGGCCCCGGCACTTATGATATGAAGACGGGCATAGCGATGATGATTTTTGCCATGCGGGCAATAAAGGAGCTTGGAAAGGAACTTAGCATACCGCCGGTAATGTTAATCACCAGCGATGAAGAAACCGGCAGCCACGAATCCAAGGAATTGATTATTGAGCTGGCAAAGCAGGCCGAACGCACCTTCGTGCTGGAGCCTACGCTTGGCCCGGAGGGCAAAATTAAAACACGGCGTAAAGGCGTTGGAAATTTTGAAGTAACTATAACGGGGAATCCCTCGCACGCCGGTCTTGCTCCCGAAGAAGGCATAAGCGCCATCTTGGGCCTGTCTCACGTGGTACAACAGCTGTTCCGTCTTAATGATCCCTCGAACGGAGTTACGGTTAATGTGGGCACCATTGAGGGGGGAGAGCGAACCAACGTAATAGCAGCTAAAAGTAAAGCCCGTGTTGATGTGCGGATTCCGACAAAAGAGGACGGTAAACGAATTAAACAAAAAATCTATTCGCTAAAACCTGAAATTGAGGGCGTTGAACTGAGCGTAAGCGGAGATATCAACCGGCAACCGATGGAAAAGAATGAGGCCAACGAAAAGCTCTGGAAACTAACACAAAAACTGGGCAAGGAGTTGGATCTAAACCTGCAGGAAGGAACCTCCGGCGGGGCCTCCGACGGTAACTTCACCAATATTTACTCCCCAACTATCGACGGACTCGGCGCTGTGGGTGAAGGCGCCCACGCCTATCACGAAAAAATATTCCTGAACGAAACGCTGAAACGTACCGCCCTTCTTAGTCTTTTGCTATTGCAGCCCGATTTAGGACCGAAAAAAAAAGAAAATAATTCATGATTAGTTCATTTTTAAACCTCATATTAACCCCTTATTATTACAGAGTTCAATAATAACCTCCTTATCAGCATTAATTCAAACTCATATAATTATTATGAAAAAATTAATTCCTTTATTGTTCTTATCGTTTGCATTTTTTATTACTGCCTGTTCGGGCGGTTCCGATGAGAGCCAGACGGAAACCAGCGAGAATACTCAAAGCACCCAATCATCTACTTCATCTTCGGATGGAGTACGTACCATCGATATTATCGGCATCGATAAGATGAAGTACGTCGTTGAAGAAGAAGGTGAAATGCTTGGCACAGCCGGCACCGTTGAAACTGCACAAGGCGATAGCTATGTGCTGCTTGAAAGCATTGATGCCCAGCCGGGTGAAAAAATTCGCATCCGTTTGACAACCAAGAGCCAATTACCAGCACAGGCTATGTCGCACAATTACGTGCAGCTAAAGCAATCAGCCGATGTTGATGCTTTTAACCAGGCAGCCATTAAAGCGAAAGATAATGGCTATATTCCATCCGATATGAGTGAACAGATTATTGCCCATACCGAAATGGCCGCACAGGGCGAAACGGTTGAAGTAACCTTTACCGTGCCGGAAGAAACCGGAGAATATCCATATCTCTGCTCATTCCCTGCGCACTACTCAGCCGGCATGAAAGGCATGCTGAATGTTCAATAGCTTAATTTGGGCACAATAGACGAATGGGTGGCCGCAGGTAATGCAGCCGCCCATTTTTAATGAACTCAAGCTTTTGCAAAACTTACCGTGTCATCCTGAATTTATTCACATCCTTACAGCCATTTTCTGGATTGGCGGCATGCTGTTTACCGCCGCGGTGCTGGTACCGGCTTCACGCCATCAACTGCCTAAAAATAAAAAGGGCGCATTTTTACGCTCATCGGCAAAAAGTTTAGCCGCATTTCCTGGATCCTTTTCCTGGTATTGATTTTCACCGGCACCACCAATCTGCTGGCGCATGGGTATACTTTACCCAGCTTGATGACGGCCGCATTTTGGAACAGTTATTTAGGCGGCATGCTTTTTATCAAGCTTCATCTATTTGGTGCGGTACTGATTATCAGCGGTATTCACGATTTTTACGCCGGCCCGGAAGCTGCACAACTGATGGATAAACAACCCGAGAGTGCCAAAACAAAACTGATGCGAAAAGTATCAAGCTGGCTCGGGCGTATTAATCTACTCTTGGGATTGGGTATTCTTTATTACGCGATGCGTTTGCTGAGAGGATGAAAAACATTCTTACTAAGCTGTTTAGTGGTTAAAGAACCATGGTAAATATCCACAATTGCTCCCTTTATCATCCTGTACCTGCACTGGACGTGATTCAGTATTTGGGTTGAGGATTAATAAGTGCTTATTTTTGCTCTTGATCGTTTATATGACGATCTCATTTATCCACATCTACTTTTTATGTCTTAATTTCATTATATAAATTCAAATAACATTTTTAACTGCAGAATTTTATCAGAAGGCTTTGCAAACCTCCCAGTCTCCCTATTTCTTGGGTCGGTCGGGGTGACAAGCTTTAAGTTATCCGTCGGACGGTGCCAAAGGCATGTATGAAAATTAAAGTCAAGAAAAAATACCTTTCTCGCAAAGCGATTGCTCGCTTTTTTTGACTTTAACCGAGGACCCCTCAGTAAAGGCTATTATAATCGGGCTGCTGCTGTGTTGTAGCTGCATACGTGCAGTTTTGCCGCTTTTATTGACCTTGTCGGGCGTGGCGTTGCCAGGCATGTATATGAGTCTACGCTACCCAATACCTCCGGGTAAGTGACTATGGTCACATAGGGAATAAGGAGCCGGGGAGGCTATCCATTCGGTGAGCCTGTCTCCAACCGAAGTTGGGACGGCTAGCCTTTCCCGTAAAGCCTTCCCCGGCAAACTCGAGCTGCGCGGCTGCACCGGCTACCGGTCAGAACCGCAGCGGATTATAAATTCGTTGGTTTCTCCAAATCGTCCATAAAACCTTCAAAATCTTGCGTTGAGTGTTCAGTCGCGCGTGCGTGGGATTCCCGGTTCGCTTCAGGGACGCCTCGTAAAAGTCCTTGACTTCATTGGACTCGTTGGGCTGCATTGCCCCCGCTTTCCACGCGCGATAACTAATATCTTTGATCTCCGAGCGGCCGCTGCGATCCAGCCGTTCGTAGCCCAGCGGCTTGCCGCTACTGGAGCGATCGGTAACAGCCAGCCCGCTCCAGCTCCATAGTTTCGCGGCGCCCGCGAAGCGGTGCGGGGTTTGGACAAGCGCGTCGAACAGGTGTGACCCTATCGGGCCCATACCCGGGACTTTGCCAAATTCGGTGATCTCCGGGTAGCCCTTGCCGGTTTGTTGCAACTGGTCCCACGCCCGCTGTTGGGCCACCTCGGCTTGGTCCATCATTGCGTAATAGCTGCGCAGTTGCCGGCGGAGTTGTTCATCTTCGAGCCGGGCCAGATACTCCTGGCGACCCTGCGGGCTGTAGAGCGCGGTCCCTTCCACACGCAATACGCCCCAGCGGCGAAACAGGGCCTTAATTTGTTGTTTCAGCCGCACTTGGTGGCGCCGCATGGCCAGATAATGCGCGGCCGCTGCCGCGAACAACGCGCGTTTGTTTTTGCCGGCGGGATGCCAGACCGGAGCCAGCTCGCCCAGCCGCAGCAGTCGGGCCAGCTTCAGCGTATCAATCCCGTCGCCCTTGCGGGCCGCCCGGCTAATCCAATGATTCTGCTTTGGGTCGCACACCACCAACTCATCGACCGCCTCGGCCAGTTGCCAGCCCATCCACTGGGTGAGCGGGCCTTCTTCTACGGCCAGATATTTACGGGTGGCGGGCAGCTTCTGCAGCCAGTCGCTCATCGCGGCCGGATCCGTGGGGAGCCGCTCGCGTTTGTGTTGGTTGCCTGCTAAATCGATCACGCCAAAAGTGCTGGTGCTTGCATGTAAGTCTAATCCAATGTATGCTTCGTCTATTGTGTTCATAAGAGGACCTCTGTGTTTGGTTCTGGTTAGTGATTATAACTAAGGTACTAAACCAGGGTGTCCTCTTTTCATATTACCATACCTTCGGATCAAAACCAGCCGCCAGACGGTATTTCAAAACCTTCTATCATTTTTAATAAACGACATGAAAAAAGAGTTTCTGAATTTTCTTAAACACGTGAGGTTAGGCTACCTGCTGTTTACCTCTCTGTTGATTTTAGGTCTTTTCTTCGGGGCGTTTGAAATTATAAAGATCGTCTTTTGGGAAGATGCTTCTGAGCAAACCCTGCGGGTACTGTATTTTAGCCGGGGTATTATCGTATCGCTTTCATTGGTAGCCTGGACCGCCTGGACCGTGTATAACTATCGTGCAGTATATCAGCAAAAACTGGATGTAGCCGAAGCGCAATATCAAAGTATTATTGAACATTCGGCTGATGCCATAATTACGTTAAATAATGAGAATGAAATTACATCGTGGAACCATGGAGCAGAAGAAATTTTTGGTTGGAACCGTGATGAAATAATTGGCAAACCTGTTACGAAAATCATCCCTGAAGAACTCATACAAAAACGTGAACTGGAATGCCTGGAATTTGGCATGCACTACCGCGGCTATGTGTCCAATTATCAAACGGAGCGACTTAACAACGTTGACGAAAAAATAGCGGTAAATTTAACCGAATCATTTATTCGCAATGAGAACGATGAAATAACAGGACGCTCCCAAATCTTGCGGGACCTGACCGACTTAAAAATTCAGGAAAGACAAGTACAACACTCCGAGCGGTTAGCCACGGTAGGCCATATGGCGGCCGGTGTAGCTCACGAAGTAGGAAATCCATTAACAGCTATCTCCTCCCTGGTTCAGGTTTGCCAGCGCAAAACGGATGACCCCTTTATTCAAGATCAGTTAAAAAAAGTACGCGAACATATCCAACGCATAAACAAAATTGTACGTGATCTGGTGGATTTCTCGCGCCCCTCCAGCCTGGACACGGAAATGATGAATCCGAATAACATCATAAACTCTGCCGTAGGGCTATTAAAGCATGATGCCCGCTGCCGGGATGTGGAATTTAAAATGGAACTATCATCCAACCTGCCCAAATTATACGGCGTACCGGACCATATTCACCAGGTAATCGTAAATATTTTATTGAATGCCGTGGACGCTATGGAAGAAGTAAAAAATCCGGCTATCACTATTAAAACCTGGGAAGAAAATAAGTTTGTCAAAATTTCGATCAAGGATATTGGCACGGGTATTAGAGAAGAAGACCAAAATCGCATTTTTGAACCATTCTTTACGACCAAGGAAGTGGGCAGCAGCACGG
>Ga0306868_1000165_pt1 | contig 50732 bp, 54 predicted proteins | sample AntRauTorckE6832_FD_190411 | JGI IMG/M metagenome (GOLD analysis project Ga0306868, IMG submission 190411) | Saline lake microbial communities from Rauer Islands, Antarctica - Metagenome Torckler E6 #832 (v2) (version 2) | ecosystem: Environmental > Aquatic > Non-marine Saline and Alkaline >... | reverse complement strand
AGTATACCCTAATTTAGCTGGAATAAAATGTAAATAAGTAAATTCAACTGTTAACTCGATAAATTGCAGTTAACTTCGAGAATAATTTTTTTAAACAGTTTGAAAAGGCAATTATGAAAGAGCCTTAGTTATTAAAAAACCTGCCAATTAAGGCAGGCCTGTAATTAATTTATTGTATTTTTTGACTTTTCGCGCTTTTGCTTTTTAAATACATTTATTCTTTCAACCTGTAAACTAAAGGATTCAATTCTTGCTTCAATCACCTGAGTAAACACACTACCATCAACTTCAATAGCTAAAAATGGTAAAGAAGAAAATCTATCTAAAATTTCTTCGCTTTCTTTATTCTTTATATTCTTTTTCTTCTGTTTTTCGAGAGAAGAGTTTAAAATTGATTCAGCTACACGATGTGGCATACAACCAAAGGGACCAATTATGATTACTCCATCTACATCATCAATTATTTCATCAACTACTCCACCGATTGTCAATATAGCTTCACCTGTTAATTCGGGAGATATTATCCCTTCAGCAGATTCAACTACTTGATTTATATCTGTCAGTTTATATTCACATAAACCTGAATCTGACATAATACCTTTAATTGTTTTATCAATACGACGTTGGAAAAAACCTTTAACGTTATGTTTGAATTTTTGCGAAAAACTTGGTTCAGGTTTATTTATACCATTTTCAAGTAGATAGTCAACATAATACAACCATTCATTATTTGGTGCTACCTTTGTGACAATATCTTTTTCAGCTAATTTTTTTACTAAATAACGGCGGGAAAAATCATCACTTCTGACATATATTTCCCCAGTAAGTGCAACCTTTTTTGCATCTTCATAATTTTCTTTTAATTCAATCGTTGATAGTTTTTTAGCTTCTTCTTTTAAAACATCTTTAACTTTAAACCAGGAATCACTTTCTAAAATATTGAATATTTTATTTTTACTTTTTTCAAAGATATCCAAGGCTTGCTTTTTATTTTCTGCTAGGGTTATTATTGTACTATAAATATCCTCTAGAACATCAGCAACTATTATAGTTTGCCAAGCTCTTAAAGTGAAATCACGTCCCATCCCAGCATAGCTGTTATCAGCAGTTAAAGTTAATAAAGCTACATCCTCAATTTCTTTTTTTTCGATCAAATTATTTATTAATACATTATACTGACCAAACCGGCAAGGACCGGAAGCTTCAGGCATAAAATATACTAATAATTCATCCTCATTTTCTCTTTCATCTAAATATTTTAATAAACTACCAAGAGTTAATTGTAGAGGTAAACACTCTTTTGAGTTTGAATTCGCTCTACCATATTTAAGTTCTTCTTTTTCAGGCGGATCACAAGCTATAGCATTTATTCCGCAATATCTAAATGCAGTAGCAAAAGCCTTGCTAGTCATCCCCCCCATTGAAGGGACAAGCACCTTAACCTTCTCATCATATAAAGAATATCTCTCAGCTGTAGAATCAATAAACTCCACATTATTTTCATAGTCTATATATGCTTTTCTATAAGTACTTTCTTTATCATCAGGTAATAAATCTTTTTTTTGTAATTTTCTGTAACTGTCTACAACATCTAGGAAGGCTTCTATCCTCGTATCTAATCCTGCATCTGCTGTATGGCTATCTAATTCTAAAGTAAGAGATGGTTTACTACCATTTTCATCCCTGAAGTAATTTATTAAAAATGAGTCAGGCCCACAACTAAAGTTTGTGATATATGCTCCAAACAATGAAGGATGCTCACTAACAAAAACTGCACCTTTCATTATCTTTTGGCCCATGGACCAATACATTTTATCAAAAACATCAATATCATCAATAGGTAACATATCAAAAGGTAAAATAAGTTCTCCTCTCGATGCAAATTTATGAGGAATACCCATATTTGCTTCAGAGACAAAAGCATTATAGGGTCTACCAAAGAGAACCACAGCTTTTTTAGAAGGGTTTTCTTCTAGATATTCTATTACCTCTTTTCCCATATCTTTTAACTTGTTTTCAAAATTTCTTTGGTTTTTAATTGCCTTTTTATATGCTTCTTTAGCTTCATTTTCAGAAAAGCCAATTTGCTTCCCGATTTTTAAAAATTGAGAAGTAGCAGATTCATATCCATCTTTGAAACTTAAAACAGGTGAAAAAACATTATCCTTTTTAAGTTCAGACCACACAGAACTTAAATAATATGGTTCAGCCTGGGCCATCGGGCAAAGCATACTTTCTTCTGCACCATTTTCAACAAAAAGTCCTTTTATATGTGGTAAAAATATAAAGTCATAACTATAATTAGAAAGCAAATCATACATATAACCATGGCTAATCTCCACTGGATAACAGAATGCAGCTGTTTGTTGTTGTATTCCCTCTTCTTGGACTTCATCAGGTAAAACAATCTCCAAGCCCAGTTCAGCAAAAAATTCTGAATAAAGGGGTAGTAGAGAACTAATAGATAATGATCGATTCATTCCAATCTTACCTTTGTAATTTTCATCATCAGGTTGTGAAAAATATTCTTCAAAAACCATCTTCTCTCTCTTATTAATGAGATCTAGTTTTCCAACATCATATTCTACATTATGTGATAAATTCACATATTTATTACAAGCTCCACCAAATGGATATTTTTCATTTTCAATTTCCATTAAATTAATTTTACACTGCCTATCACAGTCTTCTTTTCCACCCTGGCAAATAAAAGGTTTATGATAAGTTATTTCTCTATTGGCTAATTCATTTAAATTAAATTCTTTTTCTTCAACAAGACCTAATTTTAAGTGTTCTTTCACCATTAACGCTTCCCCATAAGCACCCATAAGACCCGGTTCAGGGGGAACAATAATCTCTTTATCTGTTAAAGCCGCCATTGCAATAGGAACCGCTCGATTATAGCATACTCCTCCCTGCATGAAGACTTTTTCTCCTACAGGTCTATTTCCTTTTACTCGGTTAGTATAATTTAGACATACAGAATATACTAGACCAGCACAGATATCTTCTATCTCAATACCTTCCTGAATTGCACTTTTAATATCACTACTGATAAATGCAGAACATTGGTCATTAAAATTAGGAGGATTTTCTCCTTTTAATGCGATATCTTCTATTTCAGTCATCTTAATATTAAAGGATTCATCTGCTGCTTCTTCCAAAAAGGAACCAGTACCAGCTGAACATGCTTCATTCATAGCATAATCAGTAGGAACCTGATTAACTATATAGGTATATTTTGCATCCTGGCCTCCAATTTCAAAGATTGTGTCAACTTCTTCATCAAAAAAAACAGCTGCTTTTGCATGTGCCATAATTTCATTATGTATCGAATCTGTTAAAGCATGTAAACCAACTATCTGACGTCCAGATCCAGTAACACCAAGTCCCACTATATTTATATAATGTTGACCGACTTCTTCTAGTAATTTGCTATAACAATTTTTAGCAGCCGCTACCGGATCACCACTAGTACGTAAATAGACTGATTCCAATAATGCATTATCTTTTTCACGCATTAGTACTGCTTTTGTTGTAGTTGAACCTACATCTACTCCTAGAATACATCTATCTTCTGGATTGATTTCATCTCGTTGTATATTATGAAATGTAACCTGGTCTTTATATTTTTTAATAGATGGCAAGAAATCAAATGAACTGCACTCTTTATCATAGAGATTACTTTTATTTAAACTAACTCCATTTTTTTCACTCCATAAAGAAGCCCCTAATGCTTCAAAATATTCTGCTTCTTTTGGAACTACAACTTTACCAAATCTCTTTTTGAGAAAATCAATCATAACATAATTACGGCTAGTGCCTCCGACCACCAATATGCTTTCCGGATGAAAATTAGATAGTAATTCTATTATTTTATCAGACATCATACTACATAAACCAGCTACTATTTTCCCTTTATCTTCACCTTTGTTTAAGGCATGTGTACAATCACTTTTACAAAAAACCGAACATCTACCTGAAAGGTGGTAGGGATGATCTATTTTAGCTATATTTAAAGCTTTATCCAAAGATAAATCCATTCTTTTTATCTGCTGTAAGAAAAATTCACCAGTACCTGAAGCACATTTATTACCACTATGTACATCTGCAATTTTACCTTCTTTATCCAGCTCATAAGCCATAAAAGTCTCTCCACCAGCACTTATAATAGCTTCTACTTCACCATATTTATCTTTTAGATGATGATAAGCCAGTTCAGTAGCTTCTGGTTCTGATAATGAAGGCAAATTAACAAAATCTTTGAATTTTCTACCAGTAACAGCAAAATTAACCTCTTTATTAATATCAAATTCATTTAATATCTCTTTTAAAGTCCCCTTAGCATTACCCTCATGAGGATTTGTAAGATATTTACTTATTTTAAGTTCGCCACTATCTCTGCTAGTTTTAACAACTTTAATATTAGATGCACCCATGCAAATACCAATAGAAGTCATATAAAACAATCCCTTTTTTAATAGTTTTCTATTTTATAATACTTAATTAAATTTCTTTAACAACCCAGCCATTCTTTGACCTAAATGTTGAGCAAGCTCTACAGCCTTATTATCATCTTTTACTCTTCTCCATCCTTCATCTTTTTCAGAAGTACCTATGACCATATTAGACTCGGTCTGAGGAGTATTAGCCGGACCTACTATTAACATACCATGTGTTAATCCAAATCTATTAATTGCTTCAATCGTACTTTGTCCACCACCCTGATTTAACCCAGAAGAAGCAACTACTCCTAATAGTTTGTCTTTTAATTTATGATCTTGCATCTTTAAATAGCGACTTCTATCCATTAGGTTTTTTAACTGAGCTGTAGGAGTACCAAAGTATGAAGGTGATGATATTATTATTCCATCAGCTTCTATTAATTTATCTCCTATTTTTACTAGGTCATCTTCAATAACACATCTACCTTCTCTAAGACAGGTATTACAACCAGTACAAAACTCAAGGTTAAAATCATTAATATGTAAGTGTTCGGTTTCAATACCTTCTTTTTCTAGAGATTCTAATGTCATTTTTAATAGATGATCAGTTCCCCTTTTTACAGGACTACCTAATATACCAACTACTTTCATTAATAATCCCTCCAGTTGATTATTGTTTATAGTTTTCTTTTGTTTGTTTAATTACTTTCAATGCTTCTTCTATATTTGCCCAACCAATAATATCAACCTTTTTTTCTTCTAAGTCTTTATATACTTCAAAAAAATGTCTGAATTCCTTTAAGATATGAGATTCTAAATCATCAATTGAACTTATATTATCAAAACGAGGATCATTTATAGGTACTCCTATAATTTTTTCATCTCTACCTTTCTCATCCTCCATAATAAACATACCTATTATCCTTGCTTTTATAATACAGCCGGGGAAGGTAGGAAAAGTTGTTAAAACCATAGCATCTAATGCATCTCCATCATCTGCTAAAGTATTTTCAAGATATCCATAGTCAGCGGGATAGTATACGGGTGAATATAGTACCCTATCAAGTCTAAAAGCTTCTTTTTCTTTATCATACTCATACTTATTATTACTGCCTTTTGGTATCTCTACAAATACTTCCATACAATTTTCAGGCATGTCTTTTATCCCCCTATTATTATTTTACAGCAATCCAGTACTTACACTCTTCGTTCTCTATACCTTCTAACTTTCCATTATTGGCTTCAATTATCTTTCTTGAAGCTATATTATCAGTATCACAGGTTAAAAGTAATCTGTCTATTTTTTTATCTTTAGCTTTTTTTATAAGTTCTCTTAAAATTAATTTACCAAAACCTTTTTTTCTCTCTGACTTGCGAACTGCATATGCTGCATGTCCACCTTTTTTTCTTAAATTATCATTAAGATAGTGCCTTAATTTACCCATCCCGACTACCTTATCTTCAATCCAAAGCCAGTAAAGGGTTTGAGGTACATAGTCTTCAGGTAGATCTTTTCCTTCTACCATTTTCTTATTGGACTTCAGATAAGTTTTAAACTCATTATATGTTAATCCATTAGCTTCATTATGAAAGCCATTTTTTTCTTTTTCAATATCCTGTAACATATTATATATTTTTTTCCCATCATTTAATCTTAGTTCTTTTAACCTAACCATTCTTAAAAATCAGCTCCATTATTTTAATTTAATCCAACTAATGTTTCTATCATATTTAAAACCCATTCCTTCTGATAGTTTAATTGATTTATCATTTTCACACTCTATATTTATATAGGGTAGTTCATTTAGTTCTTTCTTTTTATTTATTAAAGCCCTTCCAATATCTTTAGCATATCCCTTATTTCTATATCCTTCAATAACATGTAAGAAACCTAAAGATTTATCGTCATGGGTTGCTCCCCAGGCAACAGCTTTACCGTCTTCTCGTATACATGCAGAAATACCTTCATTAATCCTTTTTAATAGTAAATCATATGAAAGGTGTTCGGAGTAATTTGAATGTTTTAGGATTGTTTCAATATCTTTTTCTTGCAAACTATCAATATCATACTTTGGCTTTTTAATTTCTAACTCTTTAGGAAAATAATATCGGCGGGTTTTCAATCTCCAATCAATTTCTTTCTCTGATGAAATAATTGGTACCATCCAGTCTTCTATATTTGCAAAGTATTTTGATTCAAGCTCGATATCTTTAAATAATAATTCAAGTTCTTTTAAACTACTGCTTACAAGATAGTTCCAAAGATGGTCGCTTTCACCAATAATTAAATGACTATTGTTCTCACTATATACTTCCTGAATTGGATTATTTTCTACAAATCCAATTACACTCATATTTTTAATTGGATCAATTTTTAGTATATTTAATAATTCATCTGTTCTCATATTAATCACCTTAATAACTTATTTTAATAAATGGATCATTACAAAATGAAATACACTTCCTGCTAATACAAATAGATGCCATATAGAATGACTGTATTTAAATCCTTTACTCTGTAAAGCATAAAAAAGTATTCCAACTGTATAAAATAGTCCTCCTACTATTAAAAATAACAAACTTTTTAGACTTAAGGCATTAACTAATGGTTTAATTGCAAATATTATTATCCAGCCCATTAATATATACATTACAACACTTAAAGTCTTTAGTTTATTAATATAAAGGACCTTAAAAATAATTCCAAGTAAGGCTATCGACCAAATTACAATAAACATTGTCCAGCCTATTTTTCCTCTTAAAGCAATTAATGCAACTGGAGTATATGTTCCTGCAATTAGTAAAAAAATGGAGGCATGGTCAAATTTACGAAGTTGTTTTTTTGCTTTTTTTATTGGAATACCATGATATAGAGTAGATGATATATATAAAATAATTAATGTTGAACCATAGATAATATAGCTTAACATATCATAAAAATCACTGTTGTTATAATTAGTTACTATTAAAAATATAAGAGCAAAAATACCGAAAAGTATTCCTACACCATGTGTAATTGCATTTGTGATTTCTTCTTTTTTTGTATATTTTAATGAACCACCCATTGAAAATTACCTCCTATTTATCTGATTTTATAATTTAAAATAGCTCTTTATAATCATCTATAATTTCTTCATATCTAAAACAATCGTTGAGATGATCATTTACTAGCCCAACCGCCTGTAAATAAGCATAAATTGTTACAGAACCTACAAATTTAAATCCTTTTGACTTTAAATCTTTTGCAATCTTTTTTGATAGTTCACTTTCTGCAGGAACTTCAGATAATTTATTCCAACTATTAACGATCGGATAATGGTCTACGAATGACCAAAGATAGTTACTGAAACTTCCATATTCATCTTGAACCTTTAAAAACTGTTTTGCATTATTTATTGATGCTTCTATTTTTAACTTATATCTAATTATACCTTCATTATTAACAAGTTCTTTTATCTTTTTGTCATCATATGATGCTATCTTAATTATATCATAATTATCATAAGCTTTCTTATAGTTTTCTCTTCTTTTTAAAATAGTAGACCAGCTTAAACCTGCTTGAGCTGATTCCAAAGTTAAAAATTCAAACAGTTTCTTGTCTTCAAAAACAGGAACTCCCCATTCTTCATCATGGTATTTTATATACTCTTTACTACCTTCACACCAAGAACATCTCTTCAAATAGTTCACCTCAAATTTATTTTTGATATACTTATTTTATTCAACAGAATAAATAAAATTCCTTTCTTTAAAAAAGCCCATCTTAAAAAGATGGACTCATTTGCTTAATTCTCATAAATTAGTTCTATATCTGCATAGGAAGAATCAATTCTTAATGGAATCTCTCCATTTCCTATAGTTCCAGAAATTATTTTTTTACTATCTTCAGAGCTTATAGGTAAATCAAGATCTGAGCTAAGATCTCCATATCTAGTAGTAACATCAACATCTAAATTATTATAATCTTTTTCCATCCAGATCTTTAAATCAGAGTATCTTGAAGAAATATCAAGTTCATTACTTAAACTTTCAATGTTTACATCTCCATACTCAAGATTACCTCTAATAGGACCCTTGATTTCATCTAAAGTCATTCCAGTATATCTTGTATCAATATCAAGGCTTCCCTCAAGTCCATCTATATTTATTCCTCCATATCTACCATTTAATACTGTATCAGCATTTACATTAATTAAATCACTTTGAGTATATTGAGTGTTAAAGTTAAGTTCACCCTCTAAGTTCCTAAAGTCATTTTTATTATATGAAGTATCTATATTAAGATTCCCTTTTAAGTCTGAAAGATAAAGGCTCCCATAATCATTATCAATCTTTATATCTCCTTCAACAAAGTTCACAGTAGTTATATTATATCTTGCTAAAAGATTTAATCCGGAATTAAAACTATTAATTTCAACTTCTCCATAACGATTAGCTAAGTCAAGATAAAGGTCACGAGGTGCTTTGATATCAAAAAGTACTTCTATACCTCTTATACTATTAGGTTTTGTTGGTCTATCAACATAAAGGTTAAAGTTCCCATTTGAAACCTCATAATTTACCTCGATTTGATTGATATAACTTCTTGCTGTCTCTTTGTCATTTGAATATATTTTTATTTCATAATCTATTTCAATCTGATTACTATCATGACCTTCTATATCAATAGATCCCATCTCATTGTCAAGATTGAAACTTTCAATCTTTTCTGCCCTATAACTTAGATTTGATTTTTTTACTGCAGCAGGATTTTCTCTATCATAGTTAATTGAAGAAACTCCAGTTATATTTTGCATTGACTCAGTTTCAAACTGCATGAAGTAATCAGCTATTACATCTTCATTATTGACTCTAAAATCAATAATCATAATTGCTACAACAGCTATTAATATCAATGCAATTATTCTTTTTCTTTTCATTTATAATCACTCCTAAACATCAAGTTGTTTTTCTAATATCCAGGACCCCACAAATATTATTAAGACTAATAATAGAAGTCCTGATAAAATCGGTCCACTACCTAAATAAAATGTTGTTATTTCATCTCCATATGGTCCTGAGTACATTGAATCTATTGGAATATCTGGTAACCAGTTAAATAATCTTGCTAAAAAACCGCCAATTCTAATTAAAAGATAATGACTGATTGCAAATACTACTATACTTACTAACCACCTGAACTTACTGAAAAAGCAACTTACCAGATATGAAAATTGACTTATAATATATGGCACAAAACCTACTAACAAATAAAAAATAACTCCTATTACTGCCATTCTTGTAGAATATGTGCTAGCTACTGCTTCAGGTACTTCTCCCATAATATATCTCACTTGTTGGTAATGAAAGAACATGTGTATTCCAAATGTATATAATGTTAAGATTATATATACTAATGCACTTGAAGCAAACTTTGATGTTACTATCTCATATCCTTTTCTAGGAAGAGATTTTAGTAAATATATTGTGTCATTTTTCCATTCTTGTCTAAAACTTTGATAACCCTGCATTAACATTAGTAAAGGAAATACTGCAAAAGGTATAAAGCCTAGACCGAATGATAGACCTAATGGCCAAACGTCAATTTTTGTTAATAGATATACTTCCCAAGCTGTTACTAAAAGTAGTGATACTAATATGGTAAAAAGCATACTTTTAAGTTCTTTTTTAAATAATGCAAACCAAGCTCTCATTTAAATACCTCCCTTACTAACTCATGTACTGATTTGTTTCTTTCAGCTCTTAAATCATCTGTATTACCTTCTAAAATTGACTTACCGTTTTCTAAAAATATTACATGGTCAAAAAATCTTTCTGCTTCAACAACTTCATGAGTTGATATTATTATTGTTTGAAAATCAGACTCATATTCACTAATTAAACTTTCTAATATTCTAGCCCTTGAATTAGGATCAATTCCTGCCAGTGGTTCATCAAGTATTAATACCGGAGCATTTCTTGATAAAACTAATATTAACTTTAATCTTGCCACCATACCCTTGGATAATGTCTTTATCTTTTGTTCTAACTTTAAGTTCATAAATTCTACTAGATCTTTTGCTTTCTCTGTACTAAAATCTTTATACTGAGAATCAAAAAAGTTTATTGAATCTATAATTGTCATCCAATCATAAAGATAATTTAGTTCCGGTAAAAAAGCAATATGATTCATTAATCTTTCTTCTTTTTGACCAGATATTATTACATCTCCGGAATCTTTTACCACTAATCCAGATATTATTTTTAAAAGAGTTGACTTACCACTTCCATTAGGACCAACTAATCCTGTAATCTGTCCTTTAGGAAACTCAACACTAATATTATCTAAGGCAAGTGTACCTGGATACTGTTTAGTTAATTTATTTACCTTTACTGCTGTTTCAGTCATTATTTATCCTCCTTTCAAACTCGCTTTTTAACAAATTTATAATTTCTTCTTTTTCAAATCCAATCGAAATCATTTCATTTATAAACTTCTGTACTGCTGTTTGTGCCATCTGTTCATTAATCTCTTTTATCACTTTATCATCTTCCTTTATAAAGGTACCTCTACCTCTTTTTGTTTCAACAAGATCTAATATTTCCATTTCCCTATAAGCCCTTTGTACTGTATTTGGATTAACCTGAATGTCTTTAGCTAGTTCTCTTTGTGAGGGTAATTTATCCCCGGGTTTTATTTCCCCTCGCGCAATTTGTTTTTTAATCTCATCGATAACCTGTTCATATATTGGTTTAGAAGCATTGAAGTCTATCTTCATCTGCTGCCTCCTTTCATATTGTTTTAGTGCACTACTTAACTATTACACTATTAGTATATTACTAGTTTTCGCTTTTGTCAAGACCCTTTTTGTATTTTTCATAAAAAAACACACAGCAAATATACTGTGTGTGAAATAGTTAATATTTTTTTGTTTGTTTAATTCATTTCAATAAGTTCTTTTATAAGTTTTACTGCTTTATTTGGTACTTTCATCCAACCATAGGCATGGTTAAAGCCGTTGATTGTACTAACTTTATACTTACCTGCCATTTTTCCAAAAGCTTTAATTGAACTTTTTATCTTTTCATTATTCCATTCTGTCCTTGTCGGTAGAAAAAGTACTGGACAGTTTATATTTTTATAATACTTTTCAAAGTTAAAGTAGTAATAATTTCTCATATATTCTTTTGAAACATATATTGGATAACAAGAAGCATATCCTTTATCATTATAATAACAGACATTGCTTTCAACAAAAGCTTCGAAATGTCTGTTCCATAAACCGGCTCTCTGTAAAAACCTCTTTTCAGTCTCTAGATATTCATCTTCAGATTTATAGTACTCTTCTTTTCTGTTTTCTACTTCCTGTAACTTTTCATTTCTCATTTTTTCTATCTCTTCTTCACTACCATTATGTATACCATACTGACCAAATTGATTATATAGGGCTCCTTCACAGAGCAATGCCTTTACATTATTATCATCTGATGCTACTACTGCACCTACTTCAGCTCCAAGTGAACTACCAATTATGTAGTATTCTTCTGTTTCTAACTCTTCTAACAAAAGCTTAATATCATCTGCCAGGTCTTCAATGTGATAGCCTTCTTTAGGTTTTGAAGACTTACCATGACCTCTAAAGTCAGGTATTATTACTTGATATTTTTCTTCAAAATATGGGAAAATACCATCCCAGATCTTTAAGTTACCAGAACCAAAGTGAAGGAATAAAATTGCTGGTTTATTATTTTTTTTATTATATTTCACATTAATATTAATCCCGTTTTCCAAATTTATAAACCTTTCTTTCATTTTATTCATCCTTTCGAATTATATTCTTTTTTGTTTGATTGAAAAGAACTTATACTAAGTATATAATAATACATATAAAACAAATAATAAATAGGCAGGTGAAAAGAAATGAAAAAATATAGTAGTTTAATTTCATTATTTTTAATTATATTATTATTGATTCCATTTGGAAATATTCAAGCCTTAGATTTAGATGTGGACTTTTTTATTAAGTTGTTTAATATAGGGCAGGATAAGTTAGATTATTTTGCTGATTTTGATATGTCTAATGAAGACTTAAGCACAATATTATACTTGTATTCAAATGCAGATAGAGAGTTAACAAAAGATCAATTTGAAAATATTGATAGAAGCAAATATGATTGGAGAGAATTAAGTATTTATTTTGGTCTTCCACCAATTCTATTTGATAATGAAATAATTAAACTAAGAAGACCCAATAGATACAGAATGCAGGTTCCTTTAGGTGAAACTCGTTATAAAAATAGATACAAGACAAACAGTGTTGAAGAAAGTGTAAATCTTAACCCAGGAAGATATCAATACTATTATAAAAACAAATTAAATGATATTGAAGAAAAAATAGATGTTAAACAAAATAAATATGAATATTACTATAAAAGCAACTACATTGAGGAACAACTAAGTGTACACATGGTTACAAATAAGTATGAATACCATTATAGGAATTTACGTACTGGAGAAAGAATTAAAAAAGAGGGTGTAGGTAAACCTATTAAATCTGATAGAGTATATAATCAACTAAGGGAAGAATATTATAAAACAGATAATGAAGAAAATGATAATGAAAAAGGGTTGAATTTTCAAATTAAGTTTAACTTTTAAATATAAATGTAAAATTCTAAGTTTAGTTACAAAATTTAAGTATTCCTTGGGAGGAATATTTTGAACAATCTATCTTTAACAATTAAGAAAAATAAATATCCAATAAAAATATTTGCTATAATAGGATTATGTCTACTCGGGGATGCAATGTTTTATAGTGTATTGCCAACCCGGTTAGACATTTTTTCTTTTTCTGGTGCTCAACTTGGAATATTACTTGCTGTTAATCGAATTATTAGGCTTGGCTCTAATTTTTGGGCAGCAAAGCTTTATGAGAAGTGGAATCGTTCTATTCCTTTTAAGATTGCTGTCATTTTATCTGTTTTTATCACTTTTTCATACGGGTACGTTGTCCTTTTTTGGCATTTTTTTATTCTTCGTCTACTGTGGGGAATATCTTTCTCATTACTTCGACTTAAAGCACTTCTTATTATATTTGATTCAAACCTTCCTGAAAATTTACAGGGTAAACTCTCTGGTTTATTCCGTTCTATTTCCCGTTCCGGGTATATGGCTGGAATGATATTAGGTGGTTATTTTGCAGATCTATTTAACTTTAGTATTAGTGCTTATCTTTTATCTGCAATTACTGGAATAGCTCTGTTTTTCATATTTAGTGAAGATAAAGAATATAATAAAAAGGTCAACAAAAAATCATTTAGTCCTACTCCTAAGATGGATTTTTTTCATTTAATTACTTCTAAAAGTATGTATGGTTTAATGTTCATGGGATTTGCACTTAACTTTACCGGATTAGGTTTAATTAATTCTAGTTATGGACTTTATCTAAAAAATGTATTTGGTGAAACTGCTTTTATATTTGGAACTATAATAGGGATAGCTACTTTAAATGGATTTATACTTTCCACCCAATCACTTTTTGAATTAATTTTGAGTCCACTTTTTGGTAATATTGTTGATAAATATAAAATAAATAAATTCATTACACATACTTTTATTTTACAGGCTGTATTAATGTCAATTCTTGCCTTTTTTCAAAATAGTATTGTTGCACTCCTTGTTCCACTCTTTATATTCATTAATACTGCATTTTTAATACTTTTGTTATTTATTGAAGTTAGCAATTTAAAAATAAATACTGTATCTAAAAGAATGGCTGGTTTTACTACTGCTGTTGATTTAGGTGCTGCCAGTGGTCCTCTAATTTTAATATTTTTAGACTTTGGCTTCAGCTTATCCTCCCTTTATTTTCTAAGTGCTATCTTACTATTTATCGCTGGACTTCAGCATTACTTATTTAATAAATAATTTTTTCCTTTTACAATCTAATTTGTTTGATAGACTAATCAATAAAAACTTCACTTATATATAATAATGAAATATTTTTTGTCCTTTATGCAATATATATTTGTCATTAGTAATAGATTTATTCATAACTTAATGCATCAACAGGATCTAATTTGGACGCTCTATAGGCAGGATAGATTCCAAAAAACATTCCTACCCCAAGTGAAAATGAAAAAGCTAATAGGACTATTGGCACAGACATGATAAAGGGCCAACCACCTGCTTGGGCAATAAAGTATGCTGCAGTTGCTCCTAAAATGATACCAATTATACCACCAATACTACTTAGAGTTAATGACTCTATAATGAATTGGAATAATATATCTTTCTTTTTAGCACCTAAAGCTTTTCTAATACCAATCTCTCTAGTTCTTTCAGTAACAGATACTAACATAATATTCATGATTCCAATTCCACCAACAAGTAATGAAATTCCTGCAATACCAATTAACATTAACTTCATACTATTTGTTACATTACTAATTGTATCTAATAGTTGATCTTGACTAAATATATTGTAACTTTCATCTTCAGATATATAGTTATCTAATAGATATTCAATCTCTTTTAAGGCATCGCTTGCTGTTTCACTTGAATTAGCTTGAGCAACAAAGTTGCTGATATAATTACTATTACTTATCTTATTCATAAAAGTAGTAATTGGTATATATGCCTGGTTGTTTAAATTACCGGTCATTCCTCTACCTTTTTCTTCCATAACTCCAATCACTTTAAAAATATGAGTTTGGTTACTAATATTGATTTTAATATTCTTTCCAATAGGATTAGAATCTGGATACAATTCTGTAACAATTTCCGAACCTAATACTATTACTCCGGTACTATTATCTACATCATATTCAGAAAGAAACATACCGGACTCTGGATAATACTTATTTATGACCTGATAATCTTCTTCAGTACCAACCAAACTAGCTTGCAAGTTATTATTTCCATTGATAAATAAACCACCCATACTACCGGTCGGTATTACTCTTTTCACATTTGGACTATTTTTTTCAATTTCTTCACCTAATTCTAAAGTAAACATATCAGCCGAGGATCTACTTATACTTCCTCCATAGCCGCGGGTATATCCAGGAGTTATATTAATTAAATTTGATCCTAAATCTGATATTTGAGAAGTTATTTGTTCTTGTGAACCTGACGCAATTGATACAACAGCAATTACTGCTAATACACCAATAATTATACCTAACATAGATAATAGGGTTCTTAACTTGTTAGCATATAAACTAGAAATTGCTATCTTAATAGTTTCTAATATCATGCTACCACATCCTTAACGATACGGCCATCTACAATATTAATGGTTCTTTCGGCATAGGCAGCAATGTTATTCTCATGAGTAACTAAAATTATTGTATGTCCCTGGTCATTTAACTTTTGAAATAAGTCCATTATCTCTTCACCGGTTTTAGTATCAAGATTACCAGTTGGTTCATCTGCAAGGATCAATGATGGATTATTTGCTAATGCTCTTGCTACAGCTACCCTTTGTTTTTGACCACCCGATATTTCATTTGGATAATGATCCATTCTATGACCAAGTCCAACTTTTGTTAATAGGTCTTTTGCTCTTTTTATTCTCTCTTTTTTACCTACACCTTTATATATTAAAGGTACTTCAACATTATGCAGTACAGATGTTTTGTTTAATAAATTAAACTGTTGGAATACAAAACCAACTTCCTTATTTCTAATCTGAGCAAGCTTGTTTTCACTTGCCTTTGATACATCCTGATTGTTTAAACTATAGTAACCTGACGTTGCTTTATCAAGACATCCTATAATATGCATTAGGGTTGACTTTCCTGATCCAGATGGGCCCATGATAGCAATCATTTCTCCTTGATCAATTTCAAATGAAACACCTTTAAGAGCTTGAACTTCTATTTTACCATTCTTATATATTTTTGTAAGATTATCTACCTTTATCATTTAGTTACCACCACCTGGAGCTCTAATCCCACTACCAGGACCACTAAATCCCTGGGGAAGATTTTTTGTTAATGCAGCTGTATTAGATATAATTTTATCTCCTTGGTTTAGACCTGATAAAATAACAACACTAATACCATCTGTTAAACCAGTTTTAATTTCAACTAAGTTAGTGCTCTCACCTTCAACTTTTTGAACATATTTTTTTCCTTCACGATCAATCACTGCTGTCAATGGTATTATTAGTTCATCTTTTATTTTATCAACAATAATATCCATATCAGCAGATAATCCGGGTTTAAATGATTCTTTAACACCATCTATTAAAACAGTGATCGGTATTGTTACTACACCGCTTGTACTTTCTGCTTTAGAACTAATTTCAGTAAGTTCCCCTGATAATTGTTCCTTTGGTAAAGCCTCCATCGTAATCTCAACAGTCTGACCTATCTTTAGTTTAGAAAGCTCACTTTCATCAATATTTGCTTTCACTTCATATTGAGTATTATCAATCAATACAGCTACTTCTTTTCCACTGTTTAAAAAGTCACCTTCTTGAACCAATAGGTCTGTGATAACTCCTGAGTATGGAGCTTTTAATCTTGTATCTTCATAGTTGTCTTTAGCTATTTCATAGTTTAATTTTGCCTCTTGAACTGCATTTTTAGATCCGTTTATTTGAGCGGTTTTATAGCTGTTTTCAGCTTTAATATACTCAAGTTCAGCCCTGTTATTTTTAAGTTCTATTAAAACATCATCTTCGTTAACCATTTCTCCTTCTTCAACTTTTACAGAAGATACTGTACCTTCAGTTGAAAAAGATAAGTTCTGTTCTTCAATTGGATATATATTACCACTTACAGCTATTGTACTTTTCATACTACCCTTACTTACTTCAATTGTATTATTTTCAGTAATCTGTATACCTTGATTCTCATTGTCTTGAGCATTTAATCTAAGATAACCGAAATATCCGGCTGCTGCAACAACTACAACTACTATTATAATTAAAAGTTTCTTTTTCATTATCTATTTACCTCCTCGAGAATATCAGCAGGTCGTGAAAAGATTAAAAAATCTAATTTATTTAATAATAGACTGTCATTTGCTCTTTTTAAATTTATCAGAGCATTCTCTTCACTTAACTTATTGTCAGTTAATATTCTTTTTTGTACTGCACCAGCTTTAAACTGTTTTGTTAATATTTCAACATTATCAGACGCTTTTTTATACTTTAATTCTTTACGCTCTACATCCATTTTAGAAAGTTCTATGTGGTCTATAATCTGTTCTAAACTATTCTCGGTATCATTGTATAATTGTTCTAAAGCAACTTCATTGTTTTTGATTTCTTGTTTTTTATTTTCTTCTTTTAGTTTTTGTACTCCACTGTCAAAAAGATTATAACTTACATTTAATGATGCTTGAAATTCAGTTTCACTACTGTATCCCCCATCTATACTAACCTGAGGGTTATCTTCTTTTTCTAACCAGTTTAGTTCCTTTTTTAAAAGCTCACTCCTATTTATTATTGAAGCAAACTGACTGCTAGTTCTTACTACATTTTCAATTAGAAGTTTTTTGTTTAAATTAACAACTGATAAATTATTAGTAAGTTTCTGTAAATTTTTTATTACAGAATTATTTTCATTTAATATGATATTTGTATCTTTTGCTAAGTTTACACTGTTTAATAAAGTCCTTTTTAGTTGTGAATACTGTTGATTAATCTCTTTTAGATTATACTCAGCATCTATTAGATTGGCTTTAGCTTCCAGCAATTCCTGTTGTCCGGCTTCATTAATTTCTACCTGTTTTTGCACCTCTTTTAAATAATCCTCTGCAAGCTGTAATCTATTTTCTAATATATTATTATTCTGATCAATCCTAACTAATTGTAAGTAATGGTCGGTCCATTTTTTTACAAGTTCAGCTTTTTTTGAATTTAGTTCTTTTAGTTTTTGATTAAGCTGATTGTTTAAACTAATTAAAGTTCTTATCCTTTCAGAAGGGATCTCCGGATACAGATCTACACTTAAATTTAGACCATATATAAAATCTGAACCGTCGAAATTATAAGACATATTAGGATTTATGGTTAAGTTATCCTCGACTAATTTTTTGTTAATACCTACACTTACCTGATCACCATCTCTATTTAAGTTTACTGTATCATCATCAACTAAAACCTTGTTTAAGTTCATATTAGCCTGCCAATCAGCTTGTGCATTATTTAATTTAATATTTCTTTTTGTAGTTTGTATTTCACTCTGAATATTATTAATTTCAACATTGTTTTCTATTCCATATTCAATTAATTCTTCTAAAGAGTATTCAGCCGCAAATGTATTGGCAGAAAAGGTTGTGATAACAACTAATGCAGATATTAATATTAAAATATATTTATTGTTCTTCATTTTCTAACACCCCAGAAGTTGGGTACATGAAATTCTCTAACTGTTGGACTTGAATATAGTAGCTCATATACGAACTAAATAGTTGTTGTTCAGACTGTAAGAGAGATATTTCTCCCTGATATAGGTTGTTTTTTGTTATTAATCCTGCATTATTTTGTTCTACTAATATCCTATAGTTTTCTTTTGCTTTTTGAATCTTGTCTTTTTGTAATTCTATATTACTTTCTAAGTTTGATATTTGATCATAAAGTTCTCTTGCTTTATTTTTCATATCTTCTTTTTGTTTTTCTAACTGGAGTTGAGCTGTTTCAACATTAATGTCTGTAATTTTTTTATCAAGTTCAGAAGAAGACACAACCTCTTTTCTTTTTTTATCTACTTCTGCAAGTTCTAAATTAAGTTCATTTAACTTAATTTCCCAGCTGTTTTTTAAAGCTATTTCAGAGATTTGTTGTTCATTTAGTTTTATCATTTCTGGCTCTTTTAATTCCGACAACCTTATTTCATCATTTTTATTTATACCTAAATGAACTTTTAATTCAGTTTTTAACTGCTCATATTCATTGGCTAACTCTTCTTTTTGCTGCAATAAGTCATTTAATTCAATCTGCTGTTCTAAGATATCTAACTGACTTTTTTCTCCAACTTCATACTGAGCCTTAATTTCAGCTAATAATCTTTCATTTAGAATAATCTGTTTTCCCACAATTACTAAGTTTTTTTCCTTAAACATTATATTTGTATACTGTTGTACAGTTTGGTTTAATAGATTATGAGCTGTATCAATATAGCTTTTTTTAGCATTTATATAGCTATATTCAGCCTGTAGTTCATTGTAATTAGACTGATTTAATAAGTTTTCTGCTTTGCTTTTTTTAAACTGTATTTCTTTACTTTCAAGATTTTTTTGAGCTATCTTTAAAGATAAATTATCTTTTAAGGTCATCTCTAAAGCCTTATCTAAATTTAGTTCAACTGTTTTTGCCATTATTGTTGGAGTGAATAATAGTAAAAATATCATTATTAATGTTGTTAAAGTATACTTTTTTCCCATTTTCTAATCCCCTACCTTTTTATCTTATTTAATCCTACTTTAATATTATCATATAAATATCACAGGATTATGTTTTTTATGTGATAATTTTATTCTAACTTATTTAAATATATATTTTATTATGAAAATATTAAAATTTTATTAACTTTAAAACCCCAACCTAATCTTTAGGCCGGGGTTTTTAAATCAAAACCAATCTTTCTTTTTGAAAAAATAGACCATATAGCCAGCAATAGCTAACATAATTAATAAAACTATGAAATAACCATTCCTCCAGGTTAATTCAGGCATATATTCAAAATTCATACCATATATACCTGCTATAAAGGTTAAAGGTATAAATATAGTTGCAATTATAGTTAAAACCTTCATTACCTCATTCATCTTATTACTAATACTGGATAGATATATATCTAACATACCTCCCAGCATATCTCTGATGGTTTCTACAGTTTCTATTACCTGAATAGTATGATCATATACATCTCTAAGATAAAGTTTAACAGATCCTGTTATAAAATTTATTTCATTTTTTTCTAGTCTATTTACAACTTCTCTTAAAGGCCATACTGACTTTCTTAAGAAAATCATTTCATTTTTTAAAGCATATATTTCTGTTAGAGTATCTTCAGAAGGTTGATTAACAAGTTCTTCCTCTATTATTTCTATTCTATCACTCACTTTTTCTAAAATAATAAAATAATTATCAACTATAATATCTATTAGAGCATAAGCTAAATAATCTGCCCCCATGCTTCTAATTTTACCAAGCTCATTTTTTAATCTTGTCCTTATTGGTTCAAATACATCTCCCTGTCTTTCCTGAAAGGTAATTACATAATTTTCACCTAATACAATACTAATTTGTTCTGATTCAATTTCCTGGCTTGATTCGTTATAGTGTAACATTTTCAAAACAATATAAAGTGTTTTTTCATGTTCTTCAATCTTAGGTCTCTGATGAGTATGAACTATATCCTCCTGTATTAGGGGATGAATTTCAAATATTTCACCTATACGACCAATTAGTTCAATATCAGATAATCCTTCTATATTAATCCAAGATACTGTTGGAGACTCTTTTAATTTAAAACATTCATCAATATTCTTCATTTCTTTTTCTTGATGACTATCTTTATCATAATCAATATAACTAATTTTTATATCCTCTTCAACTATATCTTCATATTTTGATAAAACTCCAGGCGGTTCTCCGGCTTTTTTTCTTTTCTTACCGGTGAGTTTCCTAATATTTTTTAACACGCTTTAGCCCCCTTCATTATTATCTTCTTCATCTGTTGTTGCTGATTTTCTTTTAATATCATTATAGATTTCAACTATTTCATCTTTATATTTATCTTCAGACTCCACATGTCCCCAACCCATGTGAAACTGGAAAACTCCATCATAACCGGGTACATGGTAAGATTGAATCACAAAGGGTATATCTCTATCTTTTAAAACATCTTCCATAATATTAGCTTCTATTTCATTATCAAGGATAACAATTTTTTTGAAATCACTCACTTTTATCCCCCCCGATGTTAACTATTTTATAGATCTGAATATATTTTATCTAAAATTTTCTTATACCTTTTTTCAATATATTTTTCATCAAAAGAAATAATTTTATTGTCTTTTAAAACCCATTTACCGTCAATCATTAAATTTTCTATCATAGAAGGCCTGCCGTGAATTAGAATATTATTAATTAGAGTTGAAAAATTTTTATTGTCTATATAAGGCATGATATTTGTATTTTCTTTATTAATAAACTGCAAGTCGGCTTTATAGTCAATATCAATTAAACCAATCTTTATTTCAGGAAACAAGACATCATGTGCATTTTTTGTAACCATCTTAAAAACATCTTTTGCGTGATATCTATCAAGTTCAGTATGTGTTTTAAGATAATAATATGTATTTCTCATTACCTCCCATAGATCAGTTAATAGAAAGTCAGTACCTAATAATACATTTATATCTTCTTGTAGGAATTTTTCTAAAGGAGCATAACCTGCACCACTCCAGTAGTTGGATACGGGACAATAAACTATCGAAGCCTGTCTATCTGCTATTATCTCAATATCATTATTATTAACATATGTACAGTGAAATAATAATGTGTTTTTATCTAATAGGTTAAACTTATCATACAGTTCTACTGTTGTTCGATGAAATTTATTGTTAATAATCTTTTTTCTTTTAATTGTTTCAAGACAGTGGGTCATCCTTAATGATGGATAGTTGTTTTTAATTTCGACTAAATCTGGTAGGTTTTGATCTTCAAGGAGTTCTTCTTCTGGTAAGTGAGTACAGTACTTAATAAATTCATTATTATTTTTATAGTATTGGTCAATACTGTCATAAACATCAACGACTGCTCTCAAATTGGATTTGTTTATTACCTCCTCAGTCCATTTATAAACATCTGGAATATCACTTTGACCAGTTTCAACTAAGGTAGTTATACCCTGTCTAAGATATTCACTAAATGATTTCAGCATTAAAATATGAAACTCTTCTTTAGTTATTTTTTCATCGAGATATTGAAACGCTTTCTTTTGTAATTTACCCTGATGACTATTATCAAACCAATCCCCTAATGATTTATCTTTAAATATCCCTCTAAAAAGTGAAGAAGGATCATGGGTATGTCCATTGACAAAACCGGGTAGTACAAAGTAATCATTACAGTTAAAGACACTATCAACTTTATGATTGTTTATTTCGATATTATCTTTTATATCAATAATAATACCGTCTTCAATAAGGATATCTCCCTTTATAACTTTAAATTCTTTATCTAGATAAGTACAGTTTTTTAACAACTTGATCATTTCTACACCTCATTATTTTGGTATATTTATAATAATATTAATACATCATATTGTCTTTTATTCTTTTATATCTAGTTCTCTGATAGGATGTTTTTTCCTTCAAATCAATTGTTAATAATATGTGAAAATTAAATATGAGGGATTTTTAAATTAATTTGAAGAATTAAATGGTGGGATAATTTAAAATCTTTTTTGTTCAAGTTCTTTTAATGTATTTGTTACATTAACTATATACTTATCATCAATCTCTTCATCTTCTAAAATATTAAAGTATAAGCTTCTTAAAAAGTTTTTTATATTAGATATTAAGGTATCCTTTTTATTTCTATTATTAATCTCTTTTATATCTAAAAGGCTATTAAACCAATTACTTAAGTACTGGTCATCTAATTTGTTAGCTTTTATAACAGCTGTAACAGCTTTTGATATTCTTTCATCTTCATTGTTAAAGTAAATATAGTTGTCAACCTTTATCTTTGAATTTACAACATCTAAGACATTTTTTAATGTTTTGGTTTGGACTTTCTTGTTGTTCGCTATTTCAGCAAAAATATCTGCACCGTGTGCTGCAGAATGTGCCCAACCTTTATTTTCTATATAACCTCTTAAGTCTTTTTCTTTTTTATAGTAGCTACAAACTAATTTTGCAGTCTCATTAAACTCTTTTTGAGTAAGATAGTCTAAATTATTATCCTTATATATTAACATAGCAATTTGTAAGGCAGAAAAGGTTCTTGTAAAAACAGAATCATCCTCTTTACTATCTATATTATAAAATAAGTGATCTTCATCTAAACATATATTTAAAATTTCCTTTAACTCTTTATTACTATATATATCTTTATCTATCCAGTTTGCCATTATCATATAGATTAGTTCATCTCTTAAAACAGGATCTGTGTCACCAATCTTTTCTAACATAATATTTGTAAGTTCTTTATAATCAACATCAGTACTAACCTCATAATCAGTATCTACTATAGTTGATAAGGTCTTTTTAAGTTTGTCTTTATTCATCTTTTAATCCTCCGTTTAGTATAATAATATTATTTTTTAACCGAATAGACTGCCGCTTCATTTTCATGATAATGTAGTTGAAAAGTTTTAAATCCCGTTTCATCAAATAGTTGTTTTTGTGTCTTTATTGAAAATGGAATATCTATATGAAATGTACCATCGATTTCAATGTTTTTTTCTTCTTTAACTTTGAGATACTCTTTATACAGTCTTGACTCTTTAGTCTGGTTAACTACATATTCCCCTTCAATATATAAACCATCTGGGTTTAATGCTTTATAAATACTTATATATAAGTTAAGTTTAGTTTTATGTAGAATATGATGAAAAGACATCACTGAAAGTATATAATCATATTTTTGCTCTTTAAAACTATAGTCTAAATAGGAAGCTGTAATTGTTTTTATTTGACTTTGTCTATCTTTATACTTTTCTTTTAAAACCTCTAACATCTCTTTAGATAAATCTAGACAGTCTATTTGAGCATTGGGGCACTTTTTGAAAATATTTTTTAATTCAAGCCCAGTACCACAACCAAGATCTAAAATATTAACCTTTTTATTTGTTTTTATTATAGGTTTAGATACTCTTTTGTAAAAGACATTAAAGTTATCTACGTTTTTTTTCATATGTGTATCATAAGATTTAGCCCTTAAATCAAAAAAATTACTCATATCTTCTATTTTACTATTCATAAAATTCACTCTTTTCTAAATGATAAAAATTGATTTTTGAATAATTATAATTAAAAAACTTCTTCTATTACTACATTTAGATTTCCTAATAAATCCATTTCTTCAATTAATTCATTACCATCCTTATCTTCTATAACCCTTAATACAGGTCGGGTAGGATAATTTGCATTTTGTTCTTTAACAATTGCTTTGTTACCATTGCTTAACTTAACCATAGAACCATTAGGATAAATGGCTAAGTTTCTAATAAATTTATTTACATAGTAGTTATCAAACTGTTTATCGGAATTGCTCATTATATAGTTGATAGCCTCATGAACAGGCCATCTTTTACGATAAGCTCGATCACTTGTTAATGCATCATATACATCTGTGATTGCAACTACCTTTGCGAACTCATGGATATCTTTATCCTTACTTTGCTTTGGATAACCAGAGCCGTCTAATCTTTCATGATGTGATAAAATTGCCGCCTTAGAAACAGGGCTTATTTCCCCCCCTTCTTTTATATAGTCATAACCAAGTCTTGAATGTTCCTGAATTATTTTATATTCTTTTTCATTTAGTTTGTCTTTTTTAAATAAGATTTCTGGTGGAATTAAGATCTTCCCTATATCATGAAGTATTGCCCCTACACCTAATTTGTTTAAATCTCTAACATTAAAATTAAGTGCCTTTCCTAAAATAATTGAATATACTGCTACATTTACTGAATGTTCGAAGGTATAGTCATCAAAGTTTTTAATATCCATCATATTTACTATTACATTTTCTGAATTGTTTAATATGTCATCTACAATTGAAGACACAGTATCTTTAATCTTCCTAACATTTATGGCTTTATTAAATTGAATGTCCCTCATAAATCCTTTTATTCTACGCTGACCCTGTTCTCTTAGTTCATCTTTAATTACATAATCTACTTCAATATCTTCAGAATATCTATCCTCTATATATACATAGTTTATTCCTATGCTTTTTAATTTTGATTTATATTTATATAAGTCTTTTACACCAATATTTAAAAGAATATTATTATTATGATATATAGTTCTTGCAAGCTCCATATCAGGTTTAATATCCTCTACGGGAACAAGTCTCATCAATTACCACCCTTTTTAATGTTTCATTTATATTTTTTAAATATACCTAATATTAATCGTTTTATTAAGCTTGTTTTTATACGATTTTATTGGAAAATATTCTTTCAATAACAACTTATATTATATAAAAATAAGCAAATAATGTAAAGCTTTTAGGTTAATCATTCTTAATTATATATGATATGCTACAAAAAGAAAAAGAGCACAACTATAATTAGTTATGCTCAGTTACACTTTCTTTTAGAATATCAATTCCATGTGGAATAATATCTTTTGCTGCTTCTAAACATTCTTGAACAGCTTTTGGACTCCCTGGTAAGTTTACAATCAATGTATTATTTTTTATTACTGACTTTGCTCTAGATAAAGCAGCCTTTTTTGTTATTTTAATGGTTTCTAATCTCATTAAATCAGCTATCCCTGGAGCATCTTTATCCATAATCTCTAAAGTTGCTTCTGGAGTTACATCCCGGGGGGCAAATCCTGTCCCACCTGTAGTTAAGATTAAATCTATATCCTCTCTTTTGGAAATTTTAATTAATTCTTCTTTGATTTGATCTTTTTCATCTGGAATTATATTATAGTATACTTTTTTTGCTTTAAAACTCTTTAACATCTCTATAATCACTGGTCCACTTTCATCTTCTCTTTTCCCCTGTGAACCCTTATCACTAATTGTTATCACTGCAGTATTTATCATTTAATCAACTCCTATAATATTTATATTCCCACTTTCATCTAAACTATACCCTTTTAGTTCAGTTACTGAGTGTTTGAACTTTTCAGATTTTATAATTTTAATAATTTGTTTTATTCTTTTATCTTCTAACATATCCTTTTTAATTATTATATCATACTTTTCTTTTTTTACAGGTATAAAGTCTAAGTCAACTGCTTGTGCTGCTGCTCTGATACCCAAAGCAGTATCTGCAGTTCCTTCGGCAATCTGTATAGCTGCTCCCATATGGGTTAACTCCTCAGTATCATAGCCGAGTATTTCATTTTTTTCTATATTATTTTTTTCTAATAAATAATCTAATAGTACTCTTGTACCAGAACCTCTTTGTCTGTTTATAAATTTAACGTCTTTTTCTTTTAAATCCTGAATTGATTTGATCGCTTTAGGATTATCTCTTTTTACCATCAATCCCTGTTCACGATCTACAAGATTTATTACAGCTATATCTTGGTTGTTTTTAAATAAGTTATTAATATATTTTTTATTGTACAGCCCTGTTTCAGGATCTAAAAGATGAGCTCCCGCAAGATGGCATTCACCTCTTTTTAAAGACACCAGACCTGATAAACTTCCCACGGACTGCATATTTAATTCAAAGTTTAAGTTCTCTTTTTTAATTAAGTTTATTAGCACATCAATACTTAAGTCATGACTACCTATCATTAAAAGATTATTTTTTATCTTTTTTTGGGATTTCAAGAGATAAACCTCTCCTTTTTCACCTGAAAAAATACCCTCTTTACTTTCTGCGATTGGTAAAATACCATCCGCATTAATTAAAGAATGCATTGAGGCAGATCCTCTCTTTTGAGGTGTGGCAATCAATTTGTCATCTATATTGGCAATATTTACTCTTATGAATTCTTTTAATCCTGCTGATGATGGTATTTTCTTTTTAACTATAGCATCAACACTTTCTGGTAGTTCATAGGACTGTTTTAAAAACTGTTTTACTAAAGGCTTAAAAAACAAACTAAAGTCTAATAATGCTGAAAGCGGATAACCGGGCATTCCTAATACAGGTTTATTATTCACCTCAGCTAAGATAATAGGTTTACCGGGCATAATATCTACTCCGTGTATTAATACTTCACCGATTTCCTGTAAAATATTTAAAGTATAGTCTTCTCTACCTGCTGATGAACCTGCAATAGTTACTGTTATATCATTATTTTTAACTGATTTTAAAATATTATTTTTTATCTTTTCATAGTCATCTTCTACAATTTTATAGTGGTTTACTTCACTTCCCCACTTTTTAGCTAAAAGCTTTAACATCGTTGAGTTAAAATCAGTAATCTGTCCTTTTTTTCTTTCTGTATCTGGACTGACTAGTTCACTACCGGTTGGTATAATACTCACCTTCGGTTTTTTTAATACATCAATATTAGATACTTGAGCTTCTAACATTGCTCCAACATCATATGCATTTATCCTTGTATAGGAAGGTAATATCATCTGTTTTTTTATAACACTTTCTCCGATACTTCTAATATTATTCCAAACCGGCACACTTTTTATAATTTCAATCTTTGATTCATTAAGAACTTCTACATCTTCAATTTTAATCACAGCATTGAACATTTCTGGGATTGGGTCACCGGTATCAACATAAACAAAGTCAGTATCTTTTTTTAAAATTACAGGTTCTCTTTCATTAGCATAGTCTGTTTTCTCAGCCTTTATTGCAACACCATCCATTGCAGAAGCATAGTAATGAGGAGCTGAACTTTTTGCAAATACTGCTTCAGCAGTTATCCTATTATGAGAGTTTTCCACTTTTATGCTTTCACAATCTATAGAATAATCTTTAAACTTATCTAATAGTAGTTGCTGTGCTTTATTTAATGAAGTTTTATTTAAATATGCTTTTCTTTTCATAAATTAAGTCAACTCCCTATTTAAAGTATATTATATCAACCTGATCTCCCTTATTTAATCCTTCTAGACCACTTTCAATTACTATATAACCATCCGAATCGATAAACACTTTCATAAAGCTGGACTTGCCTAATAAGGGTTTGGCATATACATTTTCTTTTTTATATACCTCTTTAACCGGTATTATTTCTTTACGTCCTTTATCTGATGAAATATTACGATCTAAAATTGCATTTCTTTTAATTGAATCTTTACTAATATCACTTTCAATATTTTCAATATCATATTCACCACTTAATAATTTAACTAAAGGCTTTACAAATAGATTAGAAATAATCCAGGCAGAACCAGGATGTCCTGGAAGTCCCATTACTGGGGTTTTATTAATCTGTCCTAAAATAGTTGGTTTACCAGGTTTAACCTTTAGACCGTGGATTAACACACCCGGTTTACCCAGTTCATTTATTACATCTACAGTCATGTCCTTAATACCGGCTGAACTTCCTCCCGAGACAAGTATTAAATCTGCGGATAAATAATTTTTTACCGATTCTTTGAGGTTTTGATAGGTATCTTCAATAATACCTACTTTATTTACAGAAGCTCCTGCTTCTTTTAACAAAGCACCAATTGTATATGTATTTATATCTCTAATCTGTCCGAACTTAATTTCTTTATCTGGTGGTATTAGTTCATCACCTGTTGAGATTATTACTACTTCAGGTTTTTCATATACTTCTATCTCATTAAAACCTAAGCCGGCAAGTACACCCATATCCCTAGGTTTAATCTTATGTCCTTTTTTTAAAATTAACTCATCCTTTTTTACTTCTTCACCTTTTTTGATTATGTTTTCTCCTACACCAACTGATCTAGAACATTCTATCATCTTATCAGATATTTTTTCAGTATACTCAACCATAATTACACCATCAGCACCTTCTGGAAGCATAGCTCCAGTTGGAATATAAGCTGCTTGGCCTTCTTTTATCTTTAGGTCTGTTTTTTTACCCATCTCAATACTTCCAATCACATCTAAATATGCTGGAAGTGATTCAGAGATACCTTTTAAGTCACTGGCACAGACTGCATAACCATCTACTGTAGAACGGTTAAATGCAGGAAGATTTTCATTTGATACTAAATTTTCTGCCAATATACGGTTTACTGAATTCTCATAATTTACCTTTTCTATTTTTTGTTTTTTTATATTTATATTTTCTTTAACTTCAGCCCAAAACTCTGAAGTGTTTTTTAAATCTAAAAAGTTCTGCAATTTATTGGCCTCCTTTATATCTCCATATTTTCGTATAGTCCACTTTTAGCAACTTTACCGTTATCTAAAAGTGTAATATAGTCTGCATAGTGTTCTATTTGATAAAGGTCATGGGTAATTAGTAGGATTGTTATTCCCTCATCAATTAATTTTGAGAATAAGTTGTTGAAGTATCTGCTGCTTTCATAGTCTAGACTGTTATTTGGTTCATCGATAAAGAGTATCTCAGGATTTGTTATTAAAGCTCTCGCAATAGAAGCTTTTTGTCTTTCCCCACCTGATAGTTCATTATGGGATTTATTTAAAAGATGAGTTATTTCAAGTTCTTCAGCTATATTTTTTACCCTCTGTTCTATTTTTTTACCTTTTACTTGCCTTAATTTCAAAGGTAATCCAATATTATGAGCAATTGTACCTTTGAATAAATATGGATTCTGCCAAATTACAGAAAATTTTCGTCTTAATTCTAATGCGTCTACTTTATCTTTTTTTATTTTATGTCCCTTATAAACTATGTCTCCTTTAAAGTCAGTATCTACCATACTTAATATATTTAATAAGGTAGTTTTGCCGCTTCCGTTTGGCCCAATTAAAAAATTAAAAGCAGCTTCATAAATTTTAATGTTTTCTAAATTTAGAACATGTTCCTTATCATAACACTTTTTTATATTATTTGCTTCTAAAATAATGTTTTTCATTTAGATTCACCCGACTGGAAAAAATATAGTATAAAATTAATTATAAAAGAGATTGATAAAAGTATTATTCCTAATGCTAAGGCAAAATCAAACCTACCCTTATTTGTTTCCATTGCTATCGCTGTTGTAATTGTTCTTGTAAAACCCTTAATGTTACCACCAATCATCATAGAAACTCCAACTTCTCCTATTACTCTTCCAAAACTTGTTATTAAAGCACCAATTATACCATATCTGGCTTCAGATATGAGCAACCGGAACTTTTGTGAACCGGTTGCTCCTAATGACATTGCTGTTTTATACATCTTTTCATCAATATCATGAATAGCATTTCTAACTAATGCTACAACTATTGGTAAAATCAATAATACTTGACCAATTATAATACCTCTAATAGTAAATAGTAATCCCCATTCACCCATTACACCCTTTCTGGATATTATTGAATAAACAAAGAGTCCTAATACTACTGTAGGTAAACTCAGTAATGTATTTAATACAGTATTTAAAAAGTACTTACCTTTAAAATCAATCTTACTAACTAAAATCCCTAAAGGAACCCCAAGTAGAGCAGCTAAAAATGTTGAAGTTAAAGATAATTTCAAAGATGTACCCACAACATTACTAACTTCAGTATCTAAAGCAAGTATTAAATTTATTGCATCTTTTAATGCAGATAAAATATAGTCCATTTAATATTCATTCCTTAATTTATTTTAGTTTTTCTAATTTGATTGCTGATGGATGAAATAATACTTTGCCATATGCAGTATATTCACTAATGATTTTTTGTCCTTGTTGAGAAGTGATATATCCGACAAATGCCATCGCCATCTGATAATTAACATGGGAATGATATGCAGGATTAACCGGTATTATACCATATGGGTTAAATAACTCTGAATCTCCCTCTACTAATATTTCTATATCTAAATCTGAACTATATGCTAAATATGTTCCGCGATCAGATAAAATATAGGCCTCTTTTTCATTTGCCACATTAAGGCTAGCTCCCATACCTTGACCAGTTTCTATGTACCAATTACCTGATGGAACTATATTCTCACTACCCCAGATAGACAGTTCTTTTTTGTTAGTACCAGAATCATCTCCCCTGGAAACAAAGCTGCTCTCTGATTCTGCGATATTTTTAAAAGCTTGACTAGCCACTTCTATTCCTTTAATACCAGCCGGATCATTTGTTGGTCCTAAAATTATAAAATCATTGTACATTACATCTCTTCTGTTTATACCAAAACCTGCTTTAACAAATTCAATTTCAGCTTCTCTGGCATGAACTAGTATTATATCAGCATCACCATTTTCAGCTAACCTAATTGCTTTACCTGTACCAACTGAAACCACATCTACTCTAGTATTAAACTTTTTTTCAAATGGTGGAATTAATTCATCTAATAAACCTGAATTTTCAGTACTTGTGGTTGTTGCTAACACAAGTCTTTCTTGTGCATTTATTGTGCTATCTACAAAAACTAAACTTACAATAAAAACTAAAAATGTTATACCAATTATTAATGATCTGTTTTTAAACATTAATTAAAACACTCCTTTTGTTTTTCTTAGTTGATTTATTATTTTATTTACTAAACTAACCTCCTTTCCAGTTATCTATATTAACTCCAATGGGAATTAATACCTATAATAAGCTGGAAAGAAGTTAATCTTTTCATAAATAATAAAACAAATAAGAAAACCGCTACCTATTTATATAAAGGCACCGGAAAGAAATATATCTCCTTTCCAAGCTGGGAGGCTTAAAAGTTTCCTTAATAAACCCTGGCGGCTATATTTCCATAGAATTTCAACCTTAGGTCAATATAGCTCGAAGATCATGTTATTTTATTCTCTTAATAAACACTTTCAATATTATATTTGAAATTCCTTGTTGAAATATAATTTACTTTCTGTTTTGTTTTATAGATGTACATTTACAGCATACATATTTTCATATGGTGTACTAACTGGGACCTCACAACCTGCTGCTATAAAGGTTGTTTCATCTCCACTATTCACACATTGTTTGACAGTCCTTTTTACTTTTTCTGGTGACCCCTGCATTAAAACACCTACTGGATCAAAGTTTCCATTTGCTGAAGCTTTACCTTGAAATATTTCAACAGCCTTTTTAAAATCAACCATCCAGTCTAGATCAATAATATCAGCTTTAGTCTCCACTAATTGTTCTAAGAGAGGATTAATATTACCACAGATATGAAGTTTCACTTTAGCATCAAGATCATGTATAGCTTTAATAATTCTTTTTTCATAGGGTAAAGCAAATTTCTTATAATTCTCAGGTCCTATCAAGGAAGCTGCTGCATCACCTATACCTATAAAATCTGCTCCCGCCTTCACCTGTTCTTTGGCAAACAGAATTGCCTGTTCAGTACAGATTTCTAATAATTGTTCTAATTTTTCAGTATTTTCATAAATATCAAGCATGGTTTGATTCATTCCTCTTAGATCACAGGCTTCAGCATAAGCACCTTCTACCCAACCTAAGATTGGATAACTACCCCCTACTTTTTTTCTAAAAAGTTCAACCGCTTTTATTCTATCTAACATCCGTTCTCCTTTAAGAGGATCAACGACATTTAAAGAATTCAATTTTTTATAATCATCAATTAACGTTCCGTCAAAATGAGGAACACCATCATTAGGAAAATTTATTCTTGCTCCCATATCATGTCCTTCTCTACAGGGATCTGAAATTGCGCTTACCATATCTATTCCAAATTCTTCACAGCATTTTATATTTCCTTCTACAAGATATCTATAATCCTTAACATATTTACTATATGGAACATCAATAAATTTTGCAGCAAATGTCATAATAATATTTAAATTGGGAATTTTATCTACTTCTTTTCCCTTTAATCTTCTAAATACTCTCTGATAAGAATTCATAAGCTCACTCCCAAAAATATTATTACCTGCTTAAATCATTTATATTAATAACAAATATATCGCTTGTGATAACTCCTATTCTAATTCTATATTCTGCAGAATATTATACATCTCCCAATCAATATTTGATAACATATTATGGTATCATTGGAGATAAAAAACCAATAGCTATTGAACAACCTAATACTCAAAGTAATAAAAAATTATTATATCTAATTTGTTTCTTGCTGGTATTATTTAACTTATATTAGTAATCTTAGCTGTTGAAATGTTTAGTAATAAAATATGAACTTTAAAATCTTTAATAGCTTAAACATTATCTATATGTCAATATTCAAAAATTATTAACTTTTGTATGTAAAGTTTGCCTTTTCTGTATATTATAAACATATAAATCTCCACAATATTTTTTCTTTAAAACGACTCATACTTTATTGCTTATCAAGTTAATTAATTTTAAAAATTATTTGCAGATTTAACTAACATTTAATTAATATATTATTAATATCTTTTGAAGTTACTATCAGTAATATATGTAAAAAATTGGTTATTATTTATTAAAAAAGGATAAATAAAATAAGAAAACCGCCACCTAATTATATAAAGGCACAGCGGAAAATATATCTCCTTTACAAGCTAGGAGGCTTAAAGTTTCCTTATTAAATCCTAGCGACTATATTACCATATATAATTTCAACCTCATATTAATATAGCTCGAAGATTATAGTATTATATTTTCTTAATATACACTTAAATTATTGTATTTAAAATCCTTAAGTAAAATTTAATTATCTATTGTTATTTCACACAATATATATGCTATTTAAACATATCCCTTTCGATAGATTGCTACTTGTTCTTCATTTTATCTAATGTTTTATCAGCAATTAGTTTAATATGTTCACTACCATATTGAGCAGCTAGATCAGGTTGATTATTTTTAATAGCTTCTAATATTTTTTTATGGTCATCAATAGTTATTTCTTCCATCTTTTTAATACATATTGTAAAACTATCAATTAAGTTCATCCTATCTCTAACATTTGAATAAAGTTCACAACCAAAACTATGATGTGCAGCTTTTGCAATACTCATATGAAAATCATAATTAATTTTTTTCATTAAATTAAAATCATCATTTTCTAAAGCAATTTCAAATTTTTCAATATTATTTTTAATTTCATAAATATCTTCTTCTAAACTATTTTTTGCTGCTTCTCTACATATGAATGATTCTAACAAAATACAAATATCTAACAATTCTTTAGCTTCTCTGTAGTTAAGCTCTTTAACTATAACGCCTTTATACGGTGTTGATACCACTAAATTATCTCTTTCTAGTTCTTTGATAGCCTCTCTGATTGGAGTCCGACTTATTCCCATTTCTTTAGAAAGATTATCTTCAACTAGTCTTTCACCTGGTTTGAAATATCCCGATACTATTGCTTCAAAAAGCTTTTGATACGCTATTTCTGCTAATGTTTTATTATTATCAATTTTCATATTCATTATAATCACCTTCAAAAATTTTAATTGTATATAAAATATTATATATTATACACTTAATGTATACTTCAATAATAGTAAAAAATATCCTTCTATATTTTTCAATAAATATCATCTGCTTTTTGTTACATGTCCGGGTGGATTAAATATTTGAATTCCTTCTGACTTTTCGATAAACCTAATAAATCTGTACTTATTTTCTTTACCATCCATAGTTGGATCAGGAACATTTTGGGCTCCTATCTCAATTCTTGCATCAATAAAGTATACTCCCTTATTATTTAAGGCTTTCTTTGCTTCTAAATTAAAATCATCGATATTATCTACAAAAACTGAGTTCTTAATTCCACAACCTGATGCAATTTTATCTAATCTGGCTTTTCCTGCAGTTGCAGTTTTATATCCTCCAGGAGATTCATAAGCTCTATTATTAAAAGTTATTATTTTTAAGTTATCTATATTAGCATTAGCTATGGTAGCTAAAGTTCCCAAATTCATTAGCAAACTCCCATCTCCTTCAAATACAACTATCTGTCTATGAGGTAAGCTTAAAGCCATTCCAAAACCAATTGACGTTGCCAATCCAAGAGAATGCCACAAATAGAAGTTAGAATCTTTATCATTTAAAAACTGCCATTCAACAGCAACTCCTCCTATATTTGTAACAACTAATTGATCATCTATTAATTCAGTCATGCTTTTTAAACAACTATATCTTTTCATTGTAATTCCTCCAATAAATTTGGTGGTAATAAAAGTGCTACAGGCCTCTGTGATATTTCTGTCAAAACAGCACTTTCTTTTATTCTATCTTCTAAATTATTTTTATCATCTACAATAGTATATTTTATATCTAATCCTCTTAGGACTGGTTCAGTTACTTTTCCCAATGGAACATGGAAAAATGAATTTTCTCCAAAATGTCCTCTATAACTTATTAATACAAGTAAGGGAATATCATACAAATAATTTAAAGTTCCAAAACCATTACATGATGTAAGTAATCCTGCATTTTGTATTATCAATACAGGCTTCTTCCCTGTAAGATATGCTCCTGCACAAATGCCAACACCTTCTTCCTCTCTAGTAGCTGGCACATGAATAAAATCGTTATCATTTTCAATATCAATTATCAAATCATTTATTAGACTATCCGGAAGTGTAACAGCAAAATCAATCCCGGCTTTTTTTAAACCTTTAATTATTTCAGACAATTTTTATCACCTCTCAATTTATTAAACTAGGCAAATATAATGCTAATGCTGGAAAAACTATTAATAAGATCATTGCTATTAAGTCACATGTTAAGTATGGCAAAGCCGCCTTATATATATCTCCCATAGTAGTATTTTTAGGTGCTACACCCTTCATAACAAATAATACTAAACCAAATGGTGGCGACGTGGCAGCCATTTCAAGTGTTAAAAGCATTAAAATACCAAACCATATAATATCAAAACCTAATGCATGAACTAACGGCATAAAAATTGGAACTGTAATCATTATCATGGAAGTCTGTTCCATAAAACATCCTAATACAAGTAATGTTAACAACATAGCAATTAAAACTGACATCGGTGCCATTTCTAGTCCTAATACAAAATTAACAAGACCTCTTGCTGCTCCTGAAAAACTAAGTAATTGGCTAAAAGCAGAAGCACCAGAAATTATTATCAAGACCATTACACTTGTATTAAAAGTCTGCATTATAGATTTTTTTATAATTTTCAAATTTATTTTTCCATAAAGAGCAGCTAAAACAAAAGAACCCAAAGCTCCCATAGCCGCTGATTCAGAAGGTGTTGCAACTCCTAGTACTATTAAACCAATAACCAAAAATATTATTGTTCCTAATGGTAATACATATTTCATAAATTCTATTAACCTCTCTGATAATGGTCTTTGTTTTATTTCATAAACGGGTGCTAACTCAGGATTTTTCTTGAATCTATATATAAGATATAATGTATAAAGTAGTGCAAGTAAAATACCGGGAATTATACCACCTATTAATAACTTACCAATAGGTATAAAAGCTAAACTTCCAAGTACTACACCTAATGAACTCGGAGGTATCATAATAGCAATTCCTCCAGAACCTAATATTGGTCCCAAGGTCATTTCTTTACTATAACCTCTGCTTTGCATTTCAGGAACTAAAGTTGATCCCATCATTGCAGCTGATGCCATACTAGAACCCGAAAGACTAGCAAATACTGTTCCACCACCAATTGCTAAATAACTAAGTCGACCCGGTATCTTTCCCAACCAGATTTCTATAACATCCATTGCTTTATATGCCATACCTGAGTGAAACATAATTTGTCCCATTAATATAAACAGAGGAACCGGTGCCAATACAAAAGTTGATAATGAGTTATATATACTTAAAACTAATTGAGGTAAATTACCCAAGCCTCCCATAAATACCATAATACCAATTATATCAATTAATAAAAACGCGAAAGCTACTGGTAATCCTATCGCAAAAAATGATAAGACACCTCCAACTAAAAATAAAAGACTCATCCACCAGACCATTAAATAATCACCTCTTCATCTTTGTTGGTATTTATAGTACTACCATTATTTTTGTATCCTATATAAAAATTGTATGCTCTAATTAAAAATTGGACTGTAAGTAATACAGAGCCTATAAATATAGGTAATATTACTAAATACTTTGGCATTACTAATCCTTTTATTACTGTTGTATTTCTTGTATAGTTAGTCCAAACAGCAATAAATCCAAACCAGCTTAGTAAAAAACATATTACAGTTCCAATCATTGAGTTTATCATTTGTGCTAAATTTCTTGTTTTATTATTCATTTTAGTTAAAAATAATCCCATTTCTATATGATCTTCATTTCTAAGTACATATGCTGCTCCAAGATAAACTGACCATAGTAATATATACTCATTAATATCCTGAATCCATACAAAAGTCTGATTGAAAAAATATCTCATTATAACCTGAAACCCTATTGTAACAGCCATGGAAGCCAACATTATACTACCTATAACAGCCATTATTGTAATTGTTTTATTAAATAATTTTAAAAATAATTTCACTCTTATCCTCTCCTAATATACTTAGATAATAAAAGATATAAAGATTTAGTAAATATAAGGAAGGGTGTCTCAGCCCTTCCTTATATAAAGGAGGTTAATTAATTAGTTCTTTCATTTTTGTTCCATATTCTGGACATTGATTTAATATGTTATCCCACGCAGAATCATAAGCCATTTCTCTAAATTCATCAGGATTTGGCATAGTTAATACTATTATTCCTTCGTCTACAATTTCTACTCTTTCTTCTTTAATAATCTCAGCTAATTCTTCACCACTGTCTTTTTCTACTTTGATAATGACCATTTCAAAGAAATCCTTTAAATCTTGAGGTAATTTTTCCCATGTCTGTTTATTGAAGAGCAATACCTGATCACTACCATAAAAAGAAGGATCTATAACATATTTAATTTTTTCATACCAGCCTGTTTCCATAACTCCAAAGTTAGTAGCACCTAATCCATCAACAACTCCTCTTTCAAGAGCAGTAAAAACTTCACTGTGTGACATATTTACAGGTGTACCTTCTAATTTACTCAAAAATGCTCTATAAACAGGACTAACCCTTAATTTTAAGCCTTCAAAATCTGATAAGTTCTCAACTTTTTTATTAGTATAAAAATTAAATTCATATGTTGAATTATATCTGCCTAAATATTTGACATCTAATTTTGAAGCTATTATTTCCTCAAATAAATCATAAGCCCCATTTTCTCTTTCCTGCCACGGTGTCTTTTGTGATAAATACATAGCACCTACTTCTTCAACATGTGATTGGAAATAACTCGCTGGTAATCCAGCTATATCAACAATACCGCTATTCAAAGCATCAATTAATTCGAAGGGGGGAATAGCTTCAGGACCTCCTGTATAATTAATTTTTACTTTATCACCTGCATATTTTTCTACATAATCGATAAATTGACGTGCACCTACTTCTTGGTTTGTATGTAAAGTAAATGCGGTAGACATTTTAAGATTTATAACTTCAGCTGACACGCTGCCTACAGAGATTAAAGCCAAACAAAATACTATTGTTAATACAACAATTAAATTCAATTTTTTAATCATTAATTTTACACCTCTTTTATTTTTTATAGTTCTTATTAAATTCAAAAATATGTTTACTTATTATTTCACCTCCTTAAAACTTGATCATGTAAATAATTAAATTCTTCCAATAATTTATCTTTACTTTTAAATATTACACCATTTTTATCTTTAATTATTTTCCCATTATAGATTACATATATAATATTTTTGGGACTTGCGTTCAATACAACCTGAGCTGCAGGATCATTTACAGGAGAAATATTCAAAGCTCTTACATCTATTAGATTAATATTTGCTAGTTTACCTTCTTTTATACTGCCTGTTGTTTTCGATAAGTTTAATATCTTTGCTCCATCTACTGTTACCATTTTTAAAATATCATTTATTGTACAAGCTTGAGTATTTTTATAATAAGCCCTCTGTAATCCCAGTCCAGCTTTCATTGTTTCAAAAAAATTACCACTATCATGCACTGATCCATCCGTGCCTAGACCTATCAATACATTATGTTTTTTATAAAGAGGATATGGCATAACCCCAGATGCTAACCTCATGTTAGATAAGGGATTATATACTACTTTTACATTGTGTTTACTTAATAATTTAATATGCTCTTCATCACAATGAACTCCATGAGCGACAATTAAATCTAAGTCGTTTTCAAAAGCACCACATTCTTTTAAAACTTCTACAGGATTGGTTTTGATTTCTTTTTCATTTTCTAAAAGGTGAGTAGTTACACCTAATTTATGCTTTTTAGCAAGTTCAATACCTCTTTTAAAATAATTTACTTCTTCTTTATCTTTATAATTAGGAGGAATAGGTAAGGGAGTTAGGTATAAGCCTCCAATAATATTATTTTTTAAATATTTATCTTTAATTCTTGATATATCTTCTAAATTATCTCTAGGGGGGGTATATCCCAAAATAACTTTTATAGATAAATCTTCTACTGCATTTAAAGTATATTCAACTGATTCAAGATTATTATTGGAGGCAAATTCGAATACTGTTGTAACACCATTATCGATTGATTCAAGCAATGCTAATATAACTGATAAATATCTTAATCTTGGAGTATATGAATTTAATAAACTTTTTCTTTTTTTCAACCATTCTTGAAGTGTAAGATCTGCACCAATCCCCCTTAGTAGAGTCTGATATAAGTGATGATGACAGTTAATAAAACTTGGAACAGCAATTAAATTTTTGCCATCAATAATTTCTTTGACATCACTTTTTTCTATATTTTTGCCAATATTTTGAATTTTTTTATTATTAATTAATATATCTATATTTTCTAATATACCCAATTCATTATTTTTATCTTTAGAATTCATAGTAATAGCATATTTAATGTTTTTAATTAACAATTAAAGCACCTCATTGTTATTCTTTTTATCAGATTTTAATTGTTGTTTTATACTAAAATATATTGATAAAATTGTAAGAACAATAAATAACAATGATACTGGTCTTGTAAAGAATAATGTATATTCAGGTGAAGTCATTATTGCTAATCTGAAATTTTCTTCAACAGTAGGACCCAAAATCATTCCTAAAACAATTGGAGCTATTGGAATGTTTAGTTTTTTAAATCCATAACCCACTAAACCTGCTGCAAACATAACAAACACATCAAACATTCTGTTATTATGAGCATAACTTCCTATAACACAAAACACTATAATAATTGGAACAAGGTACTTATGTGGAACAGTTAATACTTTTACATATAGGTTTGTAAAAATTGACTGTTCTATTAATACTATAAAGTTAGCCAAAAGAAATGCTGCAAACAATCCATAAGCAAGATTTGGATATTCCGTAATAAACAATGGTCCCGGTATTATACCATGTATAATTACTGCTCCCATCATAATTACACTAATCGGGTTGCCCGGAAGACCTAAAGCCAACATAGGTATTAAAGTTCCTCCTGCCGTTGCACTATTTGCTCCTTCTGCTCCAATTATACCTTCTGTTGAACCTTTTCCAAATTCTTCTTTTTTATTTGATAATCTTTTTACTTGGTCATAACTCCAAATATTAGATATTGTTGCACCTACTCCAGGTAGTGCCCCTATAAAAACACCACTTAACATAGATATAATTAGTGCTTTAGTATTTCTAAAAATATCTACTATGCATTCTAAGTGTGGAATCTTCATTCGATCCTGATTTAACTTTGTTTTTTCACTATCTTTTTCAATGCCACTCATTAATTGAGATATAGCATACATCCCTATCATAACTGGTATAAAACCAATCCCACCTCTTAGAGAAGAAATCCCAAATGTTAATCTGCTTGCACCATAAATGGGATCTGCACCAACTGTACCTAGAAGAATACCTAAAACTCCTGCAATAAAACCTTTTAGTAAAGTTTTACCAGTCAAACCAGCAATCATTGTTAACCCAAATAATATTAAAGAAGTATATTCCCAGGGACCCATTTTTGATGCTAATCTTGCTATAACAGGTGCAACTGCCATTAAGATAATCGCTCCAAAAAGACCTCCAAAAAATGAAGCCCAAATACCTATACCCATTGCTTTTCCAGGAAAACCTCTTTTTGCCAATGGATACCCATCAAAAGTTGTTGCAACAGCTGATGATGTACCAGGAATACCTAGTAACGTAGAACCTATTAGTCCACCCGACATACCACCAATATATACTGCTGACATAGTAGCAAGTCCTTCGACTCCTGTCATTCCATAAGTTAAAGGTAAAGTTAATATTACTGCCATACCTGTAGACAAACCAGGTACTCCAGCAAAAATAATACCTCCAAATGCGCCAATTATCATAAATAGTATTATTTTAATATTTAAAATAGCTGCAAAACCTACACCCATCAATTCTAATAATCCCATAGTTCATCCTCCTTATTTTAAAGAGAAAAAATATTACTTGTTGGTAATAATAATCCAAGCCAAAATATAAATACTAAATAAAGTACTACTAAAGTTCCAGAGGAGATCAATATAACTTTAAATATATTTTTCCTTTCCCCTAAATATAAACATGACACAAATAAAAATATTGCTGTGCTAATAAAAAATCCAACTTTATCAATAATAATTATATATATTAATGTTATAACCAAAATAGTAAGTGGTTTTCTATAGTTTTCTATATTAAAACTACCAAAAACAAATTTCTTTTCACTATTTATATATTCTTTTATTGTTAATAAAATACCTAGAACTAATAATATATATAAAGTATATCTTGGAAAATCAGTTGAACTAAATGATGATAAACCAAATACAACTGACTTTCCATTTGATAAATCAATTAAACCTGCTATACTCAATATTAATGTACCTAGGCCTATGTAAAAGTTTTTTTTCACAATATAGCCCTCCTTAAAAATATATCAAATATGTGGATAGAATTATTTTAGTTTTTAATTACCTAAACCAATCTCATCAGAAAATTCTGCAATTACTTCATTTATTTCCACTAAATAATCAGACATTTCTTCACTGGTTTTGAAATCTATAGTTAATGCTAAGTTATCTAGTTTTTTTACCATCTCTTCATTCTGAATAGCTTTTTGATATGCTGATTCTAATACTGCGACAACTTCTTTTGGTGTTCCAGCAGGTGCACATAATCCACCACGCATTACATATTCAACATCTATATTTTGTTCTAGTAATGTGGGGATTTCTGGTAAAACATCATGTCTTTCAGGTGATGTTATAGCAAGTAATTTAAATTCTCCAGCTTTTAAGTATTCTGCTGCTGCAGGTACGTATGACATAACTGCATCAACATTACCCGCTAATAATGCTGCTTGACGTGCTACATCTCCTTGAGGAGTAATATAGTTAAAGTTAGCTCCAGTTTGATCTGCAATCAATTTTGGTACTAAATGGCTTTGATTACCTACTGTAACAGCAAATTTTATAGGTCTTTCATTAATTGAATATTCTATTAGCTCATCAATACTATTCCAAGGAGAATCTGCCCTAATAGCTAATACTAGGGGCCATTTGGTAATACTTGCAATTGGTTCAAAATCTGCAAGTACATATTCTCCTAAACCCGAATGCATTGCATACCAGGTTGCATCATCTACTGAAATTAGTGTATAGCCATCACTTCTTGCTTTAAGTGCTTCCTCAGTTCCAACTGCTCCACTTGCTCCACCTATATTTTTTATTACTATAGGTTGACCTAAAATATCTTCTACATATTGAGCCATTATTCTTACCCTACTGTCTGATACTCCACCAGGACCCCAAGGTACTACAATAGTTATAGCTTTTTCTGGGAAATTCTGAGCACCACTAATCACCGCAAATGATAAAACAAATACTGCTATTAATATGACAATCGTCAAAGAATTTCTAAAATTGATTCTTTTCATTTATATTGCCCCCTTAATTTTATTTGGCAAAAATTACTATCCACATATTTGAGTTATAAATTCTGTAATTTTTTATTTTTTTAATAATTCTTTAAACATTTCTGGATCAGGAGGTGTTGGCCCTCCAATACTAATATAATCATCTGGTCCATATGACTTTGCTGCATGCATTGTACCTGGTTCTACATAAACAAAGCAACCTGCTTCAATTGGATGTTCTATATTATTATCTAAATCTGCAACAACTCCCTGACCCTGTGCAATATAAAACATATCTTCACTATCATCGTGTTTATGAGGTACATTTTCTCCACCTGGTTTCATTACAAAATAATTCATTACACCATATTTTGCTCCCATTCCAGGCCAAATTATTGCTTTAGCTGTACCCTCTTTAACATAAGGTATTAATACAAAATCTTTTTCTGGTCTTAGTACTTTAACTGACATCCTACCACTCCTTTATTTTATTTGATATATATTACGGTATGAATAATTATTATCATACCTTTAATTGTATTCAATATATTAAATACAATTATCCACCTAATGATCTTCTTATTATAAATATTTTCTGTTTATTTCCTATTAAATATTCTCTTTTCACTTTTTTGCCATCAACTAATATTAATGGACTAATTATATTATTCTCTTCATATTTTACATATTTTTCAAACTGCTTATTCTTTTTTATTAATATTTTCAATAATTCTCCGATGGTTATTTCGCTATCAACTGAAATCAACACTTCTATTCCAAACATCATTCTTAATGATCCAGAAAATTTTACTATATAATTTACCATTCCTTTTTAACCTCTTTATATAATTTCAATATTCCAAGTTCCTCTAATTTATTTTCACACGGCCATCCATCTTCAAAATTCCAATTTCTTAACTTTAGATATTCTTCAAGCATCGGTTCTAATTCACAAACTTCATTTTTGGAAGGACCTTTAGTCATTTTTTCATACAAAAATCTTCCTGGTAAAGTATCGTCATTAATTGTTAAACCAGACTCTAAATTATATAATCTTTCAAGATTATATATTCTTTCACCTATTAGATTCATTTTTGAAGCATCTAAATTCATACCTGTAATAGCATTAACCATATTAGATACTTGATCAAGAGTCCAAATCACATTATCAAAGGGGAATTTACATAATATAGTTGAATTAGAAGCTGCAGTTAAATTTTGTAAATCAATGACCATTTCACCTTTATTTTTTACTTCAAATCTATCAACTGTTTGAGTCCACATCTCCTCACCAATAGTATATGCATAGTTATGACAGGCTCCTCTATTAGCTGTCGCATAGGCAATGCCCATTCCTTTTGCTCCTCGCGGATCATAACCGGGTATTTCCATTCCTTTAACATGGATAGCAAAAAATTCTGTTTCTTTTCCATATTTCTCTGATACTAGTTTAGATCCCTCAGCTAATATATCTCCAAATCCTCTTCTGAAAGATATATCTTCCAACATTTTTAACACTGCATCAGTATCTCCAAACTTTAATTCATAACCAATATCCTCCGCATTAATATAATCTTTCTCGTATAATTCCATTGCAAAACTAATAGTAACACCTGCAGATATTGTATCTATTCCTAGGTCATTACATATATGACCTCCTTCAATTATTCCTGTTAAACTTTTGTTTCCAACATTACCACCAAGAGCAAATAAAGTTTCATACTCCTGTCTATCTGTCATAATTTTTTCATTTTTTGAAGTAGTAATTTCAGTAGTTTTATTGCATTGTAAAATACAACCAAAACATCCTTTATTTTGTAAAGGGAGATTCTCTCTTATAGCATCTCCACCTATTTTTTCAAAATCTTTAAAGACACCTTCTTGAAAATTATTTGTTGGATAAATACCAATATTATTAGTAGCTTCTACAGTTAAAGTAGTACCATATATACCGAATTCTTCTGAAAAATCACTATCCATTAAAGGATCATTTAATCCCTTTCTTGCTTTTAAAAATTCTTTGGAATTATAAATTCCAACATCATTACTTCCATAAACCGCTATTGCTTTTAAATTCTTAGAACCCATAACTGCACCCACTCCACCTCTTGCAGCCGCATTATGTTTTTCATTTATTATCGAAGCATATTTTACTAGTTTTTCACCAGCCGGTCCTATGCTAGCAATTGTTGCTTTATTATTGTTTAATTCTTTATGTATAATATCTTCTGTTTCATGAGTTCCTTTTCCCCATAAATGTTCTGCAGGAATAAAATCTATTTCATTGTTATATATGTTTATATATATTGGTTTATTCGATTTACCTTCTATTATTAACATATCATAACCAGCGTATTTAAACATTGTACAAAACTTTCCACCTGAATAACTATCACAAATAGTATTTGTGAGGGGAGATTTAGTATATATAACAAATCTTCCTGATAAAGGGCACATTGTACCTTGAAAAGGACCTGATGCTATCATCAATTTGTTATCACTACTTAAAGGATTTGTTTTAGGAGGCACTTCTTTAAAAAAATATCTTGCCGCAAGTCCTTTACCACCTATGTATTTTATGATTATATTATCATTAATCTTTTCAATTTTATATGATTGATCAGATAAATTTATTCTAAGTATTTTATTCATATATCCTTTATATTTCACCATAATCACTCCTTTACAATTGCATTGGTAGGACAAAAGAGCGCACAATACCCGCAGTCTATACATTTTAAAACATAATCTAAATCCTTATGAGTAAATATAGCATCTTCCGGACATGCTTTTACACACTTTTTACATAAAGTGCATTTATCTTCATCTAAATAATATACACCATTTTTAATGTAATATGCATCGAATGGACATACTTCATAACATATCCCACATTGAGTACAGATATTTATTTTATATTTTAAACTATATGGTTCACTTTCTTCTATTGAGGAAATATCTAGACGTGACTTTTCAGGATTAAATATCTTAAAAAATCTAAATGAACAAGCTAAACGACAGTTCTCACAATAACTACATTTGTCCGGGAAAAATTTCATATCTATTCTCCTTTTTATACTATATTTTATATACTTTATATTGTATACAATTTTATTTAAATTGTCAATAATATTTTGAAAATTATCACATTTTAATTGAAAATGATTTCTTCTTTGGCTTTTCTTTTAAATTGTTTAATCTCATATTCTCTCTTCATTGCTTTACTCTTTGATTTAAACTCTTCTGAATATACTAATTTTACAGGTCGTCTTCCCTTGGTATACTTTGCACCCTGTCCATCATTGTGCATCTGTATCCTTCTATCTAGATCATTTGTATAACCAGTATATAATGTATCATCAGAACATCTTACTATATATACATAATGCATCTTTTACAACTCCAGGTTAATTAATTATCTTCCATTCATTTTTTTTAGCATATTTCAATAATTTTTCATCAGGATTTACTGCAACTGGATTTCCAAATGTTTTTAATAACTTTAGGTCATCAATACTATCTGCATAAGCATAAGAATTATTCCATTCAATATCTATTGTATTATACTTACTTTTTAAAGCGCTTAATTTTTTTGAACCACTTATTATTGAATATCTATTTTTAGTATTTTTATTTAATATATTGCTACCAATCATATCATCAACTTCTAATCTAGCTCCAACATTTTTTAGAAGTTCAATAAATGCTCCCGATAATATAATTATTTTAAAATCTTTATTTCTGAATTTATCGATTTCTTTTAAAACTTTACTATTATAATGATTTTTAGCTTCTTTCTCTACTTTCTTAAAATATTCATCTATTTCTTCACTGCTCATACCATCAAAGATCCTACTGAATTTATACATAAACTTTACTTTCATTTTTTCTTTGTCCATCTTAGTAATACTTGGATTTCTATATTTAATAATTAATGGGGTTAAAGATAAGTATAGTTTAGTTAACTTCAATTTAGAATACCCATATTTTTTCCAACAGAAGATTAAAAATGGTATTGTCTCTTTTGGAAATATTGTTCCATTAAAATCGAACACTGCTAACTTCATTTTTTTACACAACCTTTGCTTATCTCTCAATTCCGTCTCTTGCTTTTATACCCTTATTAAAGTAATGTTTTATTTCTTTCATCTCTGTGACCAAATCTGCTCTTTTAATTATCATATCATGTGCATATCTTCCTGTTAAGACAATCTCAGTACTTTCTTTTTTATTGTCTATTACTTCAACTACTCTGCTGGGTGATAAAAGATTATAATATACAGCGATGTTTATTTCATCTAAAATTATTATATCATATTTTCCCTCTTTTAATATTTGATTAATCTTTTCTAAACCTTTTTCAGCAGCCCTTATGTCATCTTCTGAAGGTTCGCTATCTATAAAACAACCTTGACCATATTGTTCAATCTTAAAACCAGGTAAGTACTTCTCTGCCCCTACTTCATTATATTTCATACTTTTAACAAATTGACCCATATATACTTTCTTCCCTGCACAGACAGCTCTTAAAGCAAGACCTAATGCAGCTGTAGTTTTACCTTTACCGTTTCCTGTATATACTTGAACAAAACCCTTACTCATTAAAATCACCTTTTATTTTGTATTATTATAGTCTCGTTCTGCTCTTTGTTTAATCCCTCTTAACATCTCCCACTGTTGGATACCTGCTCCAGCCGGTTCTGTAATTAAATAATTCATTAGATCAAATAAAAATCCATCCCCTATATCACTCTCCCACTTTGAAATCAACCTTGTTTTGTTTTCCTGTACTCTATTTAGTTTATAAGCCCAGGTCACTACATATTCATTTTCTTGAGCACCAGTAAGAAGTAAATAATCATTTTCTTTGATTTCTTCTACTAAAAATGATATATCAGGAACAATACTAATTTTATCACCTTGATTTAGATTCTGTAGTTCTGGAATTACTCTATCAGCAGACCTGTCATTTTCGTAAAAATAGTTATCAGCTGCTAGTCTATTGATAAAGTCCCAATTATACCATCCTGCCCTTTTATATCCGACCTGGATTAAATACGCCCAAACATACTCAGGAGGTGTATTTATTGTGATAGCCTGTTCATATACCATATCTGGATTGTTTACATAACCATCTCCGGGCATTTCCATATTTCTTTCAGTTTTGGTAATACCTTTATTAACCCATAAATCTCTTAAAAAAAGTGCATATAAGCTTGAAAAAATTAATAATAATAACAAAGCATACACAACTACTTTAAAAAATATTCTTTTAAAATTCATAACCTTTTCCTTTCTTAGGTCAAGATGATCACAAGAATTAGGTTCATAAAACTTGCTGAGATCAAGCCTGGCCAAATAGAGTCAGTCTTATATGCTGTGTACCCACCAATACAACCTATCCCTAAAAAAGCATAAACAAAAACATAAACTATTCCTGCTACTAAAGGCATTATGAATGTAACAATTAAATTTGGTAAAGCAAAGAGAAAATCCTGAAAAATGACAGCTCTAAAGGGATTAAACTTATTTTTGAATTTTTGATATATATAACCTCTAAAGAAAAGCTCTTCACCAAAGATTGTGATAAATAATGTTATTAAAAACATTATTATTAATGAACTTACCCCACTATCTTTTGATAACCAAATAAATGTTGGATCCGGAGGATTAGCATTTACTGCAATATCAATTAATAGTCTATACGCATTAGACCATGGTTCAAATACAAAATACATTAAGGATAACAATATAAAATGTATTAAAGTATATTTTATTATTCTACTTTTTGGAACTTTATCTGTGCCTAATATTTTTAAGTCATTTTTAAATAAAACAATTAGTGGAACAATAAGCCAAACATATTTAAAAATCGGTATTGAAGTATTATATATAACAACTATTGCAGATAGAATTATTAAAGTAAAGATAATCCAAATTGATATTATTTTTTTCATTTTGCTTTTCTCCTAATAGTAACTTTAATTTTTTAATTGTTTATTATTTTATGTAGAGTTTTATAAAACTTATCTTTAGCATACTCTTCTTTCCAGGGAATATGTCCACATTTTTCTAATAGCTTATATTCATATTTTTTATTCAATTCATCCAATGCTTTTATTACACCATCAGCAGGATGTGGATCATAACTGCCGTGTATAATTTTAATATTAATATCAATCTTTTCTAATGAACTTATTAACACCTTATTTTTCCTTAAAGCTGCTGCTTCTTTCCATATTTTTTTATATAAGTTATATCGAAAATCTAGATTATCATTTTTATTTTCAATTAATTGATATGAATCAGCTTTTTCAATTAAAGAAATGAATCTTTCAAAATCTTTGTCAGTAATAACATTACTATCAGAAAACTTTTTACATAATTTTAAGAATTCTTTCTTATCTTTTTTATTAAATCTATTGCCTCGTTCATCCATAATATTTTTACTATCTTTTTCTAAAAATGGACCGCTACTAACTAATATAAGTTTTTCTACTAACTTTTGATATTTGGAAGTAAATAATATTGCTAACCAGGCTCCCCAGGAATATCCTATTATAGTTACAGGAGTTTCAGCTTGCTCTGTTATTGTTTTTTTTATGTCATCAAGTAATAAATTAATGGTATCTTTAACCTGTAAGTGTTCTATAACAGAATGTTCATTTGAAAGTTCTTTAGATAGTTCACTTAACTCACCTAATGCACCTGGACCTCCGTGTAATGTTAATACTTTATATGGTTTTAGACCGTGCAATTTATAATTTTCCATTTCTTATATCTTTCCTTTATGTATTAATTAACTTAATCTTTTGAAACCAGTATCCTTCATTATATAACTTATCTTGTTTTTCTATTTCAAGAGGATAATTAAAAATTGGACCATCTAAAACTACAGTATGATATTCACCATTTTCTCCATTTGGATCAATACCAATTTCTTCAAATTCAATTACTAATTCTTTGTCTAAAATCTTTCCTAAGTATTTTTTATCTAAATAGTTTTCGTTTACAACAATAATCATCGTTTTAAATTCTAAATCTAAAAATTCTTTTAACAGTACTTTTCTTTTCTGCTGCCATAATGGTAATACAGCATTTAGATTTGCTTTTTCACAAACCATCTCTTCCCATTTTCGATGATCTTCTATATCAATATCACCAAAAATACCATTTTTAATCCCCTTTTTTTCAAACTGTTTTAAAGTGCCAATAAATATCTCTTCATATGTATCCCAGGTAGTATTTTTAGTGATAAGTGGAATACCAAGAGAATCAGCTTGGGCTTTAATGATCTCTAATGATAAGTTATGTGACCTAGAATTTTTACCATCTTCATTCATCATATTTAAAAGGTATTTTACATCCATTTTATCATTTAATGCTTTATATAATGAAAGTGTTGAATCCTTTCCACCACTCCAGGAACAAAAGCTTTTATTACTCATCTTATTACTCCTTTTTCTTTAATATTAAAAGTTATAATAATAAATATTATTGCCAGCACTGTTGAATAATATGCATTTAATATCAAGGTGAAACCTATTATTTTTATTATTTCTCTTACAGGTACTTCTTTTGGTAATTTATTTAATAATTTAAAATTATTAGGTTCTTTAACAAATGTTGTGAAATCTAAATAGCACCGTTTGAATCATTTTATCTCTTTAATTTTTTGAATTGCTCTTAAATACTTAGCAATGATAAATATACTCGGCGTTTTAAGTTTTCAACTTT
>Ga0306868_1000164_pt1 | contig 51251 bp, 60 predicted proteins | sample AntRauTorckE6832_FD_190411 | JGI IMG/M metagenome (GOLD analysis project Ga0306868, IMG submission 190411) | Saline lake microbial communities from Rauer Islands, Antarctica - Metagenome Torckler E6 #832 (v2) (version 2) | ecosystem: Environmental > Aquatic > Non-marine Saline and Alkaline >... | reverse complement strand
CTTTCAGCTCCAATAAGTTTATCAACTTGCTCAGGAACAAAATAATGTGCTCCCACCATCGACAAGGCTATTATAATTATTAGTGTAATAATACCTTTTGCTGCCTTAAAGACAAATCTTAAAATTAATAATACTATTACTAATGCGATTGCGATTACTATAAAATTTTCCATGATTATATTGTTTAAAGTTTCTAATTCTTACTAAAAATTGTTTTTAATGTCATCCATACTATAGTTATTGGTGCGAGTATCATAAAAATCACGAAGGATATTTTGTTTTGATACATACTTTTTCTATCTTTCTCAGACATTAAACAGTGGAAAGAAAAAGTACCGATAACAAACCAAATAAAAACAATTGTCATAATAATATTCATATATCTTTTTTTAATTTATACGACAATTAGTTGTTAATGGTTGCAAATTTCTGTATTAGAACCTGCAGTAAGATTATGTGCATCAAATGCATTCTGATCAGTCACAACCTCTTCTTCTCGTCTAACAACACAATCATGTCGATGATTGCAATTTGATATATCAGACCCATATAGTTTATATGTAACACCTTCGGATGTGTCAATCATAGAATACTCATGATATCCACTATTTTTATCTATGTGACAAAACTCATATATTATTGAACTACCATCATCCATGTTAAACTCTAATACTCTAGGCTTATTAATAACATTAACAACCTTACGTTCTAAATAATATACTATTTTACCATATAATTTATTACTAAACTGATGTAGTTCATCATTTTGACCGACAACATCACATTGATAATACTTAGGTCTAAATTCTATGTATTGACGTGGATTACCTCTTTCACCTTGATTGATCAGGATATCATAAAAGAATCCATCTTTATCACTGAGTAAGGCAACATGATACACTTTATCATTATGATCTAATTCCTTGGTAAAGGTTTCATAACTACCTACCTCTCCATACTTAACTAAAGAGTCAAGCATTTCAATATACACATTCTTGTGTAGTGGTAAATATGAACCAAAATAGATGTCATTACTTGAAAGACCATAACCCTCAAAAAAATTGAGTAAGGCAGTGTTGACTTTTGGATAGTCAATAACATCACAAACACCGTTGTTAGTGTGATTAACTTTTTCAGGTAACAGCAACTGTCCTTGTGATGCTGTTACCGTAAATAAAAATAATGTAATTAATATACTTTTCATAACAATTAATTTTCTTTATTATATGTTACGAAAGATTTGTACCTTTAGTTACAATATTATTTAACTTTCTTATAATACCTCCAGAAAAGAATCTTCATTGCACCCTCAAACCATCTATGATCCCATGCTCTATTGAATACGGGTTTGAATGCACTCTTCAATACATTTAATTGTTTATGCTCCTTATAAGCTTTTATTTTGGAATAGAAATCAAACCATTTATGTTTCCATGTACTCCAACATGTTGAAAACTTATAAGAATATTTACCTCTTTCATTTTTCTTTAGAAATTCAACGGTAAACCATTTTTTTACTACATTTCCCATAACATCACCTTTATAATGATATTCGATATATGGTTGTAGAAGCCATAAACACCATGCAGGATGAAGATATATTTCACTTTTTAGACCGTCTTTTCCTATTTCAACATTCATTTTACGTTCAAACGATCCAAATGGTGCATTATTTTCTCCAATAAATTCTTCATCATCAATCATAAAACCACCATACATTTCACCATTGTAACTCCAAAAGACATCATGTTTAGAATCATTACAAATACATTCTTGGTTAGTACACTTATACACATCACGTTTTGGTTGTGATGTAGCGTTCGGATCAGTGACGTGTTCACTTAGTGTTTCATAGCTTTCTTGACCTGCTATTTTTACTGGTGATTTACAAATAGGACATTTCCAATCCTTATTTTCTTGTCTAGCTGACATTGCTAGTGCTACTTCAAGCCCTTCTTCTTTGGTAATCCTAATAAATTCTTCCTTCTCCATTATTTTTTCTCAAAATAAGCTACTGTCATAACAACCAGATTTTCTGGTGCTTCTTCCATTCCTAACGAATTTCTTACTATTTCTGTTACATATCCATTAGTCATAAACTGACCAATTTCCATCCAAGATTTATCTTTTATTTCAAATAATAACTCATTAGTGTCTCCATCAATGAACTTTAATGTTAGTCTATGACCACTCTGATTTACGTATACTTGCATCTTAATTTATAATTTATTATATTTATGTGTTTTTTTAATATAAATTTAACATTTAAATAATATTAGAAATGAAAAATTTACTATACACAGCTTTATTATTATCTTTCTTATATATACTCCAATCTTTTAAACCAACCATGAGAGTTACCGACAGAACAACTGATGAATATCGTGATTTGAAGATATCAAATAAAATACTTATTTAATGTGGATATGCTTATGCTGTTTCTAGAACAGATACTCCAATGATAATCGATCTTAACACATATTCAATCGAAACTCTTAACAAAAATGCTAAGAATCAGAAATTTTTTCATCATCTGAAAGAGAACTCTGATGAGAAGAATCGACAAATGATTTATTCATCTCAAAACTTGAGAATTTCAAAATTTTAACCCCTAATAAGATTAACATAACATCCTTATAAGATAGTACTGGTAATTCAAATTTACCATGTACTGTCATATATGCAAAGTATAAAATAATAGCAAAAAATGCTGACTCAATTATCAATATAAATAAAGCCATTACATATCCACTAATCAATTTAAATACACCTAAAATTGTTGACAATAATCCATTTAACATAACTTCTTAATTATTTTTTCCTTTAAACCTGATTTTTTTATCCCTTCAAAACTATCCCCACACAACACAAACTTATCTCCGAAACCTTCTAACATATCAAGATCATCCACAACCACATACTTCTCAACTTCATGTTCCTCTAAGAACGCTTTTATTTCGATAGTCCTAATCTCTTCTAATTGTTTTCCTTTATGCTTTTTATAAAAGTTATGAGTAACCATAACTGGTGCTTTAATAATCCCATTGATCTCAAAAAGATCAGCTAACTCTTCTAAGTTAAAATATTGTTTCCAGTCAGAAGACATAATAATGGTGGCTTGAGTTTGTTCTAAAATTTCATTAAGAACCTTAACACACTTTGGGTTATAAGGATATACATTGTACTTATGAACATATGTTTTAGTCATATGAGTCATGTTATGTTCTCTGGTGGTTGCAACAACCCCATCAATATCCAAAAATATTACTTTGTCAAATTTCATTATTACTATCTATTGTTATAAATAATCTATCTCTGATTTCATCCATCTGTTTTAGCATCTCGACATCACTATCTTTTTTTCTTCATATACTTCACAACAAATGTTATTATATTATACATAATATAATGACATTTGTTATAAAAAAAAGGAAAGCCGAAACTCTCCTTTTTTTATATCTTAGCATGTACTAAATTATTGTTTATTCATCAATTTTTTAGCCATTTCAGCTTGAATTAGTGAATTTGTTAAGTCATTCCCACTTCCACTTCCACCGTTAATAACAACGTTAGGTGGTGTCATTTTACTAAAGTTAGCAGATGTTACACTATCACTTCTATATTTCCAAAGAGCTTTTTCTTGAGGTGTTAAACCTGCTTGAACTAGCTTTAAGTTTTTATAGTACTGACCGTTAGCTTCTTCTTTAACTTTCTTAGTATTAATCTCTTGAGTCTCTAACTGAATTTGAGCTAACTTCTTATTAGTTTCCTCTTGTTTCAATTTAGTTTCAATTGCAATTAACACACCAACTTGTTCTTTCTCTTGAACGGCTCTCTCTGCAGCTTTATCTCTTTCTCCTTCGGCAACGATCCTTTGTTGTGCAGCTTTAGCTGTCTCAATCATTTCTATTTCAATTCTTTTCTGAGCAGAAATATCTCTTTGCTTTTCAAGTCGCTTCTTAAAGGCTTCTTCTAGGATAACTTCATCTACAATAACTTGAGAAAGAATGATGTTATTCTTTTTAATATCATGATCATTTCTAATTGGTTTACCATCAGCACCAAGACGTTTCGTTACCTTATATCGGGTATTAATGTCTTTAATTTGACGATCAGTAGCTTCCTGCTTAATATTAACATTTAAGAATGTAGTATCATTATACTCTTTTTTCTCTACGGAGAATCCACCATACTTTAACTGTTCATCAAGTGTTGATCTAAAGTCAGCAGCAGAACCAGAAATATAGTCTTGTGCTGCAAACATATAACCAGTGTTAATAATTTGTTCTCGAACTGTAGGTACTAATGTATTATTAACTAAGTTTTCAGGATGCCTAAATTCTTGTGCTAATCTAAGAAATGATTCTTCATCACTAGGCATTTCCATACGAACAGATACTTGTACATCAGCAGTTACTTGGTCAATGAAACGCATTGGCACTCCACCTTTAATAACTCCTTCAATACCTTCTGTTGATTCACCTTCGTTAACTGACTTAATATCAAAATACTTTTGCCATTCTTGAATCTTACTCATTGGCATGACAAATTTTACACCTTGATTAAATATAGCATATTTTGTACCAGTAGGGCTAACAATACGATATTGAAATCCATCTCTAGCATAAAACCAAAATGATGATTGAATCATTAATATAAAGCCAATGATTGTAAAACCAATTGCAATTGGTCTTCTTGATAAGCTCAACAAAACAGGGCTTGATTTTGGAGTCTTAACTGTTTGTTCACGATCAAAACGATCCGTAACCGTTTCTGTTTTGTCTTCTGTCTGTAAATAAGGTTGCATGGCTAAAAAGACGATACCTGCGACTAATAATAGTAATCCTAATACTGTTATCATAGTTCAATTGTTTTTGTTAAAAATGTTCAATTGTTTTTGTTAAAAATGTTTAATTGTATGTTTATTTGTGATTGTTAATACGTAAAAGTAAACTATTTTGTTACAATAATCAAAATTTTAACTTAAAATTTTTATATTTTTCCAAATGTTTTTTTATCTTCTTACCGAAGAATAAATTAATAAACCAATGATCACGAATTCCCATTAATAGTTTCTCAGCTTCATGTGATCTATTCTGTAGTGATTCAATAGTTTCTAGATTATTTGATAGTCTTTTTGCTACAAAAGATTTCTCAAAATATCTTTTGCCATCATGATCCATTGTATGATCATCAACTTTTTTATAATATTCGCTCATAACAGTAAATTACGCAAAAAAAATGAAGAAGTCAAACAACTTCTTCATAAACAATATTGTCGCCAACATATGTTCTTTTAAACGTGACTTCAATTTTAATCTTGAGACCATACCATTTTCCATAGATACTTGTTGGGTCTTTATGATTTTGAAAAAAATCTACGTTTCTCATATACCTTTTATTCATGGTATCATGAACAGTCCACTCACCATTTATTTCGTCATGTGATGACTCTATAACGATCTTAGTTCCAAACGGTATCTTACCATTCCATTTCCTTATTTTGTCGTTCTGCTTTATTAGATTACGTGAGAGAGCAACATATCTATCATTATTAAGAGTGATAGGATCAATGTGTGTGTTATCTGCGGTGATTAAAGGTGTATCATCTGTTTGTCCTTCGACTGGATGATACACAGTACCTACTAAATTTTCATAGATGGTAATATACACCACTTCATATTTAACAACAGGTTTTACCATTAACCCATGTTCTTGTACTCCATTATTACCTACAGAGTTTAAGAAAACTAATATAAAAAACGATATGGTTAACATGATATTTTTCATAAAACAAATTATTCGGTAGTACGAAAAATATTACATAAGGTTGCTAACTTATGAGTTATTTTTTGTGGAATATATTATAGCAAATACAATAACTGCAGATAGTAATGAAAACCATGCTATTTGTAATTCTTTATTTTCAAGTTTATCATCACCACCTTTAATCCACAATAAGAATGCTTTAAAACCTACCTAAATAGATTCCTAACCCAATACCTAATGCTGAGATGAAAAATTTTATTATTGTTACTATTTCTAAATTTTCAGACATAATTATACTAAGTATTCATCAACTCTATTCTTATCCAATGCCGTATCATATCCTTCTTGATACCAATTTTCCATTGTTTCTTTATTAAAAATTAAGCTATTATCAGCTAAATTTCTTGATAACCATATAACTCTAACCGAAACACCTTCTTGGTTAAGCTTCATTATCTCATATGGTAAATATTCTAATTGTGTATCATATAATAATGCATCAAAACATCTCTTAGCATTGTGAGTTAAGTCTTTAATTGTACCTATTTGCTTTTCATTTCTAGGCTTTTCTTTATGTATGATTACATCAATTTCATCACATTTCTTTTGTCTAGCCAGATAATCCAATGCTATTGGTTGTGTTAAACCACCATCAGTCCATTGACCATCATACCATCTATCATCTTCCTTATCATACCATTGTTTGTTTAATAAAGATAAGAATATAGGTGCATTGGCAGATGCCCACATCCAGTCTTTAAAATCATTATGATCATAATTTTTATCGTTAATGTCAAAATAATGTATCTTAGATGGGTTTTGACGAAGATTTTGTGCACCAACGGCTAACGATATTTTTTTAGATTTAATTTTTTCAAATTGTTCTTCGGTGATAAACTTATCTATTGTTTCTCTAAGTGCATTAGAACTACCTGCACTGATATCACCTTTTACTTGTTTATATAAAAGATTTAGAATGTTGACCTTACCATCATCATGAAATGTACTTGGTTCAAACCATCTACTTTTATCAATAATATCTTCCTGACTAACAGAAGTGTAAGCTTCTTTTAAAATATTCCATTCTTTAAGTGCCACTAATGGTGACATCAATGCACCTGTGGACACACCTACAATATGTTGATATGATTTATTCATACGTGCTAATGTACCTACACCCATTGCTCCGTAAGCACCACCACCTGATATTACTAATCCCTTTGTTTTTCTTTTCTTAATCATACTTATTATATATGTTTATCTTCTAATTGTGCTATTCTTTTATCTTGATCTTTTAATATTTTATGTAGTTCTTGATTTGCTTTCACAAGTATAGGTATTAATTCAGTATACCTCACCGACTTATAGATTTCATCCCCAATCTTATAATCATTTTCAACAACATGTGGGAATACCTTCTCTAATTCTTGTGCAATTAAACCATATCTGGTTTTACCTTTTAAACTCTCTGGTTTCATTTTATCATTAAACTGAAACTCATATGAGTTTAATAATGATAATCCTTCTAACACACCAGTAATAGGTTGTATTATATTCTTAAGTCTTTCATCCGAAGCAGAAGCAACATCTGCTTGTGATCTTTCTTGAATAATACCAGTGCCACTATCCCTTACCATTACAGTAGTAGATGCATCACCATTTGCAGGTGTATTAAATATAGCTAGATTACCTACTGCTGTTGTATCGACATATGTTGTACCTGTTAATTTAATTGTATCACCTCCAATGATTGTAGCATTAGTATTACCTGCTTCAATATTATGGTTTATACCACCTAATATTACTGATTGATCTGCTAATGCACCATGTCCTGATATTTGTGATCCACTATTATATGAATGATTAAATGATGCACGACCTTCTGCAAATATATTACGACTAAGATTACCATAACCACCTGTATGTGAAACAAAACCACAAGCTATTGTACCATAACCTTCTGCATGTGAATAATTACCACTAGCTGTTGTAGAACGACCTTCTGCATGTGAACCACCACCACAAGCTGTTGTACAATGACCTTCTGCATGTGAATTAAAACCACTAGCTGTTGTAGAACGACCTTCAGCATGTGAATTAAAACCACTAGCTGTTGTAGAACGACCTTCAGCATGTGAATTAAAACCACTAGCCGTTGTAGAACGACCTTCTGCATGTGAACTACCACCACTAGCTATTGTAGAACGACCTTCACTATGTGAATAATTACCACCAGCTGTTGTATAACGACCTTCAGCATGTGAAGATTGACCACTAGCTACACTACCACAACCAAAAGCAATACCATAACTATTAGTATTAATCACAGTGTCACCTGTAAGTGTACCACCTAATGATACAATACCACCGTTATCAGTTAATCCATTATTAAATGTATTTGATGAACCACCACTACCAGTTAATTCTGATTGTGCTATCTGTTTAATAATACCAGTAGAAGCATCTCTTACTAATATAGTATCACTACTAACACCAGCTGATGGAGTACTCATTATTGCTAACTTACTTACTGCTGTTGTATCAATATAATCAGTACCAGTTAACTTTATTGTATCACCTCCAATGATTGCAGCATTAGTATTACCTGCTTCAATATTATGGTTTATACCACCTAATATTACTGATTGATCTGCTATTGCACCGTGACCTAATATTTGTGATCCACTATTCGTTGAATGATTAAATGATGCACAACCTTCTGCAAGAATATTATAACTAAGATTACCATAACCACCTGCATGTGAACCATAACCACTAGCTATTGCACCACGACCTTCTGCATGTGAATAATAACCACTAGCTATTGTACAAAGACCTTCACTATGTGAAGCATTACCACTAGCTGTTGTACGATTACCTTCAGCATGTGAGTTATTACCACTAGATGTTGTACTATTACCTTCAGCATGTGAAACAAAACCACTAGCTGTTGTACTAAAACCTTCTGCATGTGAGTCGATACCACTAGCTAGTGTACAACGACCTTCTGCATGTGAATAATTACCACAAGCTGTTGTAAAAACACCTTCTGCATGTGAATTAAAACCACAAGCTGTTGTATTAGAACCTTCTGCATGTGAATAACTACCACTAGCTGTTGTACAAAGACCTTCTGCATGTGAGTCGATACCACTAGCTATTGTACTAAAACCTTCTGCATGTGAGAAAGTACCACTAGCTGTTGTATAACGACCTTCTGCAAATGAGTTATAACCACTAGCTATACTATTACTACCAAAAGCAATACCATTACCACCTGTGTCAATAACTGTATTACCAGTAAGTGTACCACCTAATGAAACAGTACCACCATTATCTGTTAATCCATTATTAAATGTATTTAATGAACCACTACTACCTGTTAAACCAGAAAGATTTACTTCTACATTAATAAGTCCTTGTGTCCTACTTAATATTAAAACCCCATTATCTAATGTTGCACCTGATATTACGCCATCTAGTTGAGATTTGCTTGGTTTGAATGATATATTATTATTTGCCATTGATTTTGTATATTCTTAAATATAAATACACTCAAGACATCATATTTTATAATCTTTTCAAAAGTATTTTCATATCGTGTGGTGCTGTTTTATTTCCACCGAAATAAGGGAAGAGTATATAGTGAAATAAAAACCAATCTTTTTGTTTTTGATCTCGAAAAATATTAACGGTTTTATCTTTATCTTTTTCTAAAGAAAATCTATATTCATAAAAATCTTCTTCATCAATAATTTCACATGTAAACCATTGATTGGGTAATACTTCACCTAATACATCAGCTTCATCAATAGTCCTTTTAGAATCATTATATGAATATGTTAATAACTCAATATGTTTATTATCTATACATCTCCATCCTACTCTAGCAGATTGTATATGATGAAAAGATGTTGTTGAGAAACCGAATAGTTTGTTAATATCATAATTGTCATTACTATGTAGATCGTAAAGACAAGATTCGGTAAAACATGCTCTAAACTTAATCTTATCTCTAAAAGTTAAGCCAAAATTAAGTCCAGAGGCACTATGTTTACTTTTTTTTATTGTGTATGTTTTCATTGCTTTTTCTTTCGTAACCAACCTTTAATTGACCCATACGTTAATAAAAATAAGAACCAAACTAAAGCAGCAGGTATCATAGATGCTGATACCACGCCCCACCAAGGAAGGTCTAACCATGAATAAACATCTACAAAAAAAGTATAAATGAATGCTGGTGCTGATCCAAGCAAACCGATAGCAATAATATTAATCGGATTTTTTAATTTGTTTAAAATATTTTTCATAGCTATAAAATTTATAACTATAAATACTACATACTTCTAAGTTTATTCATAAGTTGTAATGTTAAGTTGACACGATTCATAGTTTCCTTTTCAAACCACTGGTTATTAACACCACCCTCTTTATGAAATTTGGTGTTCATATCTAACTCATCCATCGGTAATGTTTTGTATTTTAAACCAAGGAATGTAGTGATTTCATTTAGACTAGTATATTCGAAAGAACCAAACTTCCATAATAACATAGTATCAATAGCAACAGATTCCCAAGGTTTAGAATTAATTATTTTTTTAAATAATTGTGGGATTTCTATTTGATTTTTCAATGCTCTTTTGATGATAAAAGGAATATCATAACCGAGTATATTATGACCACATAATAACGGATTTTCAATTGTAATTTCAGCACTTTGTATTGTTTGGAATAAAAAATCTAACACCTCAAGTTCGTCTTTAGCATTATATATGTTATGAAAATTTCTTTTCATCTCACCATCATTGTCTGTTACTGTGCATAATGACACACCAACAATTTTACCAAATTCAGGTGATAATGCAGAGTTATTTAAATAATTTTCATCATCATCATTTTTTTCACACCACGCATCATACATATCCTGATCAGCTAATTTAAACTGATGAGCATCGCTATATTCACTAGCCGTAAATATCTTCAAAAATAATGTATCGTAAATTTTATCTTTGTTTAGTACATTCGTGTAAAGTTCCATCTTAATTGTTTTTTTTTAAGTATTTATATAAAAATTTAAAGTCATGAAAAAATTCTTTTTCGACATATTAAGAGATAAAGGTAGTCAAAAATTTAGTATTACAAAAGTTTTAGCATTAACAATGTCAGTATTTTTTCTTAGTTACTTAGTGTATTATTTAATAATTCTAAAGGAAGATGTTGACCATACACTCGTTATAGAAATGATTGGTTTTATTTCGGCACTTGTTGGTATGAAAAACGGCTGGGGTGTTCGTAGAAAAGGTGACACCACAACTAGCAATATAAATAAAGATGCTATAGTAGAACCGAAAGCAAATGATAGTATTAATGATGAAGCGGTATTTTAATTAAGTGTTGATATTGTTAACATTACATCTAAACCTATACTTGTCTTACATAATGCAAGTCTGTGTTCAGTTCTATCGTCTATTCCTATAATTGCTGATTTAATATCATGTAATTGACATAATTCATCGTATACATTACCATCTAAAAAGATAGGATCAGTAATCACATTCTGCAATTTATAGACATAATTAAGATTAATTGGAAATTTATACATATTCATCTGTATATCAGCTAGATATTTTAGTACTGTTTTTGAAGTAATACTGTAGATTTTTTTTAGTACACCGAATCTATTGTTAATAAGTTTAAACTCTTCACCTTGTAAACCACCGATATACACATTATCACCTATCATTGCAAAATCATACATTTTACCACTCCATTAGAAAATCAAATAATTTATTCCAAAATCCTTTTTTTGAATCTAAAAGAACTTTATTATAAATACTATCGATTTCCTCGTAAGTCATATCATTGAGTTTTTCCAGAGTACCATGTTTACCACCCGAATGTTTGATAATTGTCTCTACTTTCTCAGCATACTCCTTGTACTTATCAGCATCTTGCTCTTCGTTTTGCTCAAGTTCACTTATAAAATCATCACCTAATTCACTAATTTGTTTTGCAACTCTTTGTTTTACACGATCACTAGTTTTTTTATTAGTTCTAATGTAATCATCTAAATCATTATAGAGCTGTTGAGTAGTTTTAAAATTCTCAATTTTATTCCTACTTTCTTCGCTTATTTTAGGTGAAGTAGTTTTAGTACTCATATCTTAGTCTGTTAATTTATTTTCTAATTCTTCTAATGAATCAGAATCATCTTTTTCTTTCTTAGGTTTCTCAGGTGGTTTACCCTCTCTGATTATTCTAGATTTAGGTGGTTTTGATAATGTAGGTTTTTTCTTCTCATCTTTTTTTTTATCATCCTCTTCTTCCTCTTCATCAGCCATTGATTTAAAAGATTTTTCTCTTAACTGATCAAGTTCTTCTTCATATTTAGAAAATTCATCTTGTAGCTGTTTCTTTCTCTCTTCCATCAATTTATTATACTCTTCTTCTTTTTGAGCTATTTTTTCATTAGTATCAATAATTACCTTAACAAATTCTATTAAGTCATCAATACAAACAGCTTCATCGTCAGAAAATACCTTTAAAAGAACACCATCCTTATTTTTGGCAATTTCTTCAAGACCAACATAATCGGTTGATTTAAATACCCAACTAGCAGGGAGTCCAATCTTTAACTCATATTTTCCTTCTTCGGTATTTCTTTCAATTGAAAGTAATTTTCCATCTAATTTATCAAGTGTTTTTTTAATTGTTCCCATTAAAGTAAATAAGTTAATATATAACTAACTGAACCCCACAATACTGCTTTGTCAGTTAGTCCAAGGTTTAGTTTACTATTCTTCTCTAATTTATAATTCCCATACATCTTAATTACTACATTAAGAATAATGAAGCATACAAAAAATATTGAGGCAATGAAGCCGAATTGTGCGAGTTCAGTTAATATATTCTCCATAATTATTTTTTTTATTCACCGTGTGTTTGTCCAGCATGTGGCTGCGGTGCAGGTGCTGGTGCATTTCCAGTAATTACATCGTCTGCTTGTCCAGCTTCAGCAGTTGCAGCAGGTTGTCCACCTTGTGAAGTTTGCTCTTGTGCTGGCATGTAAACATCAGTTAATGCTATTCCAGTATTGCATTTTCCAATCTCAACTAAACATTCTTTAATTTCTTCCAATCTACCTTTATAGGATGTAGCTTGGCTACTTACCAATCGAACTAAATCCTGCTCTAGGTAATACTTTTGATTTCTTAATTCGTTAACTAAATCAGTTCTTAAATCAGCCATTTTTTTTTTCTTTACTTTATAATTTATTATAATTTATTATATTTTGTTATAAATACTCACAATTACAAAAAAGTATAAAAAAATGGATATTTTTTTTAAATTAACATTAAAGAAGTTGTTGGGTTCGGCACTAAAGATTCATCAAAAATTTCATATATTTGTAAAAGTACCTCAAATTTCTTTCTTTGCTTGTTTTTAGATAGGTCAAATATATCTAACCAGAATTTATGATAGTATTTAAAATCTTCAATTTTTTTCATATTATAAAACTGATCTTTAAAGTATACATAAAAATATTCGAATAGATCATCATTATTATAGAAATCAATACCTTCATCTTCAAATTCTTCAAGCACTTTACCATAAGCCCACGTGAAGTGACCTCTTTGATCATGCTCTGTTTTAATAAATTCAGAACCTAGATAAGATTCATAGATATAATGTAGGAGATTAATAGTAAAATCCTTGTATAGCTCTACTCTTTCTTTAATTACGTTATGTGATTTAAATTTTCTCACTATTTCTAATTCGTATACTTCATCGTCATCTACGCTACTAAGTAGCCAATATTTAAATACTTCCATCATGTTCGAGTTAATATGTAATTTAATTGCTAATATGCATTTACTTAATAAGCTTCTTAGAGAAGTCCTTAAAAGGAAAAGCTGGGGATAAGTCCCATTTGGGTCTACTTGAAGGGTAGTCCCTAACATTTGCATGATTATATATTCCCTCGAATCCACCACCGAGTATTTCGGGATGATATTCGCAATCTGCTATCATATCCATTTTTATACCATATTTATTGCACAAATATTTAACTAACCATTCACTAGCTTCTATTTGCTCTTTAGAGTAAGGTGCAAACCATTCATAACCTCTCCATCCATTCTTTTCATGGAGTGGTTTATCATTTGGTCTATTATATTTAATTGCTTGCTCACCAGAATACCAATAGAAATTTCCATCGTCTTCTTTAGTCATAGAACCTTCATTACATAATTCAATACCAATCGATTGTTTATCTAAGAAATTCCTACTTGCTCCTAAACCTAAATGATAAGCCCACATAGAAGGATCAAAGTGTTGGAAGATGTTACCTACATAATCAATAGAAAATGCCGTAGCGACCTTCGCACGTCCATTATTAGTACCCCAATAACTAGTCCACCAGTTAAAGTGGTTCATAGATGGTTTACCTCTTTTTACAGTCCATCCATTAGTATGATGTAATACTATGTTTTTCTTGGCAAATGGTTCTGGTTCATAACCAGCAGTAGTCAATACATATTTCGTCTTATTAATACGATCTGTAGTATCTTCGGTCTTAAGCAAGACAGCCCAAGTACCTTTACCTACTATTCCATCAACAGTTAAATGATTTTTTTCTTGAAAATTTTCAACAGCATCTTCAGTACCTTGCCCGAAGATACCGTCAGTCATCAATTTGTAATCTTTTTGCGTAAGTAGTAACTGTAATGTTTTTACAGCACTGCCACGATCTCCTATTTTAAGTGTTTCCATACTCATATGGTTTCTTATAAATACTATATGTAGAATTTAAAATCGATCAAGACAAAAAAAAGGCATCGATATTGATGCCTTTATATTAAATTGTCCTTCTATTACTTAGAATCCACGATTCTTTTTTGTGTCATGTGTATTAACATATTTTGAAGGTTTATAACCCCAAAGTTTTTTCATTTTCTCAAGACCTTCATTTATAGGTTGTTGTATTTTTTCTTCACCTTCAGCCATCAATTGTCTATTTTGTCTTTTCACTGCAACAATAGGTGTAAGTGCTTCACTAGATTTATTTAAATAAAATTCAAAGCTATCCATTACATTTCTCATATTTGAGTTCTCATGCATATCCTGCATATATGTATTCCCAAGACCATCTAAATTTAACTTCACAAATGATTCGTCAATGCTATCAACTCTTTTTGTTTTACTAATATTAAAATTTATAAATTGAGTTTGATTATTCTCATCACGATATTTTCCAGTAATTACATTTTCAGAAATTTCAGACATCTTCTTATCATATTTATCTTCATCTACTACTGGCTGTTGATCTTTATTATACATAACTTGATCATTACGTTGTTTTACTTTATCTTGACCTAACTCATAATATTTTTCACCCATGTCTTTCTTTGCTCTCTCCTTAAATCTATCACTTGGTTCTAGATCATAGTCAAGTGCTTCCATACCATATCCTCTGTTTAATGCAATTTCTTCTTGCTCTTCTTTAGTACGGTTACGTTTAGGGATTTCATCATTACTATCATTTGTTGAATCACCTTCATTATCGAATGATTCACCATCATGTTGTGATAACTTATCTTTTTCAATTTTTTGACTTAGTTCTTGAGGATCATCAATATCAGTATACTGTTCTGATGCAGTTTCAGCTTCACCTTGATCAGCAGCAATTTCAGTACTATTACTATCTTTCATTTCACCCTTGAAATTCTTCTCGTTATCTTTTCTAAGTCTGTCTAGATTCACCATTGATGGGTGTTTTGTATCTTCAGATATTGTCTCACCTGCCGATAATTTTTTAAGAGTTTCCATTAACTGGCTGTTCTCTTCAAGTTCTTTATTATATTTCATCTCGTTTTGCTTTGATTTCTTTTGCTTTAATTTTTGTTGATACTCTTGCTCTCTTTTTTTACGAGTTTCAAGATTAAATCTATCTTTAGTTTGCAGACCTTTCTTCTTCTTGTTAGAATTGGTAGATTTGTCCTCACGTTTCTTTTTGTAGTAACTATCTTTTCTTACACAATTAGGATCATTCTCATCCTGTTTATTAGGATTTGGCATTTCACCATCACGACATTTTTTATTCTCTTCCATCATTGGAGGATTAACATCAGCCATAGTAGCTGCCATTGAATCTGGTTGATCATCAATAATACTCTCACCCATCATCTCATTTTCATATGCTTGATATAGTTGATCTACAACCTCTTCAGGCATAGCTAAGAATGTTTGCATATCTCCACCAAGTATTTGTGATAAAAACTCAGATTTTTCTTGATGTGTGTCTAAATGATGTTCTTCTAAAGCACCCATTGAATGAGTATAAGATTTAGTCATTTCATCTTCTTCCATCGCATTAGGAACAAGTGAATCATCATGGTTGTCTTCATCAATAGGAACGCAATCATTTACTGTTTTACCATCCTTACCTTTCTTAGTTCCTACTTTTTTATAGCCACCCCAACAATCTTTGCTGGTATCTTCATCAATCTCTAATGACTCATATATTAATCTAAATGTATCTGGGTTAGTTAAATATGATTCATCAATTTCCTCACCTTCATCTGTTTTTTTCTTAGCAGGTATATCATCATGTTTAGTTGATGCAAAATCCTTTAAGTTTTCCATTGACATACTATTTGCTAATTCTTTTACTTTATCGGTTGCATCATCCATCTCACCTTTTTTGTAGGCATAAGCCATATCCATTAATTTTTGTTGTGCTTCTGACTCTGCTTTTTCGTTTAGTGTACTCATATTCTCATACATTACTTCATCATTATCATTATGTGGATCAAAAACAGCCTTTGCTGCATATCCTCCCGAAGATACTGCACCTGTAGTTTCATCTATATTATCATCCCAATCAGGTTTTGTATTAGGAGTTGTTGGATAGTTTTGTTTTTCAATTCTATGATTTAAATAACCTCTGTCATTCTCATCACCATATTCATCTCTTCTATTTCCATTATTATCTGTCATCTCGGTAATATCGGGATCGATATCATCAGACTGAACACCAGTTAATGAATTATTATGTGTAACAACCTCATCTACTTCGGCAGCATCCTTTTTATCTTGCTTTTCATCACCCTTTTTTTGAAGTTTGTTTATACCAGTCTTATCTCTACGTTTTTTTTCAACAGGAACTGCTGACTTATATTTGGCTAAGTACTTAACGCTGTTGAGAACATACTCATTGAAGATAATATTCATAATGGTCTCGTTGTAATGATAACCGTATTTTTCTTCACCATCTTGTGACATTTCATTATAAATAGCCGATAATTTTTGATCACCATGAACTAAAGCTTCCATTTTAGCCAAGTCCCAAATTTGTTTTTTTAATGATTTAGTTTTTTCATTCAGCATTTGATCAACTTCCTGTAATTCAACATTGTGTCTTCTCACTGTTTGACTAAAATCTTTATCATGATTCTCACCATGTTCTGTACGATCTCTTTTATCTAGAGTCGGTTTAAAATTTTGTTGTGAAACATTTATATTTGACATTATCTAATATCCCCTTTCCATACATTTCTTCTGACCCATAAAAATTCAGCTAATTTTTCAATAGCTTGTTTAGATATTTCAATCATTTCTTTTCTAGGATCACTGTTATTTTTTTTAATAGCCTTACCAATTTCCTTTTCTAAGTCTTTAGACATGAAGGATTTGATTTCGTCTTTGACGATTTTTTCTACATCGGATTTAGTTAATTCTTTAGCCACTTCTTTTATAGATAAATACTTGTTAATTATAAAAAACCATAAAAAAAGGTGATACGTCACCATATCACCTTAAAACCGCAAAGCACTGATACACATCTTGGTGTACCGAGCTTCGAAACTCCTTCTTCCGAATGGTAAGATGAGTACACAATCCTAGTTACTAATGGCTGCTCCTATAGTAAAGCCAGCAGCACCAACTAAGATATATTTTCCATTTACTTTAATCCATCTCCATGATTTTTGCCAGAAATTAGGGTCAATTTCACTTTTATTAATCTCAGGAATTGTATAACTTTCAATGTTATTTACTTTATAATATTCATTCGTATTTTGAACCGTGAATGATACTGGATAGTCTTTTCTCTCATTATTATCCCAATTAAATGATATGGTCTGCTCATTAGGAAAGTCAATCATGTTAAATTTAATCTCAGGATTAAATGTTATTGGTACTGGTCTAACACCTAGTATATCGATATTATATATAAAATCTTTATCAATATCATTTTGAACAAAGCTTACTGTATTTTTCAATGTATCAACACCAGTAGCACCAGCAATGAATGAATTTAATGAATCAATTAGTGATTCATATTCTATTCTTGCTGCAGCAAATATCTCTCTGTCTTTTTTCCACTCTTTATTTAGCTTCTTCACTGTATTGAGTAAATCTTTTTGGTTTTCATTTAAACCAGTATTTTCTTTTAATAATTCATTAACATCACCTTGAAGAGTTCTTTTTTCGGCAACAAGATCACCATTCTTAGTCTCAAAAAACTGAACGCTATCTTTTAATACTTCATTAAGTTTTACTTCCATTTCTAACTCATCATTTAAATTACCAGTTTTAGAATTGTAAAAATACCCACCGATGACTAGTAATGCTAAGAGCACTACAATAATAATGTTTTTTGTATTGATGAACTTTTTCATATTAATATAAACTTTCTCTATATTCCTCATAGAATTCCTTATAATAACTTTTAAGTCTTTCTATGATTTCATTATTTTTTTGATCAGCCTTAAATTCTGGTGTTGCAGTCCAATCAATACCACTCAAGTCTTCTGTCTTACCCACTTGCAAACTAAATGTTATAACACCATCAATACCACCTTCTAATATAAATCCAATTGGTCTCCCATCATTATCATTATATTGTTTAAAATCTACAATATCAACAAACACGTCTTGATTATCAAAAGCATTTTGAATTTTTTCTTTTTGAACTTCTTTATCAGTGGAAGTCATATCTTCAATTCTAAATTCAAGATCATCATTAGTTGAGTCGGGATTACTATAACCTGAACCGTCAGGCATTTCCATATTATATGAATAATCTTCATTCATTTTTCTTGCTCTCTTAAGCATTTCTCTCATATCAAGAAGAGGTGCTTTGACTATGTTTGATTCGGTTACTTGTTCACCATTCAGGTGTTGTCTCATTTTTTTTAGTGAGTTTCTAACGTCTTTGTTTGCATTCATATATATAAATACTATTTCTTTTAATTTAGATTACTCAACATTCGATCTAATTTACTCACCCCAACGTCATTTACATACACATCAATATAACTAATGTCGAGTGACCATTCTATTTTCGAACGTACATCCCACTGTTTCCATTTTTCATTTATGTGTTCAGACAATTGATCATCATTACACCCATTGACTTTTTTTAGATGATTACGAACCATATCTTCATCACCATTAATTTGTGATAAACCGAAATGTTTAGATTTATGACACATAGGGCATAAAGCAATAAATCCATCTAATCTTTGTATTCTTTCTTTAAGATCAAAACTCCAAATCTCATGACATTCAACATTATGATTAAAATTTTGATCCTTACCTTTCTCACCACAAATCTCACATTTGTCACTAGCCTCATCATAACATTTCTTACGTATAACATCCCACTCATTAGTGGTAACTTCACTACGAACGTTAGAATAAAAAGAAGTCTTAGGTATAAGTTCTATTTCAAGTTTACACATAATTATAGATCAATTCCGATTTCATGTAGAAGCCTTTTAAAATCAAAATGAGGATTTAAGTCGCTATAGTCAGTATCATAATTGCTTCGAGTTACTATACCTTCAAAATCTACAGTACGACTTTCATAAACATTATACCCTATACTATCCAAAACAATATCAAACTCATCACAAAGATATTTACATAAATTAATTGTACTATGAAATTGATCTTCGGTATAAGATTCCCAATATCTACTACCCTTCCAATGTTTTTCAAATACTAATTTCTCATCACATGTTTCATTAGCCCAGTTATACCATTCTTGAGTTTCATCATCATAATAAACACTCCCCATGTTTTCTAACACAATAGATATCGAATGTTTATCTATTTTTTTATCACCCATAAAATCAGTGTAATATTTAGGATCATAGTGCTGATATATCCTACCATCTCTACCTATAGTATACGTACACCATCTTTTTGTTTTACCGAAAGATTTGTTAGTTAAACGTTTAATATGATTACTATCACAACGCAGACTACCTGCTAGAATAATTTGATTCTTAGTATTCTTACTTTTATAGTAGTTTTCACTGGGTATTTTATATTTTTTTTTATCAATCTCCATCAGTCTTTATCTCGATCTCTACATTGGCTTCTTGTAATTTTTCATATGAAACTTTAAATTCATCACCATATTTCTCATCTTGAAAATTAGGTGCTTTACTACAAATGACTTTTCTAATACCAGAATTAATGATTAAACCAGAACATCTAGCACATGGAAATAGGTTAAGATATATTGTAGTATCCTTTGTTCCACCACCACCTACTCTAGCTGCATTAACTATTGCATTCTCTTCGGCATGAACAGTCCAGTCATACTTCGCTGGTCTACTATGTCTTTCCTCAATATTATCATTTACTCCTGAAGGAAATCCATTATATCCAAAAGAAACAACTCTATTGTCAGTATCTACAATAACAGCACCAACGCCTCTAGATTTATCTTTACTCCACTCAGATATATATTGAGCTAATTCTAAATATCTTTTTTTCCAGTTAACCTTTTCAATCATTTATTTATTAATTTATTGTATGCAGTCATAAAAGCCTTTTCGCTAGTTATAAACTTTCTAATATGATTCTTTTTAGGAAATAAATTATACCCAATTTTATGTATAAAATTCATGCTATCTAAACCTCTATAGCCACAAGCAATCTCATTGTATTGACCATTGATAAAACCAACTGGTAATTCAACCTCATCTGTTATTTCACCACCAAACACCAAATCAAACATTATATTGTCTTCATTAATATAGTTAGGTAGAACAGCTTCAAGCATTTTATTATCTATTGTTGGTTGCCATTTAATGTTAAACTGTCTAGCTGTATCTTTTAGTGCTTTAAATGTTTCGTCATCTACTTCCATATTTTGTTTTATTTCTAATATCCCCGATGTTAAATTACTTCTTAGATTCTCATTAAAACTTGGTTCAAGCCGTAAAGTTTTAGATGGATTATTTGTAAGACTCTTATGAATATCACCTAAAGCACTTGCCATTACAGTAACACCAAATGCATCTGCAGCCATTTTACCCATATCACTATATCTTTGAACACTGCTTTTACGTTGCTCTTCTAAGTCAAATTTCTTCCTCATCATTTGAGCAAGTTTACTATCCTTACCACGTTGTTCTTCGGCACGTGCTTTCATATCCATATACTCTTGGATTCTTAAAATCTTTCGACCCATAGATTTTTTTATGTTAGTATTAACATTCCATTTAAATTGTTCAAGAGCATCTCTTTTTCTTTCTAACACCTTCTGCATTTGCTCAATTTTAGCATCGGTCTTTTTTTGGGACTCAGCTAATCCATCAAAATCATTATTTAATTTACTTTCCATTCTTATGCTAGTTTTTCAATAATACGGATAGTTTCATCAAACTTATCAATTTTCTTAAGAGCTTCCTCGTAAGTAACAGCAGTATACGTTCTATTGCCTTTAGTTTTAAAAATACCCATATATTTAGTTTCACTTAGAAATTCATCAACAAATTTACTTCCTGATTCTATCTGACTTTTTTCTTTAACCAATTCTTTTAACTTACTTACACCCATGATCGCCTGACCTGATGTTACAGTACCTTCTTTATATATAAATTTAAGAAGCTTTTGATATCGTTCTCTTTTAATAACAATATCTTCCATATCTCCTTGATTTATTTGATAAACGTTATAGTCGTAATACTGTCTAAAATAGACACCTAATATGATAATAAACTCTATCGATGTTGAAATTACTAAAAATAGTAGAATATTCCCAACATCTTCGTCTTTATTTTTTTTAATTTTGTTTTTCAAATCACTACGATACTCAACTATTTTCTCATCAAGCTCATTGTCAAGTTCCTTTATTTTATCTTCGTTAGATTTAATTGTTTTAAAATTAGACTCCACAATTTCTTGGTAACCTTTTCTTGTTGTCCTATAATTAAGCGGAGTTTCAGCAATCAAGTCTCTCAACTCTCTATTGTTACTTCTTAGTGATACATTATCATCCAAGTATGTTTGTTTATAACCAGTATATACATCATTAATTGAATCAATATCATTATCTACGGTTTGTTCCACTAAAATATTTTTAGATGCACTAGTGGTGGCAAAATTCTTTGCCCCATTTAATGAAAAATAAAAACTAGCACTAATTAGCCCTAGTCCGAATATTAACCAACCAATGAAATTTTTAGTAACCTCATAGTTATTTTTAACTAGATCAAAAGAAAGATTTCCTAATATCTTTCTTTTGATAACCTCGAATATCCCAAGAACCAATACTGTCAGAAATCCTGCAACATACACTGCAGCATCACCACTAGTAAGATTGGCACTAATCGCCTTGTGAAACGCTGGGTTCACAAGAAAGTATGCAAAGAATATCGACCCGATATTCCCAAGAAATGATAGGAAAAAAAGAGTATTATTAACACTCTTATTCTTTCCCTCAAAATCTTTACTTTTTATTCTATCTCTAAGTTCACTATATTTTTTAACTTCCATATACATCTAAATATTTTAAATATTTTCTATTTAACTTTAAATCACATTCGTCATAAATCCAATCTAAAAACTTTTTTGTTTGAATATTACCATATATATTTAATCTACTGATATTATTTATAGATGTATTGGTGATTGTACAGTTAATAGATAATTTTTTTTCGATAATTTTTTTTAATTGGCTTATGAAAAAATCATTAGACACAATATTTATTCTATTATTATTAATATATTGTTTTGAATTATAAAAACAACCATCACCATCGAAATATCCTCTTATAAAATGACTATTATATTTTGAATTAATTTTTGGATATCTAATTTTATATGTTTTGGACTCACATAAACCATAATTTATTCTTAAATCATCAACCATTTTTTTTCTATTTAAAGTTAATAATCTTTGTGGTTTTGAAGTATATGTTTTACCGTCCTTCCATGTTTTAGTTGATTCTTTTATTGTTAATAACTCATATTCAGATTTAATAATTATTTTAGCTATATCATTTAATATATGTGAATCTGTTTCAATAAGATTTATTTTGACAGTGTTATTTGATATACAACCGTCAGCAAATATTAATCCCAATATATATGCTTTATTTTCATTATCTATTTCTTCAAAGAAATTTTCATTAATATGGTATTTTTTAGTTACTTCACACCCTTTTCTCAAAGAAATACCATTTTTTTTTAATAATTTTTGAATATAGCTTCTAGATTTACTATATTTTTTACATAATTCTTTATTATTTATACCACTTAAATAATCATCTATAATTTGTTTTTTTACTATATCAACATTCATAAGTACTCATAAATACTCCATGATACTAAAAGTATTACATCTAGAGTATTCTGCTAATCAATTTAAGTAATAATTAAAGATGATATCTCATATTCATTTTTTTGAACATCTATTAAATAGTCATACCCAATATCATGATTGTGTTCAATAATTAATACCTTCCTGACACGTTGCTTAATAGAATCGAGTATACTGATAAATTCATCTACACTATCTTCGGTAAGTTTACCCATTACCTCATCAAGTAAGAAGATTGTTGGCTTAGACTTAGCATTAATTTGATTAAGTGCAAACTTTAAGCATACCGATGCAAATGTTCTTTCTTTACCTGAACCAGAAATAGCATCAATTGTTGTTTTTAAATCACCATAAGTTAGTTTTAATTTTAAATCACTATCATCCAACCATATATCAAATTCAACACCTTCCAATAGATTCTTGGCTTCGTTATTAATCTTAGGTATAGCATAGCTTTTTAACAATTGAGATGGTATACCATCTCTATGGATACACTGCTTATAGATTTTATGAATATTATCATGTTTCTCTTGTTCTTCAAAATCAATAATAAGCATTTCATTGTCTTCTATTTTCTCGATAATATCACTATGTATTGATTTCTGACCATACAAACTATCATTCAGATTTTGTAGTTCAGTATTTAAATCTTCAACTCTTTGCTTCGCTTTTTCAATACCAATTTCAATCTTCTTATTTTCCTCAATATTTCTTAATGAACTATTGTAAAGACTAATAGATTTATTGTGGTTTTCTATTTTAAGATTATTCATCTCAATTTGAGGATCAATCTTATCCAACTCAATAACTAACTCTTTTCTCTTCTCCACATCATTAATCTCATTCTGTATTTCACCGAGTTCGGATAATACACCATCTAAATCTAGATTTTTTTGCTCAATTAGATTTTCAAAAGTTTGCATATGTTTCTTATTCTCCGCAATTTCTGCAGCGATTACCTCGATATTCGTTGCATTTGCTTTTATATCTTCGACAACTTGAAACATTTCCTTTTCTGTTTCTTTAACCTTCTCATCAATATGTTTCTTATGCTCATCATCCAATTCCTGACCACAAGTAACACAAGTTTTACTATTCTTTAACTCGCTGATGGTTTTCTTGTACTTAGCACCATCTTCCTTGAGTCTATAAATTATACCATTAATAGTCTCGATCTCTCTTTCCTTGTTATAGATGATTTGATTATGATCCTTTACTTCCGATTTTAGCTCATATTCCTTCTCTCTATGAGTTTCTTTCGCTTCAATCAATACTTTGTATCTCTCTTCATCGTAAGTCTCTTGTAGCTCACCTATAGCCTTTTCTAGCTTGTTCTTACGTAGGATATGGTCTTTATTATTGGCTTCTAAAACTTTTATATCATCTTTTACCTGATCGACATTTAAATTATAGATAGTATCATCAATCTTATTTAGTTTTTTTGTCAACTCAGTAATGTAATCATTACCTTTAGATATACGATTTTTAGCATCAGGAATTTCGGTATTACCTATGGTAGCAATTTTTTTATTAACCTCATCTCTCTCAACCTTTAATTTCTCAATCTCTTCCAGTGTTTTATCGATATTACAATAGACTCTTGGTTTAGAACTTGATGCTTGATCACTAAGATATTCTTTATATGCATTTAGTTTAGTATCAAATATATCTAAGCCACTATCATTTAGCAACGAATCAATGAATACCGAACGATCAGAAGATAAAACTTCATTTAATGTATCAGATGTAGTCATTACCACTCTCATAAAATTATCATAACTACCAATACCTCTTTCGATAATAGCTTGAGTAGAATCTCTGTCATCTTCAACCATATTTGACAATGAGTTATCATCTGAAAATTCTTCATCGGCACTTGATAATTTATAGTATTCTAGAGTCGTAGGTGCTCCCTTTAATTCACCCTGCTTATTATATTCAAGTGTTGTTATTCTTCTAACACCAAAGTACTGACCATTTATGTTAATAACTGCAGAACCAAGACAATATTTAGCACCATTACGATTGTTCACGTATCTACTATCACCAAATTTAACTCTACTCTCGGTTTCTCTAGTTTTATTATAGAGAATATAAGTGATTAGTTTCATGATGGTTGTTTTACCTGCAGTGTTAAGACCAGTAATCTGATATAGACCATCCTCCTCTTCCCAATTTATATCTAATTCTTCATAAGACATAAAGTTAATTCCCGATAGCTTAACAATACTCCATTGAATATTAGTTAGTTCATCTAATTCTATTCTAGATGCTATTTCATCGTCTAATTCAATAACACTTTCAATGGTTTCTTCATCAGTACCAATTCTTTCTAGATGATTTCTGAATATTTCATGTTGGGTACTCTGATCCAGAATATTCTCCAACTGCATATCATCGGCATCATCCATTTCTTCATCTTCAATGAAGTCATTCTTACTGGTAAGCATCTCAATATTATATTTTTCATTAAGATGCTCTTTTACTTTTCTTTCATTCTCTGTTGTTCTACCTTGAGGTAAAGTATTCCACACAACACGAACTCTATTATTTTTAGTTGGGTTCTCTAAATCGAGATCAAGTTCATCAAAATCGGTAAATGTGTTCACCGATACTGTATTATATGACCAATCATTCTTAATTTCAACAGTTTTAAATTCTTTTTTACTTATATCCCACAGTAAATAACCATGAAATTTACCATCCCCCTCTGCAAAATTTTGTTCTATTAGTGAACTAGAATATGCCTGAGTAGGAGATAATACCTGCTGTAGGTGAATATCACCAAACATTCCAATATCACCTTTGAAGTGTTTTGACTCAACAAGATTTTGATTATTAAACTCAAAATTGGTTGGGCTTACAGCACCTTGTATAGGATCGTGGAATAAATCAATTACTGTATTACCTTCGGTGGGTTTCTTTCTTTTATTCCAAGGAGAATTATTTTTTTCACCATGTTTCCAAACCGCCCATGTAATATTATCATCATCAAAAAAGCCAGTATCATTATAATAAATAACATTTGGATTCTTAATGGTTTGTACTATAGCTTCTATAGCATCAATTCTTTTTAATGATTTTTTTCTAATATCATGATTACCTCTAGTAATTCTAACTGGAGCAATATCAGCTAAATCATTTAAGAAATCTGCAGCAAGTATTGTTGCCTCTGGTTGTAGGTCAATATAATCATGAAATAGATCACCGACAATAACAATTCTATCAGGCTTCTTATTTTTTAAGTCTTTTACAAGTTTTTTAAAAACACTTTTATATTCTACATGTCTTGCAGGAGATTTACGGATATGAATATCCGCAATGTGGGAAATAATATTTACCATCTTACTAATTTTTTTGTTATCCTGTAAATATAGAATTAAATTTTCAATAAATCAAACATATTCAGAATCTAACATTTAAGGTAGTTTACTAAAACAATATTTTTTTATTGTACTCTTATCATCTCTAACTATACCATATTGATGTAATTTTCTATATAATGTTCTTTCGGATATGTTTAATATCTTGGATGCCTTATTTTTTGTTTTATATTTATTCAGAACATCTAATATATGGATTGCTAATTGTCTGTCTAAATCTAGTGATTTATCTTTTGATGCAACAACATTACAATTACCAGCATTTTTATTTAATAAACATCCATTACTCTTATCAACCCTTCCAAGTAAACTTATGTATTGGGTTTCATATTTTGATGCTTCAGACTTCTTTAATCCTTCTTTTAATATTTTATAACCAAAACCATCAATTTCTCTTAACTCTTCTATTTTATTTGAAACAACATCACTTCTCTCATTAAAATCCGTAACTCTTTCGGAACATCCCATACCAATATAAAATGGTTCATAGTTAAATTTATCTATTCCTATATCAATCTTCTCATTTTTTGTTAGATCAATATATGCATAGACATAATATCCATAATTTAGATAATGATCATCAGTAATAACTTCAGCATTTTCATACTCATATTCATCATTAAAATCAATTAAATTTATATTGAAATAACCTAATAATGCTTCCTCAATTAAATCATTAAACGTTATTTTATGTCCTTCTTTCTCTTCTAAATATTTTTTTATTTCTGACATCTTAATATATAGATTGTCAGAAATGTCATAATGAATTTGTTTCATAACATTTCTTTAATACTAAATACTGACAAATTCATTAAATGTCATATATTCTAAGAATTGGTATGATTATTACAATAATTCTAATAAATTAATTTAACAAAAAAAACAAAATAAAATGCTTACAAGAACAAACAACACACTTTTTGATGTATTATTTGATGATAGGAATAATACAAATGAAACATTCACACCAGCAAGTGATATCTATGAAACTGATAGTACTTATGATGTGAATCTAGCACTAGCAGGTTTTAAGAAAAAAGACATTACATTAAAAATAGAAGATAATAGTTTGATTATTTCAGGTGAACGTAAAAAAGATGAGAGTAAGAAATATAATCTTAGACAAAGTGCGTATGGTAAATTCAGAAAAGTCTATACGCTCCCAGAAGACATTAACTCTGATAAGATCACCGCCAAAATGGAAGATGGAATTCTACATATAGAAATCCCAAAAGATCAACTAAAATTAAAGAAAAGATTAATAGACATTAACTAATGAAGAGGGGGTTATTCCCCTCTTTTTTTCATTTTACTTTTATAATGACTAATTTTATTAGATACTTGTGATTCAGTTAAATTAAATTCAGTACCTATTTCTGAATAATTATAACCCTTCAATTTCATATCTACCATAGAAAATACACAATTATCACTAGTGGTCGAGAAATAAGATATGCTATCAGCATTTTCCCATGAAACATCTGGTCTACATGAATTATGAATTGAGAGTGTTTCAGAGTCTATGTTAATATCGTTATGAGATGTTTCATTTGGTGTTAAGCTATTTGAATATGTGCCATAGTTAGTCTCATACACATAGACTAATTTCTTCTTACGACTTTTATCGATCATATAGTTCTTAGCCACATTAATAACCCAAGTATTAAACTTGGATTTACTATTGTCGTAGGTAGGTAATTTCTCAAAAATCTTTATTGCTATTTCAGAAACATCATCTTCAAAATCATAATTTTTAGGATATTTTCTTTTTAGAAAATGTTCCAATGTTTTTTTATAATATTTGTAGAGTCTTGTTTGTGCTTTATTATCTCCTTTTTTAGTTTTTTCTATCAGCTCTAAAATATCTATTAGATTGCCACTCATATTTGCTACTGTACTTCCTTTGATTAAGGTAATCATCTGTAGTGAGTTGGGTTGCCCCACGTACTAATTCACGTACTTTATCCTCTCCTACATTTCTTCTTATTTCATCCAAATCCATTTTTCCTTTCAGTTTTACTATCTTCACTCTTTCACTTTTCGATCCATATATTGCCGACAATGTTTGAAATATTCTCATTGCATTAACATATGCATCGGGGTCTAACACTATAACAACGTTTGGTTTTCTTTCACTCAATAACGATACCATCCTTTTAGATAATGTTTTACCTAATTGTGGTGCTGCATTAACTAAACTAAACATTTCAAACACTCCTTCTACTATGTAAATAGTTGAATCCCAATTGATATAACCTTCATTAAACACTATCAAGTCTTTATCAACTTTAGGATTCATGTATGGAGGTTTTAACTGTTTCTTAAACGATCTTGCAACAAAGTAATTTACTATACCATCAATATCGTATGAAGGTATAATAACTCTACCTGCATATTTACCTTCGGTACAAAAACCAATCCTATATTTTAATAATTCATCTTTTGTGATTTTTCTTTCATTAACCATATACATATATGCATTAATATGTTCTTGGTTTTCATTGTCCATATCATGGAAAGAAATAAACTCTCTTGGGAGTTCAATAGTTAGATCAACAACTTCATCGACATCCTGTTTCTTTTCAAAAGAAGTAAATCTATCGTAATATGAACCAGCATAACTTTTGTAGAGATCGTAATCTGCTTTAGTTCCAAGTAAACGTATTAGTTTGGATAGATGACCTGAAAATTTTGGTTCTTCGCATTTCCAGCAATTAAACACTTCATCTTCGGTATTAATTTCAAGATTGTATTTGCCATCGGGCTGTCTTAATCCATCTCTTTGTTGACATTTCGGACAGTTCACTTTCAATTGTGGACTTTCTAGATGTCCTTGGACATCCCCTTCAAAAATGCTATATATGATACCGTGAAACTGCTTTCCCTTTAACATGTATCAAATATACAATAAAAAAAGGTCTCCGTCAAGGAGACCTTTATAATAAAAATACAACACTATATAATAATTTACTTAACCTCTGGAAATATTTCCATTATTTTCTTAACAACATAAGCTACACGAACATCAGGATTTGGAGTACGATTTTTATTCTTACCTCGCATCTGATTATCCATTTCAACTAAAAACCCTCGAAGCTTGCTAATTCTAGTACCATCTAATTTTGATGCATTTGTTGTCGGTGCAGTTGACAGAGCACTTGACGGAGCATTCTTAGACTCAAATAATTTTTTGTAGTCTTCCTTAGCTTGTTTAGCCTCACTCATTGCTTTAGATAAATCACTTTTCAATTTCTCATTTTCATCGGTAACCGCATCAAGTTGTGACTCAATCCAACTATCACCCTTTTGAGTTTCAAGTATTGCAACTCTATCAGTAACAATTTTTTTATCGTTAGTTTTTAATTCAATCCCTTTTAATAGCTCATCAACACGTTGTTTAGCTTTACTCTCTTTTTCTTTTTGTTCTTTAGTTTTTCTAGGCATAATCTTTAATTTTAAATAAACTCATTTTTATTTTCTTTCAATAACTTAATATTGTTTTCAACTCTCTCACATTCAGTGATGAATCTCATTTCATGTTCAAGTGTAAACTCAAACCATTCTCCCACTTTTTTTTCTGGAGAATACATACTATGAAAGTACTTTTCTATTTGATTATAGTGTTCACTCTCATATTTATTTTTCAACACCAGCTTCTCACCGTTGCCTGTTTGTAATTGTTTTAGTCTTTTTTCTGGATTTTTTGATACACCAACTTTATAGATACCACTTTCTTCAGAAAATATTAAATAAACAAATTTTATCAACTGCCATATACTTTAGCATAATCATTATCAAGTAGCCATTGATTTAAATTTACTAATCCATCGGCATCGATAGACTCAGTAATTAATTTAGACCCTAAATATTCATTTGGAACTAATATATCTGCAATGTACCTTCCATATTTACCAGTTTTATCTTTTTCTGTTTTAATAAAAATGATCTTATCTAGAAGAATCTCTCTAACTATATCTCTTACAACTAGACCTGCTTCTCTTTCCTCACCTCTTAACTCTGGTGTGTCAATACCTGCAAATCTAACCCTAATCGTCATTTTAGTCTCAAATCCAAGATCGACTTCACACGTAATAGTATCACCATCATATGCTTTAATCACTTTTGCTTTATATTTATATAATTCCACTATATTAACTCATAAACTTTAAGACCTGCATATCCCACAGCATATGCATCTGACATATCATAGGAAGAGTCTTTGATAGTGTTATTTCTAGTATAGAACCATTCGATTTGAGGTTGTAATTTCTCAACCTTCTGTCTAATATATTCTTTCTTTTCCATATTTTTCCAACCTTTAGGAAATGAAAGGGTTTTTTTAATAGTACCATCTCTTTTCTTAGTTTCCTTTATAAACTCAGGACAAAAAATACATCTGGAGTCGTAGACACTTATCTTTTTAGGTATGATATTAAATATCTCATATATTTTGTAACATGCAATACCGTTAAACCCTAATAACATCGCTGTGGTGTTAATATTCTTCGGTGTGTTACTAAGAGGTGCTTCAATGAAAACATCTTCAACTGTACCCTTTAAATCCTCTTCTATATATGATCTATATTTTACAAGATAATCTCTAAGTAGATTTGCTTTATAAATGTATCTGTCTTCGGCTTGAATTTTTCTATCGATCTTAAGTTCTAAATGCTTTAATTCGACTAATTTACCATCAGAATTCCAAACTGCCATTCCAACGTTGGTTGTTGACACATCGAGTGATATATAATATGAATCCATTAAGCTACGTCATCCAAATTTTCAATTAATTTTTGTATGGTTTTAGGATCATTTAAATACACTTTAATTAAATCCTCGATGACACCACCTATTTTCAAACTCTTCCCTTTACAGAATGTCTTAAATTCACCATGTACATCTGCATTAATAATAACAGATTTTGACTTTTGATTTGTCATTGTAGTTACATTTGTCATTCTAATTTTATTTACGATAATTTTATTTTATAATAAATACTAAAAAAATAAAAAAAAGAATAAAAATTTATAAAATACTTGACTTTTATAAATTTATTTGCAAAGGAGTGAGTCTAATAAGACTCCATTTACTTTTTCAAAAAGATTGGCATCTTTTTCGAATTGTCTATCATTGTACTTAACTAAACCAGCAATGATAGTGTCATTTTTATATTTATAGATATTATGTCTTGTATCCAAAATTTCTAAATCACCAGATTCATATTGTATAATATGTCCTGCTTCATGCAATAACACACTATTAATATTTTCTGGTTCGATATCTGGAGCTAATAATATTAGATATGTATGATCATAATATAGGTTAGGATAGATTAGAGCACGTAATCTAAGGTTATTACCTACGTTTCTATTTATCCCTTCAGGTAGTTCATTTATAATAATCGTTATTTGATCATATTTTAATATATCACTAACAATCATTTTTACTGTGTTATTAATTGGATAGAATGTATTATTTTCAATAATAATATATTCAGGTGATTTAGATTCAAAATTTTCTAATCTCTCAATTATAGATTCTTGTTTTTTAAAGAAAAATATACCACAAAATCCTCCCAATACTAAAAATATTATCAATAGGGTAAGTGAATATAATTTAAATTTGCTCATAATTAAAAATCTACACCAAAAACTATGCTACGTGCAACATTATTATCTTTTTTTATTGGGAAATTAAGTTTTCCTTTTGCAACTTGAATACCGTTATCATCATATATTGCCACCTCTGTTATGTATACAGGCTCACTACCATTCCAAGTTGGATTAGTGCTAGTATTGAATTCACCTAACTGTAAATTAATTGGTATATCAGTTGAGTATACTCTGGCAACAATATCTGTACTGACTGTACCGAAGAAAATACTTTCTTCACCGAATGATAAATTTTCATTGGTTTCTTGACTTTGTGTTGGGTAATTCAAATAATCTAAATCATATATATCACCAAGAGTTTCATTACTAATGTCAACACTATAAGTCGATGCAACTAAATCTTCTGGATTAATTCTATCACCAACAGTATGATTTAAAATCTGATCGGTTACATCATATTTTCTCCATTCATTAGAGTCTGGTTTTATATTTACATTGTTATCTGTTATACCGTCTTGTACTTGTATTAAAACATTAAACTTTGTGGCTGTAAATCCTTCTCCATTAGTCATTGATTGGTTAGCCATAAATGGAAAATCAGTCTCAGCATCAAAATATATTCCTACTTTTTTTGCAGTAAGAACATCAGTTGTTAATCTTTTTATATATCTACAATGTAATGCAGTACTAAACCCATAATCTGTTGATGTTGAATAAGGTTCGTTTTCAAATTGATATGTTATAAATATTGTTTTTCCTGTTGCCATTTTAATTGGTTTTATTATAAATACAGAACATTTATTATATTGTTGTTCCAGTTGTTGTGGTAGTTGTAACTGGTTCACATAATGTAAAATTAAAGTTAGCACTAGCAGATGGTAATGTCCAATTACGGTTTGATTTATATGATAGAGCAGCTAATAACTCTTGGTCTTCAATCACAAATAACTTTAACGCTGGAAATACTTTACCTACGACAATGGGTGTTTCACCATTATCTATTAAATTAAAATATCTAGTTTCTAGATCAGGATAGATACCCTCACTAGAAAAATCCGTTCTAATTTCTAATCTATCGGTTGATAATGTGTTATTATACCACATAACATGAGGTATAGTAAGTTTTGGTAATCTACTATCAATATCTTCTTCAAACCAAAAACCCTCACCGTAAATATTTGCAGGGGATAAATTAGTATAATGTATTACACCTATATTTTCATATAAAGGGTCTAATCTTTCTATATATTGTATAAAACCAACAAAATCATTACTTGGTAATTCACTGAATTTTTTGTCCGTACTCTGTACACCTTCAATTTCACTACCATGTATAATTACCATATTCCAAACAGGTATTTTAATTGTTGGAGTATCATAATTCTCATAAAAAGAAAATAGAAAATCAATTGTATTACCTTCACCATAAAAACTTTGCACTGCATCACCTTCGGTAAATACATTATTATTATTTGGGTATATTAATACTCTAGAAGTACCAACTCCATTACCATTAAAATCAGGTAAATCTCTATCAAGAGTAACATTTAAATTATCACCTGCTAATGTACCACTATTAACGGTTATTATTTTATATGTTAATTGGACTATGTTATTTGTACCTTCTAAATTACTAGCAGTTTCACCTGTATATTCAGGACTTGACCATTTTATAAATAAATAATCCCCTGCTACTGGTTCGTTACCATTACTACCATAGTCATCTGCTTGGATTAAAGTTAATTCTTTATCACCAGAAACTGTTGAATTATCAATAGCAGCACTTGATTGTTTGACATGTAGTGGATCGTTAAAATATGTATTATTAGTAATGTCATATACACCTCTAGGTTGTATGGTATTACTTACTGTTGTTACTTCATTATCAATTGGTGTTCTTAAATCATTTATACTTTCTTCTGTAGGTCTTTTAAGTATAAAACTAGTTATATCAGGATCATCTGAAAATGGTCTTAATAATGTAGTATCTTCTGGATTAAAATCTGGGTTTTCTCTAATAAAATTATAATTAATTTCACTATCACCAATAGCAAATTTACTAAAATTTAGTTCACCTTTAGCCATTAGGTCACGACCAGCATTGGTTAATTTAATTGATAATACAGTTTGGTCTATTATAAATGACATCTTTATTATTAAATACTAACTATTGTTATTTTAAAATTGTTGTTCTATACCTCATCCGTAGTTGTAGTAGTAACTGGTGCACATGGTTCTAAATTAAATGCCACGCTTGCAGGTGGTAGTGTCCAGTTACGATTTGACTTATATGTTAAAGCAGCTAATAACTCTTGGTCTTCAATCACAAATATTTTTAATGTTGGAAATACCTTACCCACAACCATTTCTTCCTCACCATTATCTACTAGATCAAAATATGGTATATTTAAATCGGGGTATTCATCTAAACTTGAATATTTTGATGTTAATTCTAATGTATCACCACTTAGTGTATTATTATACCACATGACATGAGGTATTGTAAGTCTTGGTAGTTTTTCACTATCATCTTCAAGATAGAATAACTCTTCACCATAATCATGAGCAGGTGATAAGTTAGTATAGTGTATTATACCTATATTTTCAACTATGGGTTCTAATCTTTCAATATAGTTTACAAAACCGACAAAACCTCTAGTTGGTAATTGACTGAATTTTTCATAACCCTTTTGTACTCCAGCTATTTCTCTACTATGAACAATACTCATATTCCACACAGGTACTTCTATAGTTGGTCTTGTGAAGTTTTCTTGGAATGTTAACACCTGTTCACTAACAAAATCACTTACAAATGGTGCACCATAATATGTTTGTATTGAATCCCCTAAAGTATCTCTGTCATTATTATTTGGATATATTAATACCCTACTGCTACCAGTATCTCCATTGAAATTAGGTAAGTTCCTATCAACAATTACTTCTAAACTACCATCGTCTAAATCACCATTGATAATTGATATGATCTTATATGTTAATTGAATAATGCTGTTACCACCTTCCAAATTATCATTCAAATTACCAGTATAATCAGGGTTAGACCATCTTATAAATAAATAATCACCTTCAACTGGTTTAGGTCTACCTACAATATAGGTAGCACCTGTATTTAATATTAATTGCTTACCACCGTTTACTGTTGCATTATCTACTGTAACGTTTGCTTCTTTTACGTGTTGTTCATCGCTATTAAACTCATTGTTATTATTAAAAATGCCTTTAGATTCAATGTTTTTACTTTTTAATGTTAATATAGTATTAACTGGTTGTTCTATAGTATTTAATGTTTCTGCCGAAGGTGATCTTAAAATAAAACTTGTTACTCTAGGTTCATTGTCATTTGGTCTTAGCACCGAAGCATCATCAGGATCGACATTAGGATTGTTTCTAATGAAATTATAATCAATTTCACTATCACCAATAGCAAATTTATTAAATTTAAGTTCACCTCTAGATAGAAGATCACGACCAGCATTGGTTAGTTTTATGTATAATACAGTTTGGTCTATTATAAATGACATAGTTCAATTTTCATATAAATACTTTATAATTTATTTACTAATTTACTATAATTATCAGATGTATCAAGTATATTATCTACATAGTATTTACTGCAATATTTTTCACTAACATGATCATATTTACCATCGAAAGGATTTTTATTGGTAAATTTTACCTTATTGAATAAATCCTCCTGATCAAATACACCTGCATTATGAAAAATTTTATGGTCATTTAACCTATCTATCTCAGTTGTAGCCCAATTGAAACTTAGTTCATTCCATATTTTAGTTCTATGTCCAAAATACCAAGCATTCCATAATACAGCCCACATTTCAGCAGTCCATTTTTGTATTGGGAATTTAGGATTGTATTTATCACTCGTTTTATCCATATGTGTATATAATTTTTCACTATCTTCCTCAACCTTATTCCAAAATTTATAATCGGTATTTTTGATAATATATTGAGCACCACCAGCTTCTCTATCATTAGCTTCTACAATATCAGATGAAATACCTACAATATCACACATTTCCTTAAATAATTCATTACTTTTGCTTTTGATGTATTTAGAATCTAAATATGATTTGGTATCACTTATATACCACACATCATTATTAATAATAGAGCCATTAAATTCTGGTTTTTCAGAAAATAGAACATCTGGGTCTAGATAGAAAAAAACATCACCTTGTTCTGGATACATTCTTAAAAACTTTTTCATGACGTGTGCTGTTACTGATGGACTATATGAAGTTGATTTTCTATCGTCATTAAATGTATGTATTTCAACACCAGTTTCTTTTTCGATATATCCTAGATATTTACTTTTTCTTTTATTTGTTTTAGCAACGACATATATTAAATCATCCAACATACCCATTTCTTTAAAGTTATGAATTTGGACTAACATTTGCCATCTATAATATTTATTATCACTTGTTGCTACAATATATTTCATATATTACATATTTAAACTTAAAAACTACCACCAATATTTGACTGTAAACCACCTACAATTGCAGTATAAGTTTCACATTCATCAGGAGCATTAAATCTAGGGGTAAATCTCACTTGCACTTCAGAATCCACATTACCAGTACTTACTTCAATTTGAAAGTTATTAGTATCACCTATTTGATCTATACTAATTAGTGATAATCCACCACCACCTACTGTAGGTAAAATACCTGCGGTTACTTCATATTGATCCAAATTAATAAGGTTACTTACTGTGACTAAAACACCATAATTTATAGTGACACCTTCTACTGAACTGAATCCTTCAACTATACTTACTGATACACTATTGTTATCAGGACATCTAGTTATGATTTCTCTAATCCCAAATTTAGTGGCAGTATAACTTATTCTATCTGTTTCTTGGAAAGTACCGTTAATATTTGTTTCAATAACTAATTCCACAGTACCAGTAGCTGTTAAAGAATTATCTATCTCATCAATTATTAAATCATAAGTATATAACACTGTACTATTACTAATATTATCTCTAGTTAATAAATCACCATCAGTATATGTTGTTTTTATTGTTACATTTTGACTATCAACAAAATTTTGAATTCCTATTGAAGTGGCATTAACCAGACTACTTGTCTCTAGTCGAATTCTATATTCCATACCAGATGAAACATCGTTTACCATAAAAACAGTAAATTCGGTAAATGTTATTTCTATATTAGCAATACCATTGTCACTTGGTATTTGACTAAAGAAAATAACTGGTTCACTCGGTGGTGCAGTGGTCGGTGGTGCAGTGGTTGGTGGTGCAGTGGTCGGTGGTGCAGTAGTTGTAACAGATAGTGCACTTGCTTTAACTAATGTATCAGACCCTTGGTCAAAATAATATAATGGTGTTAATGAATCGTCATATTCTAATGTAATACCACCACTATATACTTCACCAACTGAATCAAACAAAGTATTGGTGTATTCGAGTGTTCTTGATGAATCACCTGCTTCAAATATTACTTGATTTGTGATGAAATTAGTTTTATTTCCAAAAATGAATCTTTGATTAATTGCAAGTTGACTATTTGAAATACCAAACCTTTGAATTCTAGAAGATACTGTTGATAATTGAACATCATCAAAGCTTTGTCTGACCAATATAGGTGTTACACCATTAATTATACTTACTTCTAGACTTCCTTGTGCTATAAATTCATGAGTACTATTAGCAGGAATATCAACATCATCATAAGTAACTCCAATACTATTTTTACTAATAATTCCAACACGTTTACTAGCACCTACAGGTGTAAATGATGATAACATTCTTGTTAAATTATCTAAAGCCAATCTTAAATCAATTAATAGTGTTGGATTTACTACACTTCTAATTTCATTTCTTCCGTTAGTAGCTGTTACACTAAAATCAATTGTAATATTGTAAGTATTGTCATTATTATCTATAACAAAGACATCTGTATTATTTAGTTGAAATTGTACTTGTCCAGCATTAATAACACCACTACCTCTATTAATACGACCCAATGATCTTTCACCAATACCAAACAAATTATTATCAACCCCACCAAATGCAATAAAAGTCAATGCATTTTCTGATAGAGTTATTTCATTACTCGTTGTGGTAGTTGGAGCTGGTCGCAGTATACCCTTTTTTAATTTTACAATAAATCCCATTTATAAAATTTTATAATTAATTATAAATACTATGTCTTTGTGAAAAAGATATAATATTTATAAATACTTTTAATAACTTATTTTTAAAACATCAGTGAACAGCCTACTCACACAAAAGTAATTCATCACTTTTACACTCTCTTATATTAAAAAAGGAAACTATCGTCAATTACTTTAAATTTTTTAAGAGAAACCACCACCACTATCAGAGGAAATTTGTATTGGAATTTCTATTCTTTCTTCAATACAATTACTTGGTGCAATATTAGTTATAGGTATAAAATCAACTAAAATTAATGCTTCTACGTCACCTTCACTAGAATTAACATCAAATTCAATCCAATTATTACTAGCTACATATTGTGAACCTATAAATGATATTTCACCTGCATTAATACCTTCAGTAATTTCGAGAGCTGCAACAATTTGATAGTCATTTGGATCAATACCTAAATTATCTAAAATAATAACACCACCATATGACATTGTTACTGCACCAAGGGCTGTTGTTAATACTCCAGTTGAAGTTGTTAATGTTGATATACATGCAGGTTCTGGTTCAGGTGGTCTAGTTCCAAACGTAGTATTAGGTGCTACTGTTGAAGTTGTTGCAGTCGTTGTAGTAGTTGGTGCAGTTGTTGTGGTCGTAGTAGTTGTGGTCGTAGTAGTCGTAGTTGTACTATTTACTGTAGTAGTAGGAATAGATACCTCATTACATTGAATTGAATTAAAGATGGCTCGATCCACTAATGAGTTATAAACACCATCTTTTTGAATGTTAATTAAATACAAGAAATCTTGAACTCTGAGAAGATACTCACTATCAGATAATAAACCCAATTGTTCTATAGTGATTGTTTCATATTGAACTGAAACATTATTGGCAACCACACCATTAAAACTATCTAATAGATTAAATTCTTCAACATCAGTATTGACTGTAGCTCCATTTGGTTGTGTTCCACTAACTTCTAATATATATTTTCTAGCTATTCCCATTTTTTTATTATATTAATTATCTATTTATAGATCAGCACTTGGATCACCAATACATATAAAATCATCAGACCACCTGTAATCTAAATCAGGTAGACTTCTAGTATATTCAGCACCATCAGTACCAATCCATTGTAGTCCTTCATCAAAATTAACGCCTCTAGGATATCTAAATTTTTGTCTAGTAAATGCAGTATTCCTAATTAAAATTCCACTTTTATTTAAAATTATTGTAGCTGGTAACAATTGATCAACAAACCTCTGAAAGAATGAATTATATTGATTAAGAAACGGATATAAATTTTTAATTGTATATCCATTACTTTGTAATGGGTCATTATCAGATAGAAAGCTTCTTCTAATATAATTATCATATATTGATACAACTGTTGGATAAAAACCACCTTTATTATCACTTACCGTTTTTCTTGTACGTGCATTTATTAGTCTTCTTTGGATTAACTCTAAATATTCTAAGAAACTCATATCTTGAATATCTGGGAATGTATCATCTGAAGGCAATAATGGAGGTGCAATACTGCCATCATCAATAATATAGTAAGCACTGATGATATCACCTAATTTAACACCTGCTGGTAAATAAATTTGTCTTTTATTCGCAGGATTTAAATTAAAATCCTTTCCATTTGTTAATGTTATACCATTAACAGTTATTTTAATTGCATTCACATCAAATGCAGCATAGTTCATTATATATACATATCTGTTAATACCACCATTAAAGAATATTTTATTACTATTTAGTGAATCAACTCTATGGGCTTCCGATTTTTTTGTTGCATTGGTTTCACCATCATCAGTAATATATGTTGTTCTTACCACACCACCGTTGGCAAGGTACATTTTTAAATCAGTATTTTGAACAATAACTTTTGTTTCAGCACCGCTATTGTCTAATATATAATCACCTGTGAATAAACTCGTTCCCTTAGTCATGGTTTTACCATCAACAATTAACTGAATATCACCCTTGGCATTCACACCACTCGGAAATGTTAATATTGAACCATCTACATTTACTTGAGGTCTATCTATTACATAGTTAACTGATGTATACCCAGTAACAGTACCACCATTAAAATTACTATAAAACTCGTCACTAATATATGATACACTAATTACATCTTTACCACTAGTACTTGCACTTGCAGGTATATTAGGGTTTATTTTAACGGCAGTAATTTTATTATCAACATTGATTACATATTCATAGTCATAATCTTGACCACCAGTAACACCCGTAGGTGGTGCTAATGTTATACCATTAAAACTCATTAATACTGCACTACCACTTAACGGTATATCTGGCAACTGAAACGTAAATGGATCATCAATATCAAGCTCTACGTTTACATAAATATATGGTCTAGTGATCGCACTTGATGTAATCGGATCATCAACTTCTTGGTTATAGCAAAATACATCGTATTCAATACCACGTGATGCATCTAATGTTGCATCAACTTCTTTTGTATTAATAATTAATTTACTATCAACTTGATAATAGTTGGGTGATGAGTAATGTACTCTATCAACTCTACCATCTTCTACCCATGACTTTTTATTATCAACAACTCTATTAACATTAAAACCAAGATTTCTATATAAATTAATATATGCTTGACCACCATCAGTATTACCAGATAATTGAAAATAAAAGTTATTATTTTCAGCAGGAGCAATTGGAAATCCTTGACTATTATATGGTAATGAAGCACTAGGTAAATCTTCTAGTTCTAATGTAACATTATCGGGGTTAATTTTACCGTCTACAGTATAAACATACTCAGTAATATTTACGAACGGTTCTGGAATACCAATAAGTCTAAATATTGATTTAATCGCATTTCGAGTACCTTTTGACTTCCAATAGTAATTAGTATTAATTAATATTCTTCTCCATAGTTCAATATCGATCTCGGCAGGAAGTAAATTATCATGGCTCTGTATGATTTCTGTTGAGAAGAAAGCATTAACAATATCAGACTCTTCAGTAATTGAAAATACATCCCATCCCATTGTTTCAGCTAAGTTTTTCACTAGCCTATCTGGAATGTTATCTATTTTATCATATGATGTTTTATTGATATTAACTAATGAATCAATAAATGTTTTAATTTCATCAAATTCACGACCATAAACTCTTAAAAGTTTTGTCATTCTACCGTCTTGGGTGGTATCATATAGTTTTAATGAAGATGGTGTAAGTAGTCTTGCAACTAAATCACTTTTAACTTCATCATATTTCTCACCTAATGCTATTAATGCATCACTAAATATATTAAATAAACCTGTTCCAATATCTGGGTTATATCCATCAAATGTAGTCCAAGTGAATAATTCATCGTCATAATTAATTTCACCTGTTTCACCTATACTAGGGTTTTTTATAATAAAATCAAAACCACTACTATCTGCTTTTCTATTGTCAATAATGTATTTTTCAAAATCAGATAATTTAGAAAGAAACTTATTATACTCAACAATTTTAGGTCTTAAATGAAAAGAATTTGTAACAACAGTACTACCACTAAGCCCATCGAAAACATTACCAGTAACTTTTATTTTTATATATGGGTTTGATTGACTATCACCTGTAAAACCGACCACTTCATGACTAAAATCATTATTGGCTGATTTTCTCCATATTATGTATCTGTTGGATGATAAATTAAGATTTCTTAATTCATTATCATTAGGAACACTAATATTACCTTTATCAAATACAATATCAAATGAATTGTTAACGTATGACGTTGGTATTCTAAATGTCGATGAATTGTCTATCGGATCGAAATTATAATCTATTGCAGTCACATTACCACCAACGTCAATTTGATTACTAACATATAAACTAGCTGGATATTTGTCAATTATATTTCTTAATGAAACACGCATGATTTCGCCAGCAGAACCAAATCTAGCGAAACCTTTAATATCTGAATAGTCTAAATTAAGTTTCACATTATTAGTGAAATTTAATAACATTTCAGAATCTTCGTTCGTAAGATTTAAACTTTCTAATGTAATAGGTGTAGCAAACGATGTTAATTCATTTGAGTAGTCACGCTCTCTTCTACCAGTGAAATTACTTTCAACGGAGAATCTACCCAACCTGAATACAGTTTGCGATGCCGAATTAGTAAAATTTCCACCAATTAAGTCACTGTCTTGACGACCATTTATAATTTTTACTCTACTCACTTATCTTTCGTTTTTTATAAATACTATTATGTGAAGATTATCCATCAACACTATCTGTTATATCACCAAAATCTTGAGAAGTGTCTATTGTTGGTCTTTCTTGTTTAACTTCAAATAACGAAACATTACCTATATCATCTTTAATTTCATATAGATCGAATTGCTTTAAGATTTGACGATTACCATTCGCATCTAGAGTATAATATGTTAGTATACCATTATCAACATCTTTAATTTGTTCACCACCTACATAGTCAACAATAGTGTCAATATCATTTTCCACAAATTCTACTTCAACAGTAACTGGATTAAAAGCAGTACTACTTAACAATATTGTTTGATCAGGATTACCAATAAACGGGTTTGCGTTCGGCTTAACATTAGACGATGAGGAAGGTGTTACTTGTAAGAATAAAAGACTACCTGCATCATCAAATCTATATCTTACAGATGATTGAGATGTATTACCAATATTCTCAGTTACAGGAACAACCTTATTAGAGGTTACAACGTATCTTGATACATTTCGAAGCTTAGTACCATCATCATTAATATATTCCACTCTATACCCTTGCAATGCGTTATTAGCAACTAGTTCGCTTGGTAATACATTAGAATCAATAACCAAGCCTTTAACATTTGGCAATGCAGATAGAACACCACAATCACTTAGCTGTAATCTAAATTTCTTCGGTCTTAAATATATTGTATATATACCTAATTGATTGAAAGTGGTTGCAGGTAAATTTAAATTATACAATCCTTCTAGTAGGTTTTCTTGACCACTAGCAGCTAGTTCATCATCTGATGGTAATGTAATTTCTTCGAGTAAATCATTAGGATCAACCCTAATAAAATCATTACTATTATTTGCTCTCGTTGATGAGAACGAGTAAAATACTTCAATATCATTTATTGATACATCTGCTGGTCTTATATTTCCAAAACTTCCTACTGACATTATATGTTATCTATTATGTTAAAGTTAGCACCACCTGCATAGAAATTAAGCTCACTTAAATTAGTAATGACTTTCAATCTATATTGTCTTTCAAATACACTCAGGGATTGTCTTATGATAAATACATCTCTTTTTACTTCTGGTCTACCAATAACATTACCCTTTCCAAAATCTTTTATTAGTGGTAGGTTAATAAAATCAGATGAACTAGTACCATTAGCAGTAAATTCAAATACAGTTTCATCATATCCACCTTCCAAATATAAATCAGTGTATTTTATGCCACCAATATAGTAATTAACTATTGTATCAGCAGTTGATGTTGGTACATCAATACCATCATTATTAAGATTGCCACCAGTAAAATATCTATCCGATAAATCACCGTCTATACGGTACTTTCTCAACTCGTTTAATCTGCTACTACTGCTTCCTTTAACTAATCCCATAATTATTTTCTCATTATATCTCTATCATACTTCTCAATTAGATGATAGCTATCTGGAAACTCTTTTCTAACTTTATTTTTCAGCAATCCAATATTTTTACTATCAAATTTACTATCAAACCACATATGAGTATATTTACTTATATCAGAAGCCCTATTTAACCCATATTTAAGAACTAAATTATATGGTATTACATCATAAATTTTATATCCACTGTTTATTGCCAATAAATGTGCAGTTAATTCTTCCAATATCATTGTTTGTGAAATTACATTTTTCAATTTTCCATTATTAATAGCATGATAAACTTTATCAACTGCCACCATGTAATTTTCTTTCATTTCTGTTTTCATTCCAAACACACCACAACTAGAACAGCGACCATCATATTTTATTTTATTTAATGATAAACAGTCTTTTAGTGTATCAATATTATCATAATAAAAATTTCTTATAAAATTCTTATTTTCGGGTATTATGTCTTGGACAATCATACTGTATTTTGGATTATCAATATATTCTCTAAAATTATCGTTAAAAATAAACACATCGGAGTCCACATGTATTACATCACCATTCACTTTTTCCATCGCATCCAATTTATATTTATTCCAAAAATCAAATTTGTTTTTGTTCTCCATTAACACTATATTATCATAAGGTATATGCTTAATGAGCGAACGATGTGCTGATTGATTAGTGTACATAGTAACAGAACCATGATATTTTTTTAATGTCAAATAACTTAGTAAAAAACTATAAAAGTTTAATAGAGGATCATGTTTTTTATTTTTCATGTAAGGATTACCCTCTTCAAATTTTGCAAAAGACTGTATAATTTTCATTTATAATAAATTTTGTAAACCTATAGCATCTAAAAAAGTATTACCATAATTACCGTAGTATGAATAATAACCATATCCATAAAAACCACCATCGACAGCATCTAAAAATCCAATATCAAATTCTCTTTTTGTTAATGAAACTTTCATACTATAAGTAACACCTGTATTCGGTATTACTTGTATTTCATTTTCAGAAACTACTTCGGTTTTTGTTTCTAGTGTTATAGTTTTTTTTATAATTTCAGGCTGCATTATTATCTACTTAGATTTGCTTTTTTTCTCATAATTACTTTAATGTCTCTTTCTGGAAATTTTATCTCAAACATACTATCTTCGGTAGAATATATTGTCTGATTAATAAGTTGTATTTCACCAGTGGTAGAATTCCTTAATGCCTGTTCAACAGGATTTACTGAATATTGACCTCCAACTTTATTAAAAACAGAAATACTTAAAACATTTATTACTCCTTGTACATTATTAATTTGTTCAATTAACGGAGTGATAAAAATATCTTGATTCATCTGTTTCTCATTGATATCGAAAAAGCTAACAACACCTTGAATGATTGAGTTAGCAATCTGATTTTGGTTTTGGTTCGTAACAAATACTTCGATGTCAAATCCTAAATTAAATATACGACCATCTCTAATCTCAACATAATCATTAACCATTCTTAAATTAGATAGATATTCAGATATGTTAGATTTCAATAAGCTATTTGAAGTATTACTTAATTTTCCAGTAGAATCTAAACCAAGCATTGGAATAACAACTTTATTATTCTCTCTAAATGCATTTGCTCTGAATGGTGAACCATATCTACCACTTATTGAATATACGTGAAATAAATAATCAGTAATTGTTACTGCTCTATATTGAGATGAAAAATTATATTTAATTAAATTTCTTATTTGCTCAATACTTAATCCATCATTACCACCAATAGCTGGAATTGGATTATTAACACTGAAACTTCTTCTTACTTCTTGATTAAAGTCTTGTCTCGATCCACTAATATTTAATGTAAATGTACCTGTTTGAGTTAAAGTACCAGTACCCAAATTTGATTGAGAACCACCACCAGTTCTATATCTCACAAATAATGTACTCTCTCTTCTTAGTTTTTGACCTAAAGCACTGTTCTCCAAATAATTATCTAAAAATGCTCTATTACTAACACCAGCTTTTAAAAATCCTTCTTTAAATGCATCGGTCTCGGCATCACCACCACCGAACGTTAGTTCACAAAATCCATCATTGGTGTATTCCTTAATGAATTTCTGATTAACATCAATCCATAGTCCTGCTTTTAAACCAGTTTCGCCTGTTGTTGCAATATTAGTACCACCATTCGGATCATCAACAAATACCCTTTGTTGTGCTAAATAGTCAACCTCATAATATTTAAACTCTGGATTATTAAAATCTGCCTCAGTTGGATCAGTACTGAAGTTTGTTCCTACTACCAATATAACGTCTTCAATTGCAGTTACATCAGGATCAGGAAGTCTTAATTTATAAAACGGTTGAACCTCACCATCTCGTATTGTTTTTCTATATATATTACGTGTACCATTAATTACTACCTCACGTTTAGTAACCGTATATTTACTTATTATACCATTAGAATTTAATTGAGGTATTATCGATCTATTGGGGTCACCTAGATTTGATACTGGTGAATTCCAATCAATTGATTCCGTACTCTCAAATATCTGACCACCACCAACCACTTGAGCACCAGCTAATAAAGTAGGATAATATGATTCATCTGGCTGATCACCTTTTACTGGTATCGAAACAGAAAAATCAACCACCGTTACCGAAGGTCTGAGTGCAGGTATATTAAAACCAAGATTTTTTGCAATAGCTAATATCGATTCTCTTTGCTGTGCAAATTCTAATTGTGTTTCTTGAAATGCTCTATCCGTATTTATGCTTAAGTTATTAGCCACACCAGCATTTAAATCAATTAACATTGAACCAACACTAGAATCAGTAAAATCTTTTAATGTTTCAGGATAATACTGTTGAACTAATGATATTAGTTCCTGCTTAATCTCATTGAATGTTCTTTTATTATATGATACTCTTGAATGCTCCATAATTCTTTATTAACTTATATAAATACCTAGTAAGTATTATTATATATGGCACTACCACAATCATACAATTTTATGTATTTATTTATTCTCATATTATTATCTAAACTAATGTTTGAATCATATGATTTTAACATATTAACTAAATAATTTTTATTATAATTTTTATTTATATGTTTTTTCATACTTTTTACATAGTAATTATTAGGTTTCACTATTTCATTTAATTTAAAACCATTTAAAGTAAAAATATTATCTTTTATATTGTAGAATCTTAAATCTAAAGAAACATTAATATTTTTAATATTAAATCTATAAGTTGAATATTTTAATAACTTCTTTAAACAATTAATATCATCATATTTAGATATGAATTTAGTAATAATATAACTGTCTTTATTTTTACTAAAGCCAATGATTGAAAATAGTTCATTATGTATGAATAAACCAACTTTTATTGATGATGGAACATGTTCAAATAAATCATACTTATTAGTAAATTCAATATATTTATTAATTGGTATCTCTCTAATGTTAATATCTCCAATATTATCAATTTTATTTGTTTCTTTATTACAAATTGATTTTATAATTGATTTTACAACATCTTTTTTTTCACTCCACTCATCTTCAAATATTGTAATTAATCTAATACCTAATTCATCACATTTTTTTAATTTGTTTAAATGATAATTTTTATTTCTAAATAATTCAGAATGCCAATATAAACCACAAAATTCTATTGCAATATTATAATCTTTTAAATAAATGTCCAGTTCATAAGGTTTTATTATCTTTCTTGAATTACTTAATATATTGTCAATATTTAATTCATTTTTTATAAAATTTTTAATTTCTTTTTCACCTTTAGATATTGAATTACTACATTTTATACATCCTTTTCCTTGGGAATGGTTATTAGGGGTTTGATTAAACTCACCATGTTTAGGACAGATAATAGTCATATTATAGTCATAACCTTTATATGTATTTTTTACATATTTATATTTGTATTCATGTATTTTATTGAATTTAGAAAGTAATTTTTCAACATTACCAATCTGCTTATTAACACTTCTTTCTATTCCACATTTCTTACAACCCCATCCATTTAAATGTGAGGTTGGTGTTTGGTTGAACTCACCATGTTTAGGACAAACAATATTTACTTTAATTTTAGAACTTTTATAATCAGTTTTATTATATAAATATTTCTTACCATGTATTATTTTTGCTTTATTTATAAATTCAACTGTGTTAGATTTTTGATTACTACTGCAACTGGGGCAACCATTTCCATTAATATGATTATTTATTTTTTGATTAAATTTACCGTGCGTTTGACATATTATATCTACTTTATCATTAGTATTATTATAATTGACTAAGTCATAATTATATTTATTTGAATGTATTTTATTTGCTTTATTTATAAAATCATTAATATGTAATTTACGCCCACTACAATATGGACAACCTATTCCACCATAATAATGCGTTTTAGCACATATATTAAATATTCCATGTTTAATACATTTAATTTCAACATTGGTTCTTGAATTCACATAATTTGAAACAGTATAATCATATTTATTTCCGTGTATATTTTTAGATTTCTGAATAAAAATATCAGTATTAAATCTCATTGAATGTTCTTTTATTATATGATACTCTTGAATGCTCCATTTTATAGCGTTATCCTCAGTGTTCCTTGCTCTGAAAAAGTTTCTTCCGAAAATGTAAAGTCAATTACAATATCCACCTGATTTTCTTGTAGTCGATCACCTTGATCATCAACATCAGTATAGAACTGAAGATTGTCAATATCAAGTTGTGGTATGAATGTCTTTACTGTTAAACGAATTTCTTCTTGTATATCAGCAAGTGTAAAATTATCTCTTGGCTCAAAAACATATTGTAGTAAGTTTGTTCCATAATCTGGTTGATAATAGCGTTCACCTTTGTTAGTGAGAAGAAGTAATAATAAATTGGATGTGAGGGCATCCTTAGTTACTTCATTCAGTAAGAAAAGTCCTTTTTTCGCATTATCATCTTCCAGTGGAAACTTTATATTTATTGATGCCATATTTTTTTACTATAAATACATATAAAATAAAAAACCCATCAATAATGATGGGTTTTGATAGCGATAAAACTTAATTACTTCTTATCTAAACTATCTCCGTATCTTTCATGCAGTTTAATAAACCCTTCGTCCTTATTTGTGACGACTTGTGGTTTATGAATATTTGCTCTTCTTAGTAATTCTCCATAGTATGTACTAAGAAAATTTGCCATAGGATTATGATCACTCTCATAGTCTAATGCTTCTTTCATCATATGTGGAACTGACTTCATATTTCTTAATTTATAATAAAGTTATTTATTATAAATACCTATGGTTCGAAAAAAACTCTTATAAACCCTTCAATAGACCATCTATGGCATCTAACTCATTTAATATATTGTCCATATTCTGAAAAATATTCTGCTTTTTTTGCTGATAAATATGTTTAAATGCCATTCTTTTTTCCTCGCTTTGTTGTTGCATTGCAGTTTGATAATTTCGTTCACGTTCCTCGATGCTTGGTACTTTAGCGTTCTGCCAAGTCTCATTCATTTGACCATCTTTACCTACGATATCTCCAAATCCTTTATCTCTATTGGTAACTGGTTTGGTTTTATCATATAATTTGGCTTGTTGATCAATGGCTCTGATTCTTTCTAGATTAATTAATCTTCTAATATCTTCAGATTCATCATTATTATTAGATTCTTGCCCTTTATTCGACATTCTTTTTCTTAAATCATCTATTTCTTTACTCATAATTTCTCATTTTACTTCATATATGTAATTATATTCACTGTAAGTGAATGTCACATTCCTTATTATTAAATTCTCTGGGATAGTAATAATATTATTCATTTTTATCTAAGTTTCTTATTCTATAAGCATTGAATTTTAATACATCATACTTATCATCATAATCAAAATACTTACGGTAACTATTAATAGTAAAACCATATTTACCGTCATATTCATCTTTAATCCAAACTTGATTTATTGCGATTAACTCATCAAATATTTCTTTATTATCAAGATGTTGACCTAATTTAAACTTCTTCGGTATAAAAAACTCCAATATTCTATCCCTATCATACACTTTTTTAACGTGTAAGAAACTAGTTAGCATTTCAATTTTATTAAATGCATTTTGGTTATCTCTTACAACACTCATGGGAAATTTACGTGTCTTAGCTTTTTCAGCAGGACTCATTACTTCAAATCCACTTCCTACCTTCTCAGACTCTTTCATATCTCTAAATGTTGAAAGACCTTCAACTATTGGACTATTATCAAACATAAATTCAACTGGATAATCATCATCTTTAGTTGTTTTATCTTTAACTTCTTGTTCCATTGCTTCCGATAAAGTCTTACCATAATTTTTATGTTTAGGATCAAAGAAACCATAATGTTCAAAACGTCTACCCCACCTATCCTTCTTACCATAACTCATTCCGAATTTGTCTGCTGACATTGCAATTTTCTCAGGTGATGCTGTTTTCATAAAATGATCTGCCTTACGTAAAATCTCATAATAATCTTTCACATATTGCTCATCACGTTCACCTTGTAGCATCTTTTCGATAACAGGGTTACGATGTGTCTGACGAATCTGCATCTTACCCTTCTTATCATCAACCATTGACTTACTAGCCATGATATCATCTTCGCTGTTTTTCATTGCAATACCTAATCTTACTGATAGTAAGTAAATTTTTAGATATACCTTTAAAAATATCCTTTTAAGTATCTTAATCATTTTCTTTGTCTTTTTTTGAAGCATTCATTAACTCATCTATTAGTTTTGTTCTATCTACTTTTGATTCGTTAGATTCACTAAATGTGTGTTTATTCTTAGTAAATAGTTTTTTGAACTTAGCCTCCACTTTATTGTAACCATCAATAAGTGAATTCTTCATCCGAATTAAAATACTGGGTTTTTCAAGCGACACATATGGTGTTTCACTTTGACTAAGATAATTAACTAGGTGATTATATTTATTTACACCCTCTTCTTGTTTTGATGGCT
>Ga0306868_1000161_pt1 | contig 51910 bp, 47 predicted proteins | sample AntRauTorckE6832_FD_190411 | JGI IMG/M metagenome (GOLD analysis project Ga0306868, IMG submission 190411) | Saline lake microbial communities from Rauer Islands, Antarctica - Metagenome Torckler E6 #832 (v2) (version 2) | ecosystem: Environmental > Aquatic > Non-marine Saline and Alkaline >... | reverse complement strand
GAAAGGCATTGGCACCCATAGCACTACTACCTAATCCTGCATCACAAGCAAAAGCAATAAAGTTAATAGCTTCTGATTCTTCTTTACTCATAAGAGATTTTCCTTCTTGTTTCATTTGTTTAGACTGTTCAACAGATTTCTTCATATCTTCATCTGTTTCATCTTTATTTTGTAATTTAAGAATTGCTGACGCTACTAAGAAAGATACAACTGCTGCTGAAGTTACACCAGCGATGACGCCTAAGAAATTGCCCTTTGGCGTTAATGCTAAGTAAGCAAATATTGATCCTGGACTTGGTCCAGCTACTAAACCAACATCAAACAAACTAAAGGTTAATATACCTGTCATAGCACCAGAGATCATTGATAAAATCATCAATGGATTCATTAAAACGTATGGGAAGTATAGTTCGTGTATACCACCGAAAAAGTGAATAATGATTGCACTTGGTGCAGATTTTTTAGCCATACCTTTGCCTAGTAATGCAAAAGCTAATAACATACCAAGACCTGGTCCAGGGTTAGAAGCAACCATGAAGTAAATTGATTTTCCTGATTCTAAAGCTGCTTGCATACCTAATGGATAATAAATCCCTTGGTCAATAACATTGTTTAAAAATAATACCTTTGCTGGTTCGTTAATTAATGATAATAATGGTAAATAACCTGTTGCAACTAAGCTCTCAATGAGTGATGTTACGACGTTGTTAGCACCTTGAATAACTGGTCCAATAAATTGATAGGCTATTAATGATAACCCAAGACCCATAAAGCCTAATGAGAAGTTATTAATAACCATTTCGAAGCCTGTTGGGATTTTTCCGTCTATTGCTTGGTCAAACTTCTTAACAATATATCCACCTAATGGTCCAATAACCATGGCTCCTAAGAACATTGGAATGTCAGCACCAACAATTAATCCAATGGTACCCACTGCACCTAAGATTGCGCCACGTTTGCCGCCAACTAACTTACCACCAGTGTATCCTAATAACAATGGTAAAAGATACGTGATCATTGGTCCTACTAATTCTGCAAAATTAGCATTTGGCATCCAACCTGTTGGTATGAATAAAGCTGTAATAAATCCCCAGGCAATAAATGCACCAATATTTGGTATAACCATACTCGTTAAGAAACCACCAAAGGCTTGCATTCTTGCTCTACCTGTACCTTTTTTTACTTTTACATCTTCCATTTACAATTCCCCCTTTAATATTTTTAGTTCTCCCGTTTTTTTCAACTTTAAAACCAAATCTGCGTCTAATTGATTATTCATTACTCTAGCAATATTCTTACCATCACTCCTTTCATAAAAATCTGTTGCTTCTTTTAAAGTTAATCCACCTTTAATCTTGCGATTGATTAATCGTTCTTTTAATTGTTCTTCTGCGGCCCTAATAAAAATGCTATAATCACATTTTTCTTTCAAGCCTCTCCACCCTGGTTCATCAAGTAACAACCAGTTGCCTTCAATCAGGACAATTTCCGATGTGACATCTACCTGGTCCATGACAACATCATGAAGCTGACGATCATAAATTGGCCACTTGGTATTTCCTTCTTTTAATCGCTCTAAATAACTTATAAACTTTTCTAAATCAAAGGTTTCAGGCATCCCTTTAATGTCGGTTAAGCAAATTTCTTCTCCAGCCATCTTAATCTTATTATTTTTAAGATATTTATTAGGATAATGAAATCCATCAAGAGATAAATGTTGTATCGGTAAAACATTTTCCATTTCCCTTGAAAACCTTTCCATAAAAATAGAAAAAGTAGATTTCCCAACAGCTGGTGGTGCGGCAAGAAAAATAATAAGGCGACGATTGTATTGATCTTTAAGTGCCTGAAATTTATGGATTAGTGGCTTAACAATCTTTTCAATTTCTTTTTCAGTATAGGTTGCATCATATTTAAAACCATTAACGTCTAACTCGATTTTCATTCTTTCACCCATTCTATTTTATTATTTCTAAAATTTCTTCTTCTAAAGTAGCATCCATAATTTTATCCATTTTCTCTTGATCACTTAATAAATCAGTTAAAGAAGAAATCATCTTTAAATGTTTCTCTTGATCAGCAGCTGCTAACATCAAAACAACTTTTACCGGATTTTTTTCTGGATACATTACCGGTGTGTTAATTTTTAATAATGAGACGCAGGTTTCATTTACACCATCTTCTGGTCTGGAATGTGGTATGGCAACCTTTGGTATAATAATAATGTATGGTCCATTTTTTACTATATTGTTTATTGCGGCTTTTACATAATCAGTTGTAATGTAATTTTTCTCTAATAACTTTTCTGCTGCTAATTCGATAGATTGTTCCCAAGAATCAACAGATTCGACTATCTTTACATGGTTTTCTAAAATTTCTGTAATCATTTTCTCCTCCTTCAATCTTTGAATCTATTGTAGTATCTAGGGATAAAAAAGTAAACTTATCGATTCTTTCATAATTTTTCGAAAATTTCTGGAAAGGTTTTCCTTTCCCTATATTTAGCCATTTCTTATATTTCTGTTTTTTTATTTTAATTTAACAACAAGATTTTTCACAAAATTTCGAAAAATTATGAAAGTCGACTTGTGAAATATACTATGATACACTAATATTACATAACATTTGGTTTTATGGTTTTCTAATTTAGAAGGAGAAAAGTATGTTAACTGAAAGAGGCGTAAAAATTTTAAAAATATTAATTCATTCAACGGACCATGTATCCATTACTGCACTTGCTGATGAATTTGATCTCAGTGAACGCAGTATAAGATATGATATTGAAAAAATTAATAAAGTTTTAAAGTCAAAGAAGTTACCCTTAATTGAAAAAGTTTCTGTTGGTGGTCTTGCCCTTCAAGAAAAAGATCTTGCTCTAGAGTACGTCAACTCACTAGAAATACTTTACTTTTCATCAGAATCACGGCAAAAATTCATGCTTTATAAGATTGTTCTCACAGGGTCAATTAACCTATCTAAGATGACTGAAGAATTAAGTGTTAGTCGAACATCTGTTAAAAAAGATGTTGAAGAAGTAAAAAATAAACTAAAAACTTTTCAATTAACCCTTGAACAAAACCACAGTAAAGGACTTATTTTAAAGGGTGAGGAAAACGATACCAGAAAGATGCAATTGGCACTTTTAAACACACCACTGAATCCAACAAAGATTAATGAATTAATGATCCAACCTATTATTGATGATTATTTTAATGGTCTTGAAAGAGAAATAATTGATAAATTTATCAATACCATTGAGACAGAAACCCATAATATTATCTCAGATCAAGCCTACAGTATCTTAAAAACATATTTAATGATTACTATTAAGCGTATGAAAAACAATAAGTTTTTAAAGAAACATTCAGTAGATGAGGAAATTTTTCTTTTTACGCCTGAATTTGAAACAATTAAAAGAAAAATTGCATTATTAGAAGAAAATTTTAATATCCAATTCAATAATGATGAAATGATTAAAATCACTGATCTGTTCATTAATAGTCCTTCTTATAACTTTCCCGAAGGTTTCTATAACCACTGGTATGAGATTGAAACCTTTGTTAATCGTTTGGTAAAAAATTTCAGCAGTGCCTATGCCTTAGATTTAACAGATGATAAAGAACTGATTAAAGATTTGATTACTTATTTGAAACCAATTCTTTTCAGTGACAAAAGCAGACTTGAAAGTAGTGAACAAGGCAATGGGCATATCATCGAAATTTATCCTGAAATCCATAAAATTATAATAGATATTTTTAAAAAACATCACAGTGAACATTTACAACATCTTAATAAAGACGATTTATTAGCCATAACCATTTATTTCATTGCAGGCGTGGAAAGAAATAAATACAAAGTGAAAACAAAGAAAAACATTTTAATTGTTTGTGGCATGGGGTATGGTACCTCAAAATTAATAGAATTACAGCTGAAACAGAAATATAATGTAAACATCATTGATGCCATCCCTTATCATTATTTAAAAAACTTTAAAAAGCTTGATTCAGTGGATCTCATAGTCACTACTTGTGAAGAACCATTTGAAAATATCAATTCACCTGTTACTGTTGTACGACCCCACTTAACAAAAGAAAATTTTGATACATTAGAAATTTATAATTTACAAAAATTGGAACGACAGATTCCTTTATCTAAGTTATTAGATGTTTTAAAAATCGATTATAAAGAAAATGAAAAATCAAAGCTCTTAGATCTCTTCAAAAGTAGTATGGGTGAACTCATCATTGATGACCTAACACAACCAAAACATAGTCTTTTAGATTTTTTACCTTTAGATCATGTCTATGTTAATATACCCTTTAAAGATTGGAAGGAAGCCATAGGGTATGCCTCGGATTTACTTAATAAAAAGGGATACGTTACCCATGAATATAAGGCTTCCTTAATTAATGCCTTTGAAAAATATAACTCTTATATGTTAATCTATAAAGGTGTAGCCATCCCTCATGCAAGAAATAACAATAATATTTTGAAAACAGGAATGGTTTTAATTACATTAGAAAAACCAGTGGTAACACCTTCTGGTAAAAACTTAGAAGTTATTTTAGCTTTTACTTCAGCTGATAATGTTGAACACTTAGATGCTTTAGGCGATTTTTCTGATTTACTACTCGATAGTGATTTCAAAGATTTTGCAGCCAATGCAGCGTCTCCAGAAGCAATTCTTAATTTCATCAAAGCAAACATTAACCATCTTTAACTAATGATCCATGGTAAAAAAGTACCAAAGCATGATATCTTATCAGAATCATTTGTCCATCACATTTCTCCCAAAGAATTTGTGGTGGATTTTTTTAATCTAATGGTTTCTTCAATGAATCAACGGCCTCGCCTCAATAATTATTCAAACTTTTATATTTTTTCTTTCAAATCATTTATTGTTTTTTCATAAAAAATAGCCCTTCAGACGCAGACTGAAAAGGCTATTACTCATTATATTTTTAGATAATACTTTCCCTTATATATTATGTTTTAAAATCATTCAAGTGGATTAAAAGAAATCCAACCCTAATTGTTCCATAATCTCTAACATAGTTTTTTCATCAAAGTCTTCAGGGTTAATTTCTGCCTGCATTAATTTCTCTATAATCTCTTCAGGCAACCCCTCTAACATTTCTTCAGTTGTTAATTGGTCTTCCCCTTGATAAATCCCATCTCGAAAATCAATCATTTCTTCACTTAAACCTTCATAATAGATTTGAGTCCCTAGTTGCTTTAAATACGCTTTTAGACTATCAAAATAGAATTTTTTATCCGTAGTGATTTCCATTGGAATCACCTTTGTTTTTTGAATGGTTTGATCCACTAATCTTTTAGCTTCCTTAGTTGAATCTTTTATACCTTCTACTACTATTTCATTTAAAATCAAACCAGACATTTTATCCTGTAGTAGGATTACTTCAGGAAAATAGTCCTCCATGGTCAATGTTGGTAGAAATATCGAAGTTAATTCCCATTTGTTCATAGACAATTGACTTTTCTTCTGAACTCTTTTAATGTCCAATTCATTGTAGGGAAGGGTCTCAAATGTCGGCATTTCTTCTGTATAAGTATAGTGCCATTTCCCATCTTTATAGAAGGTTTTGAATAATTTGCCTTCATTTTTATGTGCCATCATTTCATCGACTCTATTTTGGTATTGATGATAAATTTCTAGAATCCTTTCTAATACCATAATCATGATATCAATTTCTTTCTTCTCTAAATCGGAAAAAGTTTCTCCACGATAACTTTTCTTAAAAAAAGGAAACAACTCATAAAGTTTCATTGGTTTATAGGTTTCTATGATTTCAAGATCATTGGCTTCTAAAATATTCGGTGTATCAAACATTAATGAAATAAAGTTAAGATTCTGAAAAATATCCGGTGCATCAGGTGTCATGGCCATTTGAAAAAAACCTGCCAAACCATAATTGCCAACATGAACATTTAAAGCAAGTTCTTGAAGATCGTAGCCTAAAATACTACAATAGTAAACCACTTTAGTTTCAGGCTCTTCAATTGCAATGATCAAATCACTTGGAAACACTTCAAAGGGACGACAGTTTATATAATCATTTGTTAGCCCTATTAATCTTTTCATTTTTTTTGACTTTTTTACCGGTTTTATTTTCTTTTTATTTTTCCCCCAACTTTTTGGATTCTTATATTTATCTATTGGTCCATCATAACCACAAACACCAATTCTTGGAGAATTACTCGGGTTGGGAAATTCTTCATTATCTATAAAATAATCAGGTAATTCATTTCTTGCAAAAATTTCTATTAGACTATCACGAAAACCACCAGATAATTCATCAATGACTTCTATTTCTAGTTTTGTTGTGGAACCATAGTCATATTCATAACTCAATGATTCACCGAGTTTAACTAATTGCTTTAATTGAATATTTTCTCCATCAATACCAAAAGTACTCCGATCATCAATATTATAAGTTTTGCCATTATAATCAAAACAACTTAAATGGTCACAACATTCAACCCATATATCGCGCAAAAATTGGTCCAGTTGACCTAGGGTTAAATGCGAAACAGCGCTAACATATAGAAAAAAACTTGACCTATAAAAATCGTTTATTTTTAAGGTATAATATTTATAGATCCCTTTAGAATAATCTTTCTGAATTGCTTTACAAGATTTAATATGTCTTGTAATACCTCTTACTGTATACTCATTGCCACACACTTTACACTTTACCTTTTTATTCGCCATATAATTTATTCTAAGACAAATGCTTAGAACATATCCCCCTATCCTTTGAAAATTCATCTAAAATTCTTAACTAAATTTTATCATTAAATGAATTACTCTTCTAGCAAATTATTTATTTAGTAAATTCAACTATCTAATCTTGATTATTATTTAATCTTGTATATAATTGTGTTAAAGGGGGAATGATGGAAAAAATAACCGTTTGGACAAGACAAGACAAAAAAATACTTAAGTCATTTAATGATGGTATTTATCGTTGCAAAGAAGACTACATTAATCAAAAAATGGAGAACTTTTCAGATTATTATAAAAAACTTTATCAGTGGTATAGTAAAAAAGCGAAAGCCATTGTAGAAAAACCTGATGATTCAATTAAGTATCCTATTTGGGTCTCTATTGATGAAGATATGCAATTACAACCCAATGAAGATTCTGTTATTATCAAGTTATCAATACCTAAAGAAAAGATTGTGATTACAGATATCGAAAAATGGGGATATGTTGTTAATTTTTTATACCTACCAAAGGACGAAGCCGATTATAAAGAACACCAAGAAACTTTAAAAAAGTACCAAATAAACGATCCAACGGCACTGATTATGGGTGATTTAGGAAACTTTTATCCTCAACTGAAACGAAAAGTTAAAAAAAGTTGGGATAGACTTTTTGATGACTATAGGATTTCAGATATTCGTCAAGGCACCATTTGGCAAATACGAGAAGAGGACATTGTCGAGATCATTGAAGGTGATTCAGATGAATAAAACACTCTACACTGCTCAATCGGATCTAGTATTAGAAAAACTAAAAGAGAATGACTGTCTTTATGTGAAAAAAGAGTATATTCAAAAGAAATATGGTGAAGACTTAAGCAAAAATATATTTATTGCCTATGATTGGTTTAGAAAAGCCTTTCAAGAAAAAGTTGACCCACCTGAAAAAGCTGACTATCCATTTTGGCTATTTGAAGACCCTAGGTATGCTAAAACCTATGGCGGGGCAAATTTAATTAAATTGTCCATTCCTGAAAATGAAATCGTCTTCTTTGATAACCATAAATGGGAACGTGTTTTAAATCTAAATTATGTTGGTCAGTCAAAGGCAGAAGAAAAAGCCTTTGATCAAAATCTAAAAAAATATGGTTTACAAACTGGATTGGATGTTTTTAATAGTCCCTTGCATATTAGTTTAAAAACTAAAATTAAGAAGAGTTTTGAAAGAATCTTTGAACTAGATGAGAACAGCGTTATTAGAGCTGCTAGTTGGTATTTAAAAAAAGATTGGATGAATGAAATTATAGATTAGTCTTGAAGAGTTCACTTGAAGGTGTTAAAATAAAATTAATTAAATATTTCATTTATAGGTGCCTATGAACCATAGGAGAATAGGGAAACCGGATAAGCCGGTGCAGCACCCGCTACTGTAAGTACTTTATAGGAATCAAAACCACTGTTAATTTTTATTAATGGGAAGGTGATTCTTTCGTACAAGCCAGGAGACCTGCCTATAAATTTGCGATTAAATATTTCGGGCTGGAATATTTGTTCAAATTTTAGTTTTTTTAATTTTTGAATTGTTAAGCCCCTTTGTGGGCTTTTTTTATTAGGCCCGTATTAGGGTCTTTTTTTATTTAAAGGAGGAAACATGTCATACGAAAAAAATCCTGAAACCATCGAACTCGGAAGTTTTGAAATCATCACGAAGGAACTAAAAGAGAAAAACATAGTAATTAATGAAGCCTACGGTCCTGTTATCAAACGGGTGATTCATACCACAGCAGACTTTGAATACGGGAAACTTTTTAAATGCCACCCAGATGCAATGGCTAGTGGTATTGCCGCCCTTAAAAATGGTGCTAAAATTTATACAGATACAAATATGATTAAATCTGGTTTAAATAGTCAAAGACTTGGGTGTGAGATTGTCAATTATGTCCATGATGCGGATGTAAAAGTTAAGGCCAAAGCAGAATCTATTACCCGATCCATGGCAGCCATTGAAAAGGCTGTTAATGAAAACATCAAAATATTTGCTATAGGCAATGCACCAACGGCTCTTTTTAAGATCATTGAATTAATAAAAAAAGATGTTATTCATCCAGATTTAATCATCGGGGTCCCTGTAGGCTTTGTCGGTGCAGCTGAATCAAAGGAAGAACTAATGAAACTAAACATACCATGGATTAGTATTAAAGGCCGCAAAGGTGGTTCTCCGGTAGCCGTTTCAATTATTAATGGCCTTTACAAGATGTCATTAATGGATTGATTATGGAACAATACATTTATAGAAATGGAAAAAAATTGAAATACGGCTTCACTACAGGTACATGTGCTGCCGCTGCCACAAAAGCTGCTGTCACGACACTACTCACAGGTCAAGCACCTAAAACTGTTAAATTACAAGTGCCAAAGGGTTGGATGCTTGAACTTTCTGTAGAAACGACTGAAATAAAAGATGACTATGTTTTATGCAGTATCAGAAAAGACGCTGGAGATGACCCAGATGTTACCCATGATCTACTTATTTCTTCGAAGGTTCAATTTCACGAGAAAAATAAAATCATTGGTGGCACCGGTGTGGGCATCGTAACCAAAGAAGGCCTTCCTGTTGCCATAGGAAAAGCCGCCATTAACCCTGTACCAATGCAAATGATTGAATCGGTTTTAAAAAATAAGGAAAAGCATCATTTTTTAGTTGAAATCAGTGTACCAGCGGGTAAAACTGTTGCAAAAAAAACCTTTAATCCTAGACTTGGTATTAAAGATGGCATATCAATTTTAGGTACTTCTGGCATTGTTGAACCCATGAGCTTAGATGCCATCAAAGATTCCATTATGATTGAATTTAACCAAATGAAAAACCATCTCCAGGATTCAATTATCATTTGTCCAGGAAACTATGGTAAAGATTATGCAATAAAACAAGGGGTGGACGAAAAATATCTTTTAAAAATCAGTAATTTTGTTGGCTTTTTTTTAGAACGATTAGTTGAAAGTGGTATTAAAAACGTATTATTTGTTGGTCACATTGGAAAACTTATTAAAATCGCCGCCGGCAATTTTAATACCCACTCTAAAGTTTCTGATGCCCGTATAGAAACTTTGGTAGCTTATGGTGCCCTACACGGTGTATCACAGGCAGTTCTTAAGAAAGTATTCAATGCTGTCACCACAGATGGTGCCATTGAAGAACTACTCCCGGCAATTAATCGAGAGATCTTTTTTCAAGCAATTGTTGATCAAATTAAAAACAAGATGGAAAGCCATGTCTATCAAGACTTAAACATAGAAGTTATTATGTTTTCAAATAAACAGGGTTTTTTAGGACAAACGAAAGGCGTTGGTGCACTTATTCATGAAAAATTCAAGAACAGTTAAAAATATATATGTTATTGGTATTGGTCCAGGACATCCAGACTATATTCTACCAATAGCTAAAAAAACAATAAACGCAATGGATGTTATTGTTGCAGGAAAAAGAAATCAGAAATGCTTAGCATTAGACAACCAAATAGTTTATACCATTAAAGGCCCTTTAAGTCATTTAAAGGATTACATTGATAAGTGTCCTAGTGATCAAAAAATAGGTCTTGTGGTTTCAGGGGATCCAAGTTTTTATAGTTTACTCAACTGGACTAAGATGAACTTTGAAACACATAAAATCATCACAGTGCCTGGCATTAGTTCCCTGCAATACTTTTTTACCAGACTGAACAAAGCCTATCATAAAAGTTATTGGGTATCATTACACGGTCGAGAGAATAACTTTATTCAGCACATAAAAAACCATAGATTTGTTGCACTCTTAACAGATCAAATTAATACACCTAAAGCAATTGCAAAAAAATTAATAGACAATCATCTGACGTATCAAATGCATGTTGGCGAAAATCTTTCTTATGCTTCAGAAACAATCACTTCTGGGTCACCAGAAGAAATCATAAAGAAAGATAATTACAAACTATCGGTGGTGATTATAGAAAATGAAAATTATAAAGGATAAAGACTTTTTACGTTCAAAGGTCCCTATGACAAAGGAAGAAGTTCGTACCATTACCATGAGTAAAATGGCACTTAAAGTAGATGATCACATTTTAGATATTGGTGGTGGTAGTGGCGCCATGGCCATTAGTCTAGCAGTTAATACACCAAAGGGATCTGTCACGACTATTGAAAAAAATGAAGAAGCTTATGATTTAATTTTAAAAAATCGAAAGAAATTTAAAGCAAATAACTTAAAAATCATCAATGGCTTAGCGCCAGAAAACTTGCCAAAGGAAAAATTTGACAAAATTTTTGTCGGTGGTACCTATGGTAAAATGACAGAAATATTTACTTATACCAATAAATTTTTAAAAAAAGATGGCATCATTGTTTTAAATTTCATCACCATTGAAAATATTGCCAAAGCCATTGAATTATTAAAAAAATATGACTTTGATTATGAAATTACCCAAATAACGATCAGTAAATCTAAGCGTATTAAAGATTTAACGTTAATGCAAACCAACAATACTGTAACCATTATTAAAGGACAAAGGTGAATACAATGACTGAATTAATAGGCATCGGTGTTGGCCCAGGGGATCCGGAATTAATAACTTATAAAGCTGTAAAAAATATTGAGTCAGCTGATTTAATTTTTGTTCCCATTGCAAAACCTGGTCACTCATCTGTTGCTTTAAAAATAGCGCGTAAATTTATCACTAACCAAAAAATTATCCCATTAGTTTTTCCAATGATTACATCTTTGGAAAAAAGAAATGCATATATGATTAAAAATATTGAAACCATCAAAGAATACTTAGATATTTATAAAAAAGGCGTCTTTTTAACCATTGGTGATCCATCAGTTTATGCAACTTATATGTACCTAGTTGATTTATTAAGAGAATCATCTATTACCATTAAAACCGTCCCTGGCATTTCATCTTTTAGTGCTATTTGCTCAAAGGTCAATCTGCCCATTGCTTTAGACCAAGAAAATTTTTGTGTCTACCCTCTAAGAGATGATCAAGGGGCAATAGAAAAAGTGATCCATGAAAATGATAATGTTATTTTTATGAAAGTCTCACGGGGATCCAAAACTTTATATGACGTTCTAAAAGAAAAAAATTACTTAAAGCATTGTATATTGGCTTCAAATATTGGTAAGACAGATGAAGTCATCACAACAGATATTGATATTTTGTTAAATGAAAATCTGTCATATTTTACAACTTTAATTTTTAAAAAAGGAGGCATTCATGCGTAAAGTTTATTTTGTCGGTGCAGGTCCAGGGGATCCAGAATTAATAACAGTGAAGGGAAAAAAATCATTAGAAACGGCAGATATTATTATCTATGCCGGATCTTTAGTGAATCCAGAACTTTTAACATATGCTAAGAAAGAAACAGAAATTTATAACAGTGCTTCTATGACCTTAGAAGAAGTATTAGCCGTTATGAAACAGGGTTATGAAGACAACAAAAAAATTGTCCGTTTGCACACAGGGGATCCAAGTATTTATGGGGCAATTAGAGAGCAAATGGACGCCCTTGAGAAAAAAAACATAGCCTTTGAAGTGATTCCCGGGGTAAGTTCTTTTGTGGCGTCAGCGGCAAGTATTAAAAAAGAGTTCACCCTACCAGGTGTCAGTCAAACAGTGATCCTTACCCGGGTAGAAGGTCGAACAAAAGTACCAAAACTTGAACAGTTAGATAAACTAGCGGCCCACCAAACATCCATGGCAATTTTCCTATCGGTACAGATGATTGATAAAGTTGTTGAAAAACTTCTCTCACATTATTCACCAGAGACGAAAATAGCTGTCATCCAAAAAGCTTCATGGCCAGATGAGAAAATTGTCATGGGTACTTTAACGACTATTGCTGATGATGTTAAAAAGGCCAACATTACAAAAACAGCTCAAATTCTTGTTGGTGATTTTTTAGGAGATCAGTACGAACTGTCAAAGTTATATGACAAGACTTTTTCACACGAGTACCGACAGGCAAAGAAATGAAAAAATGTATTCTCACCATTACTTTGGATGGTTATGCTTTAGGGAAAACTATTGTAAAAGAGAATCCAAACTATGATCTATTTACCCTTGATAAATATACAAATGAGGCCCATCACGCAATGAATACTCAACTAAAAACCTTTATTAAAGAAAATTTTAAAACATATGATTGTTTTGTCTTTATCATGGCATCTGGCATTGTTATTCGATTAATCAAGGACTTAATTGAAGATAAATTAACTGATCCAGCTATTTTAGTCATGGATGTTAAAGGAAGACACGTCATTAGTCTATTAAGTGGTCATTTAGGAAATGCCAATGAAGAGACCCTTCACTTGGCTCAATTAATAAATGCCACACCAGTGATCACTACTGCTTCTGATACAATTGAAACCATTAGCGTTGATCTTTTTGCTAAAAGACATCATTGTAAAATAATTAATTATGAGCAAGCAAAAAAAATAACTGCCCTTATTGTCAATCATGCCTCAGTTAATATTCATAGCCAATGGACAATTGACGAAACTTTACCAAGTAATCTATCCTTTGATTCATCTGATGAGTATTATAAGGGAACAATTTTGGTAACCAATAAAGAAGTCCCTTTTCATCAAGACAAAGTAAGACTTTTTAAGAAAAACCTTATTGTTTCTATGGGTTGTAAAAGAAACACTTCTACTGATGCCCTCGTCAAGTTTATTAAGGAAGCCTTATACAAAGAAAATCTTTCAATGCATTCAATTAAAAAAATGGTCAGTATAGACTTAAAGAAAAATGAAACAGGTTTCATCGAAACAGCTAAACTTTTAGATGTGCCCTTTGAAACCATTGCAAAGAAACAAATAATGACAATAGAAGACAATTTCCAAGGCAGCGCATTTGTTAAACAATCCATTGGTGTTTCATGTGTAAGCGAACCTTGTGGTGCCATTGCATCAAATAATGGTCACCAATTAATAGAAAAGAAAAGTAAAAGTGGTATGACACTTTCAGTATGGGAGGATAAAAATGGGTAAAATATTCGTAGTAGGTATCGGACCAGGTGACATTGAACATATGACACTTAAAGCAAAGGATGCTTTGGAACAATCCGAGTGTATTTTAGGTTATAAAACATATATTGATTTAATAAAAGAACATTATCCTAAGAAGGAATTGATCGCTTTTCCAATGCGTAGTGAAGTTGAAAGATGTGAACTAACAATAGAAAAAGCGAAGGATCATAAATATGTCAGTTTAATCAGTAGTGGTGATGCAGGGGTTTACGGTATGGCTGGTATTCTCCTTGAAATCGCAGGAGACGAAGCCATTGAAGTCGTACCTGGCATGACTGCTATTCAGGGTGCTGCTGCAAGTTTAGGGGCACCAATCATGCATGACTATGTTTCCATTAGTCTATCAGATTTACTCACAGATTGGTCTGTTATTGAAAAGCGATTAACATTGGCTGCAAAGGGAGATTTTGTTACTTGTCTTTATAATCCGAAGAGTAAAACAAGAACCACACAAATTGAAAAGGCACGAGATATTTTTATAAACTCTGGCGGCAAAGATAAAGTTGTCGGCATTGTTAAAAACGCAAAACGAAAAAATGAAAAAGTGTATTTAACAACAGTAAAGGAAATGCTCAAGTTTCCAATTGACATGACTACTATTGTTATTATTGGTAACCATTCAACTTATCTTAAAAATAATCGTATGATTACAAAAAGAGGTTATGATGTATGATTCTTATACTTGGCGGTACAAAGGATAGCCGTTTCATTGCAAATAAAATTATCGAAGATAATTTGAAAGTTATTATAACAACGACAACTGATTATGGGGCTTCTCTTTTACCAGAGCATCCCCATTTAATAAAAAAAATAGGACGATACTCTCAAGACGATCTAGAAAATTTAATAAAAGAATACTCAGTTACTATAATTATTGATGCCACGCATCCCTATGCGGAAAATATTTCTAGAAATATTATCGAAGTCTCTAATAAATTAGATATAAGCTTATATCGGTATGAACGACCTAGAAAAAGAAATCATTACGGAAAGTACTTTGATACTTATGAAGAAATAGTCAGTAACTTAAAAGACATAGATGGCAACATTCTTTTAACCATTGGTTCTAAAGATCTTGAATTTTTTTCAAAGGCACTGGCCATGAGTCGATTAATCGTACGCGTCCTACCCATGGCAAGTGTTATTAAGAAATGTAAAACCCTTGGTTTTTCACCTAACCAAATTATTGCTGTTCAAGGCCCTTTTTCAAAGGCGTTTAATGACGTGATAATCAAGGATTATAACATCAAATATCTAATTACCAAGGATACTGGTGCAATTGGTGGCTTTAATGAAAAAATTAATAGTGCAGCAGAAGCAAACATAAAAGTTTTCATCAAAAGCCGACCTGAGCTACCCTACACTAATATATTTGATAATTTAAAGACCCTTGACTCAATTATTAAACTTTTAGATGAGTAAAAAGTCACCATTAGGGTATCAATACTATTAAGGTGGTGATCATATGAAAAACAAAAATAGAATAATAGTTTTAACTTTAATTATTTTACTAGTAATTTACGGTATCAATCAAATGAACAGTCAAAGCACACCAGAAACCACACCAATGACGGATACTTCTGATAATAAAATCATTGAAGTAGAAGAACGAGATGATATACCAAAGGTTTCAATTGATCCTCTTAACTATAATAAACCTACTGATGATGTCATAAGAGAAAACTTGACAGATTTACAGTATAAAGTGACCCAAGAAGAAGGCACGGAAAAACCCTTTGATAACGAATACTACGATAACTTTGAACTTGGTATATATGTTGACATTGTTACAGGTGAACCTTTATTTTTTTCAACGGATCAGTACAAGTCTGGTACCGGTTGGCCTAGCTTTACTAAACCTATCACATTAGATGTCGTGACTTTTCATGAAGACAATAAACTCTTATCGACTAGAATAGAAGTAAAAAGTCGTGTTGGCGATTCACACTTAGGTCATGTCTTTAACGATGGCCCAATTGATGATGGCGGCTTAAGGTACTGTCTTAATAGTGCCGCTTTGAAATTCATTCCTTATGATGAAATGGAAGTTTCCAGTTATAAAGCATTAATGGAACCCTTAGAACTGTTAAATTCAAAAAATTAAATACTAAAAAAGATGATTTCTTATACTAAAGAGAATCATCTTTTTTTATTTCCTTTTTTTCAATTATCATTAACTTTGAATTTCCAAAATATTATAACCTTCACTACAAATCCTCGTTGTCATAAGGTATTTAAAACTCGAAAATTTTCTTCTTAATTCCTTTTTTATTATTTCTATATCCTTTTCTGATTTTAAAATTACCCCTACAAGACTCCCACTATGAGCGACATTAACCCCTAATATTTCATTTGTTTCTCTGGCATAATTAATTAATACTTCTAACATTGGTTTATAAAGTATCTTCTGATGAGCTAAAGAACTGAGATGAATGCCTTCACCTAATAATTCTAAAGTGTTTGTCTTTATACCGTTTTTTATTTTCGCATAGCCACTTTTAATAGCCTTTTCTTTTGATCTTTTCAACTGAATCAACTTTTTATCTAAGTTAAAACCTATGGTATTGACGGTTCCGCCAACATCTAGAACAATAATCGGATAATCTTTCATAGGCCCTAACCTTTCTAAAACTTCCCCTTCTATATGATCAAAAGCAACTATTTCATTGTAGTAGCAAGGATCTGTTGGCTCAATAGCAATGGCTATTTTTGTAACTAAATCTAAATCAATGGTTTTATTGAGTAGTGTCATTGTTGCAATAATACCAGCAGTAATATCTGCAGTAGAACTTGCCATGCCCTTTTCAACTAATAAATCTGATTGAAGGGTTACTTCAAAACCAGACCCTTTAACGCCGTAATGTTCTAATGTTTTATCAATCGCTAAAAGGGTTTTCGGCTTTTCTTGATTCATACGAATGCCTTCTATTCTATCATCTTTTTCAAGGGTTAGATAAGTGTGACAGTCAATGGGACATCCGATTAAAATATTTTTATCATCAATTGTTCCTTGAAGCAGTTCCCCACAAGCACCTGGGACACTTACCTTTACGCGTTTTCTCATCATTTATTCCACCTTTTTATCAACTTTCATAATCCATGGCTGTCTTAAATCTGCCTTGTTTAGAACTACTTGATCTAAGAAAACTTTTTCTGTTTTCCCTTCTTTTAAGATTTCTCCTGACTTAAAAACATAGCAATAATCAGTTATTCTATAGATCAGTTCCATGTTATGACTGGATAAAATTATTTTTATCCCTTGGTTTTTCAAATCAATCATCAATTCAATCATGCGTTCTGACATCTTTGGATCTAGCGTTGACCAGGGTTCATCAAATAAAATTATTTTTTTCTTAAGGACTAATATACTTGCTAATGCCACCCGCTTTTTTTGCCCTTGACTCAAAAAATGAATTGGTTTCTTTATAAATTTCATAGCATCTACTTTTTTTAGCGCTTCCTTTACTCGAATCTTTATTTCTTTTTCTTCTATTCCCATATTTCTTAAACCAAAGGCAATATCATCAAAAATATCAGAATAAAAAAGTTGTTGATCTGGTTCTTGAAATATAAAACCCATATGATCTAATAATTTATTTTTGCTTTTTTTATTATAAGAAATCAATTCATTGTTTAAAAATACTTTCCCCGATAAAGGCTTCTTTAAACCAATAATCGTTTTAAAAAAAGTGGTTTTACCTGAACCATTGCCGCCAATAATACCAATGATTTCACCTTTATTACTGTCAAAATTTATATTTTTTAAAGCTAATGTACCATCACCATATTTAAAATTTAACGCTTCTGTTTTAATCATTTAATCCCCTATAAATAGAATTCACCACTAAACTGTCTGACTTGTAATGTTTCCTCCATTGCCTTGTATCGATTAAAAGTGTTTATAAACAGCATTTTAATCAAAATAGCAATGGACTTATAACTTTTTTTTATGTTCTTATACCCATTTCTCATAACCTGGGCTTCGTATATTTTCTTGCTCTCATCAAGGAGTATAAAAATAAATTTATACGTTAATACCATTATTTCAACAATCTCCTTAGGTAACCTTAAGGATTTTAAAAGTTTTATTAAGTCAATCATTGGTGTTGTCAGTAACATGAAATAACTAGCACTAATGGCTGCTATACTCCGCGTCAATAATAAAGCACCTTGGCCTATACTCTCCCGGGTAATCCCTAGATATAAACTATAAACCTTATAACTGATGATTGGATGCATTAATTGATTGGTACTTAGATTAACAACAACTGATATAATACCTAACAAGATAAATACCATTGGCAAAAGTAACAATTTAAAATAATTTTTAAGTTTTATTTTAGCTATAAACCTTAGGATGAGGGTATTTAATAATAAGATCAATAAATGAAGGCTTACATTCTCGCTCACTAAAGCTAAAATAATTAATAAAAAACTATAACTGACTTTTATTTTTGGTGAAAGATCTCTTAAATCATTCGTATAGGCACATTGATCAATCATAGGCTTTTTCTCTTTTGCCTTTTAAATAACCAAAGAAGTAAAATATAAAAGCTGAGCCTAGAACAGCTTGTAATACAAACAAAGCACTCTCTACTTCTCCACTCGGCGGCTGCCAAAAGCCACTAAACCAAGGTTCATAATCAGGACTTACCTCACCAATCATCGCTTCTGCTTCACCATCTGCTCCATTAAACTCTGCTTCTTTGTTAAAAACCAAAGGAGAAACTGCAATAAAAATAACTAATAGAAACAATAAAATGTTCTTATATAATGTCTTCAATGATTTCTCCTCCTTCTTTCTTGTATTCCTCAAGTAAATTGAAAACAATTACTGTTAAGATCCCTTCAGCAATGGCAAGGGGTATCTGTGTTAAAGCAAAGATTGTTAAAAATTTTGATAAAGCGCCGATGAAACCACTTGTCACATCTGGATGTGCCAATGCTAACTGAAAAGCAGTGACCACGTATGTCGCCAAATTCCCTAAACTTGCCGCCATAAAAATAACCCATTTTTTGTTAATTTTGCTCTTTTTACCTAAAGTATAAACTGTAAAAACCACCAGAGGACCAGCAATAGCCATTGAAAAAATATTTGCGCCTAATGTAGTCAAACCACCATGGGCAAGTAAAATTGCCTGAAACAATAAAACAATGGAACCGATGACACTCATAACACCAGGACCAAATAAAATAGTCCCTAGGCCTGTTCCTGTTAGATGGGAAGAACTCCCAGTAATAGAAGGCATCTTTAAAGCAGATAATACAAAAACAAATGCCGCTGCTAACCCTAATAATACTTTTTTATTAGGGTTTTCAACTAAGATTTCTTTTATCTTTTTCATACCAACTATTAAAAAGGGGATGGTTACAATAAACCATCCAATGGCCCATTGTATTGGTAAAAACCCTTCCATAATGTGCATCCCTTCTACGACTTGAGGCGATAACCCAATGACAAGTATACTAAAAAATAGTAAAACTTTTTTCATTTTCATGATTTTTTCCTCCTTATTGGATTTCACTTAAAACTTCATACTGCTTTTTAAGTGTTTCATCAATTTCTTCAAATGTATGCACTGCTGATAAGAATAACCCTTCAAATTGAGAGGGGGGCATTAATACACCACGGTCTAACATACCCTTAAAGTATTTTGAATACATATCTGTATTCGCTTTTTTTACTTCATCAAAGTTTTTAATGGTTTCATCCACAAAGAAAAAGCAAACCATGCCTTCTATTCTATTCACACGGGCTTTAATGCTTAGTGCATCAATGTTTTTTTGCATGCCCTTTTCTAATCTTTCCCCTAAATTACTTAGATGTTCATATACTTCTTTTTTATTTTCTTTTAATTTTTTAATGGTTCTTAACCCCATATGCATGGCTAGAGGATTACCCGACAGTGTTCCAGCTTGATAAACATTTCCAACAGGAGAAACCATGGCCATAATTTCTTTTTTTCCTCCGTAGGCACCAACGGGTAAGCCGCCACCAATGATTTTACCCAAACACGTCAGATCTGGTTCAATATCGAAATATTCTTGAGCGCCACCAAGGGATAATCTAAAACCAGTAATGACTTCGTCAAATATTAAAAGTGCACCTTTTTCTTTTGTTATTTTTCTTAACCCCTTTAGAAACTCTGGTGTTCCTGGAACAACCCCCATGTTCCCTGCCACGGGTTCTAAAATAATTGCAGCGATGTCATCAAATTTTTCAAAGGCTTTTTCAACTGAAGTTAAATCATTATACTTACATACTATTGTGTCCTTTGTTGTGCCTTTCGGCACACCAGGCGAGTTGGGTTCACCGAAAGTGATGGCACCTGAACCGGCTTCTACTAATAGACCATCGGAATGGCCATGGTAACAGCCTTCAAATTTAATGATTTTATCTCTGTTGGTATAAGCTCTTGCCACGCGAATAGCCGACATTGTTGCCTCTGTTCCAGAATTAACCATTCGAATTTGATCCATGGCTGGATAGATTTCTGTAATTTCCTTTGCAATATCTACTTCAATTGCCGTTGGGATACCATAACTTGTGCCTTTTTTAAAAATATCTTCTATACCTTCTAATAAGTCTTCGTTACTGTGACCAAAAATTAAAGGTCCCCAGGAACAGATATAATCAATGTATTCGTTACCATCAATGTCATACAGTCGACTGCCTTTCCCATGATCAACAAATATCGGATCCATACCAACGGATTTAAAAGCTCTAACAGGTGAATTCACCCCACCTGGAATATATTTTTCAGCTTCTTTAAAGACTACCTCTGATCGACTTCTATTCATAAAAACCTCCTATTTTTTTAGCTAAGTCCTTTGCAAAATAAGTAATAATAATATCTGCGCCAGCCCTCTTAATGGATACAACAGTTTCATATATTATTTCTTCACTCACTAAATTATTTCTAACGGCATTTTTTAACATGCTATACTCACCACTAACATTATAAGCAACAATTGGTATATTGAATCGATCTTTTGCCGCCTTGATAACATCTAAATAAGCTATAGCAGGTTTTACCATTAAAAGATCTGCCCCTTCTTGATAATCTAAATCCATTTCCTCAATGGCTTCCCTTGAATTATGAAAATCCATCTGATAGGTCTTTCGGTCACCAAAACTTGGCGCTGAATGGGCAGCATCTCTAAAGGGGCCATAGTAACTTGAATTGTACTTGGCACTATAAGCCATAATAGAAATGTTTTTAAAATTCTCACCATCTAAGGCCTTTCGCATACTGGCGATGCGCCCGTCCATCATATCTGAGGGGGCAACCATATCTGCACCAGCCTTTGCGTGACTTAAAGCAATTTTATCTAAAAAACCTAAGGTTGAATCATTATCAATGCTTCCATCTTTTTTAAGAATCCCGCAATGCCCATGACTTGTGTATTGACACATACAAATATCCGTGATCACTAAAAAATTCGCATCAATAGATTTTATTTTTCTAACGCCTTTTTGAACAATGCCATCTTCAGCGTAGGCTTGACTACCTAAAGGATCCTTCGATTGTGGAATACCAAATAACATTACCCCCTGAATCCCTAAAGCTTTCAATTCTTCAATCTCTTCTTCTAACTGGTCAATTGATAAATGAAAAACTTCAGGTAATGAGGGAATTTCTTTTTTAATGCCTTCCCCTTCAACTAAAAACAAGGGATAGATTAAATCATTCACACTTAAACTGGTTTCCTTAACCAATTGTCTTATGCTACTACTGGTTCTTAAACGTCTAGGCCTTCTAATTAATTTCATTTTACTCGCACCTTAAACTTTCTACTAGTCCTTCTATTGTATGATCAACAGCTTCCTTATAAACTTTATAACCTGCATCTCTAATGGCCTTTGATGTAATCGGTCCGATGCTTATGATTTTTGTATTTTCTATATAACTTCTCTTGACTTGACTGGCAAAATTCTTAAAAGTTGAAGGACTTGTAAAGGTTATATAATCTAAAGGTCGTTTAATAACTTCTTCATCAATTTTAGGTTGTACTAAATCATAAATTGGTAAATCATTTATGATTGCTTTTACTTCTAAAATTTTAGTCATTTTCTTTTTTCCCTTAATTGAACGAGGAATTAATATCTTCTCTCTTAAATTGATTTTTTCTAATAATAATTGACCAAGGGCTTCTCCAGTAAACACTTTTGGTATTAAATCTGCTTTAATACCATAGGCTCTAAGTTTACTTTTAGTAGAATTGCCTACAACGGCTACTTCTATGCCACCTAAAGCTCTTATATCTAAAGACATTTCATCAAGCTTCTCAAAGAATATCTCCACTGCATTGACACTTGTAAAAATTAGCCATGCATAATTTTTTAGCTCATTTATTGCCTTTTCTAATGCTTCTTGATTAATTTTTTTGACTTTTATCGTTGGTAGCTCTATTGGGTTTCCCCCTAAATCTCTAATGGCTTTCATTAGTGATCTGTTTTGTTTTTTAGGTCTTGTGATGCCTACACTTTTGTTAAACAGCGGTAATTGCTCAAAGTAATTCAACGTGTCTCTATAATTAATCACATCACCAACGACAATGATCCCTGGTGTTTTAATATTATTTTCTTTAACAATATTACCTATGGTTTCTAAGGTGCCAACTACAGATTTTTGATCACTATAAGTTGCCCACTGAATAACGGCTGCAGGAGTATTTTTATCCATTTTTTCTTGAATCAATCCGTTGGTGATCTTTTCAAGATTTCCAATACCCATTAAAAATACAAGTGTGCCATTTAGCTTAGCAATACCTTCAAAATCTAAAGATTCATCTGAATCCTTTTTAAAATGTCCTGTCATCACATGAAAAGATGTGGCGACACCTCTATGGGTAATTGGAATACCCGCATAATTAAGCCCAGCAATCGCCGACGTAATGCCTGGTACCACTTCAAAGGGAATAAATTCCTCTGCTAAAGCAATGCCTTCTTCACCGCCTCTGCCAAAGACATAAGGGTCGCCGCCTTTTAACCGTACAACCTTTTTATTTTCTTTTGCTTTATTAATTAGCACTTCATTGATCTCGTCTTGTTTTAAATGATGCTTGTTTGCTTTTTTGCCTGCATAGATCAATTCACAATCATTTTTAACATAGTCAAGTAACTCATTATTGATTAAACGATCATATACAATTACATCAGCTTTTTTTATGACTTCAATACCTTTTAACGTGATTAATCCAGGATCTCCTGGACCACCACCAACTAAATATACTTTATTTGTCATTTTTTTAACGCCTCACTCATTTCTCTAAATAACGCCTTTGCTACAACGATTTCTTCACCGATCATACCTTTTTTACTCCTTTTAATGTACCCTTCTTGATCCCCTAACATGGCATAAAGTTCAATGTTTTCATCTTTAATCTCACAGTAGCCACCAATAATCTTGTACTTGTGCTCACTTAATTCATAAAATGCTCTTTCGGCTTTGGTTTGTATATTTGATTCTTTATGGGCAATTTTGTTAACAATTGTTAGAAGTTCACTTTCTTCTTTCCTAAGTTGAATAGCTAAAGTCCCTTGGGCTGGTGCTGGAATAAATTTCTTTGGGTCTAAATAAAAATCAATAGCATGTGACATGTTCAAGCGGTGTAAGCCTGCAGCTGCTAGAACCGTCCCATCAAATACATTATCTTTAACTAATTCAATTCTCTCATCGACGTTGCCTCTTATGGGTAAAACAGTTGGTTGTAATAAGGGCTCCTTTATTAAAGCACCTCTTTTGTGACTACTGGTACCAATTCTTAAGTGACTTGGCAGTTCTTTTAAAGTCTTGTAATGACCATTAAGCACTAAAACATCTCTTGGATCTTCCCGCTTGGGTACCTTTGTTAACATTAATGCTTTAGGCATTTCACTGGACAAGTCTTTCATGCTATGAATGGCCATATCTATCTCCTTTTTAAGTAAGGCCTTTTGTATGTTGTCTGTAAAAAAGTCCTGGTTTTTTACTTGATCAATAGCCGTTTCTTTATCGAAATCTCCAGATGTTTTGATGATTTTTATTTCATAATCAAAATCATGGTTTTTCTTTTTTATTTCACTCAGCACCCACTTGCTTTGTGTCAAAGATAACTTCGATCCTCTAACCCCGACAGTAATTTTTTTCATAGTAATCACGTAACTCCTCTTCCGGTAATGTTAATAACTGATATAGTTCATCTTTATTATTTGTCTTCTTTAAGCATTCACGTACTTTAAATATTAAGTCTAAGTATTCTTCAGTATATTTTGACTTTAAATCTTCTTTTATTTGCCGGCTTAGAAAGGGTGCTTTACCTGCCGTTGAAATACTAATCAATAAATCCCCAATTTTAAAACTTGCCGGCACAATAAAATCAGACAATTGATCCGTTGCACTATTCACCAATATTCTTTTGTCTTGACAATATTCAAGAATTTTTTTATTTAATCCTTCATCATCCGTTGCAGCAAATATAAAATCATAGCTTTCTAATAAATCAAATGCATTGACTGTCAGTTTACCTACTATTTTTTTAATGGTTAAACCCTCAAAATCTGATATAAATTCAGGACTATAAACTGACAGGTTAACAGAATAATCCCTTAGTTTTTTAGCTTTTCTATAGGCCACCTTCCCACCGCCAACAATTAGAATCCTTTGGTTTTTAAAATTCATTACAATCGGATATCCCATACATTATCCCTTCTATAATTCAAATAACTTCTTCATTGTATAAATATGTTCTTTTAGTTCCTCTTCACAGGTTGTACTTTTTAAATTTAATATTGGTTTTCTAACCATTCGTTTAAGAGCTGAATGAAGCATTTGATCAACTAAGGATTGATCTTTACTAGAGAGATTGCTTTTATTAAGAATGACTTCTAAAGTATCATTTTTGATCTGACTCAACTCAATGTTTAAATCTCTTATTAAATGATCTGCTTTAACAGACTTTTTCCAATTTATAAAATCTGACACTTCTAATGTAATAATACTAAGCATTTTATCAGAAATATTCTCTCGCTTTTTTTGGTTGTTTTCAGATATTTCTTTTAAGTGATCAATATTAAATAAGGTACAGTTTTCTAGCTGATCAATGTCTGAATCAACATCTCGTGGCACTGCAAGATCAAGAATAACCAACTTTTTTGAAAGCTCATAAAGATTCTCATGCTTAATTATCGTATGAGGGGAACCTGTCGCCGTTATAAGAATATCCATATCTTTCAAGTAATCATAACGCCGATCATATGCAATTGGTGTGATTTTCTCACTTATGTGTTTTAAATCAACGACCTTATCATGGCTTCTATTACTCATATATAGTTTATTAAAGTCCTTTGCTAATAAATTTTTTAAAACAAGCTTTCCCATCTCCCCTAAGCCAATAATCATAATATTTTTGTCTTTAAAAGTGTCTACTTTTTTTTCTAAAAATTCAACGCCTATATAGCTAATTGATAATGGCTTTTCTGAAATAGCAAATTTCGTCTTTAACTCCTTTGCATTGGTTATTGCTTTTAAGAATAGTTTATTTAATATTTTTTTACTACTCCCTAATTCCATGGCTAAGGCATGGGCATCCTTTACTTGCCCTAAAATTTGGTCTTCTCCTAGCACTAAGGAATCAAGTCCATTGGCCACTTCAAATAAGTGGGAAACCATGTTTTCGTTGATTTTAGATTCAAAGGTTTCATTAAAATCTATAATGAAATGCTTTTCAAAATAGCTTTCAATATTATTTTTCATCTTAACTGAATTTTCTTTATTTAAAGCCAAATATAGTTCCGTTCGATTACAGGTAGCTAATAAAATTACTTCAGGTATGCCTAGGTCTAACAAATCATTTGTTATAGAAATGATCTGATTTGTAGTAAAAGAAAATTTTTCTCGCAAATCAATTGATGTTTTTTTATAATTGATCCCATACATTATGAGTTCCATTATACCCCTCCACTACTTTAATTCTTTACCACGACTAATTAAAAGATCCGCTAATAATGGTTCCTTACCAATGGGTCTGCCAAGTTTAAACTCGATTTTAGGATATTTTTTCTTGAGTTTTTCTAATAATTCAGGAATATCCTCTTTAATATGTATCCCTTTATAAAGAAAATATGGGACAATTAAAAACCGACTAATATCCTGCTCAAATAGTAATTCTACTTTTTCTTCAATAGATGGTTTAGCTAATTCCATATGGGCACCGGCGACTTTATAGAAATCATTGCCACTTTTTTCTTGAACCATCTTTACGACTGAATCAAATGTTTCCTGGGCTTCTTTAGATCGACTACCATGACCTACAATTAATAACACTTCTTTCATTTTAACGCCTCCAATTATTCTGCTATAAACTACTATTAATCGATTGGATTAAGTATTTTTTCTTACTTATTAAAGCTTTTCTCATAAAAAAATAGAACCCAAAAACCGGGTTCTATAAACAAAAAAAGCCTAAAATAGGCTTGTCAATTCAAATAATCTTACTTTGAAAAATACTCCAACCCGAAATATTTAATCTTACCTTTATAGGTAGGTCTCCTGGCTAATACTAAGCTTTTTTTCCTTCCCATTCAAAGAACAGTGGTTTTTTAAAAAAGCATTAAAGTATTTTACAGTAGCGGGTGCTGCACCGGTTAAACCCCGGTTTCCCTGTTATCCTTTTATTCAAAGGCACCTATAAATACACTATTTAATTTTCTATTTCATTGTAACACGCATAAAAGAGTTATTCAAGAAAATATCCTTTTAATGAAAAATAAAGTGGTAATCAAAAAAGATAATTCTTTCGAATCATCTTTTTAAAACCTTGCTTTTCTATACTATTTTTTTTATTATTTTATTCACTAAATCTGAAGAAGCGTCAGAAATTAGTGCTTTTGAATATTTTTTGCCAATGAGATGTTCTGTTTTTAGAACTTCTTCGTTCAAAGTTATTTTTATGTCTTTGACCTTACCATTTCTAATGAGTAACTCATAAGCATATAACTGATTGTTCTCAATAAAAGTATCTATTATTTTAAAGGTAGGCGTATAACCAATAATCCACTTCCATGTACTATACTTATTCTTTGCTAATGCATCAGTTTTTTTGATAACGTCTTCGTCTAATACATAGGCTTCTCCATTAAAATCTTTAATTAAGTATTCTTTTAAATCTAAAACAAATTCTTCGACTGAAATATTTTCCTGTATCACCTCTTTTAAATTTATAACTTTTGATGGGACACTTTTAACACAGTTAGATTCATAAGATATCTTTTTAGGCTTTAAAGATTTACTTAATAAAGATCTATTGGCATCAAATAATAAGGTGCCATGATGTAACACCCGGTTCTTTTGTGTATACTGGGCTGTTCCAGATATTTTCTTTTCTTTATATCGCATATCATTTCTTTCAGTAATATATGTGTCAAGGGCCTTTTCTTTTAGAAACCCAACAATAGGCTTCATCAATTCATGAAACTCAGTAAATTTAGCATTTTTTTTATTAAAAATCATTGTGTAATTAACATTGCCCTCATCATGAAAAACAGTACCACCACCAGAAATTCTTCGTGCCAAATCAATTTTATTTTTTTTCAAAAAGTCTATATTTGTCTCTTGAAAGGGATTTTGATTTTTACCAATCACAACACTTTTACTCCCCCGCCAAAGTAATATATAATCTTCGTCAGTCTTTTGAAACAAAACTTCTTCTAAAGCTAAATTGAAATATGGATCAAGGGATGGACTGATTATTATTTTCATTATTTCACCTCAATCATTCTTTAATACATTAAATGAATGGCCTGATTAAAAACATCGTGGGCTGCTTCTTGAACTGATTCAGATACAGTTGGATGGGCATGAATTGTTGTTACAATTTCATCAACAGTTGCTTCTAGTCGTAGGGCCAATGCCCCTTCAACTATTAATTCTGTTGCTTTAGGACCGACCATATGCATCCCTAGAATTTCTTCTGTATTTTTATCTACAATGAACTTAACAAGACCTTCTGTCTCATTTAGAATCATTGCCTTACCACTACTAGATAAAGGAAAGGACCCTACTTTATAATCAATATTTTTTTCCTTTGCCTCTTTCTCAGTCATCCCAACTGAAGCCAATTCTGGTTTTGTATAAACGCAATAGGGAATCGTTTTGAAATCCATCTTAGCATTCATATGCATGATGTTTTCAACGGCAGCAATGCCTTGTGCAGATGCCACATGGGCTAACATTACCCCACCGGTACAATCCCCAACTGCATAAATATCTTCTACAGATGTTTCCATTCTTTCATTGATTACAATGCCATGTTCTTCTTGAATCCCTAAAGTTTCTAGTCCAAGATTTTTAACTATCGGTCTTCTACCAATAGATAATAAGACTTTTTCTGCATTGATCACACTTTTGCCTTCACTTGATTCCACATGAATAGCAACACTGTCTTCACTGGCATCAAACTTTACTACTTTTGTTTCTGTTTTAGTCTCTACGCCACTTTCTTTAAGGCTATAATCTAAGAAATCCGTTAGTGACTGGTCCATTGTTGCCACAATTCGTGGTAGCATTTCCACGATTGTTACATCAACACCTAATCTGGAAAAAACACTTGCAAATTCAGAACCAATCACACCGCCACCAACAATACATAAGCTTTTTGGAAGTTTCTTCAAACTTAAGATCTCATCACTTGTTAAAATATTTTCATTTTCAATGCCAGGGATGGGTACAATAGTAGCCTTAGATCCTGTGGCAAGAATTGCTCGATCAAAGGTAACCTCTTCTACACTACCATCAATTAAGCTAACTTCCGCTGTATGGTTACCAATGAGTTTTCCTGTGCCCCTTAATACTTTCACTTGATTAGCTTCTAATAACTTCTCAACACCACCAACTAAGTTACTAACAATGTTTTTCTTTCGCTCTTGAAGTTTCAACCAGTTCACTGAAAGTTCATTATATTCAAGACCAAGGGTGCTACCATCTTTTATTAAAGTATCGTATAAATCAACAGTATTAAGAAGTACCTTTGTTGGAATACATCCAACATTTAAACAGGTGCCACCAATGTACTTTTTCTCAACTAAGGTTACCTTTGCTCCTAATTGGGCAGCACGAATGGCTGCAACATAGCCACCGGGGCCACCGCCAATAATTAAAATCTCCATTTTACCTCCTTACAATAATAAAATACTTGGATTTTCAATATATTCTTTCAATCGATTTAAAAATTCTGCCGCTTTAGAACCGTCAACTACACGATGATCCGCTGTTAAACTTAAGGTCATCATTGGTTTAAATTTTAACTCACCATCAACATTGTGTGCCACATCTTTAATTGTATTAATGCCTAAAATAGCAACTTCTGGATGATTTATAATTGGCGTAAAGGATTCCATACCATACATGCCTAGATTTGAGATAGTAAAAGTGCCACCAGTCATTTCATCTGGCTGTAGTGCATTACTTCTAGCTTTTTTAGCTAAACTCTTTATTTCTTTTGATATATTTTTAATACCTTTCACATTAGCATATTTAACGACTGGAACAATTAGACCATCGGGTTTTGCAACGGCAACACCAATATTGACATAATTTCTAGTGATAATTTTTTCCCCATCAATTGAAGCATTTAACTCAGGGTATTCAAGTAATATCTTTGAAAGAATTTTTACTAAAATATCTGTATAAGTCACTTTATAAAAGGCTTTCAATTGCTTTCTTAAATTTTGCATCTCTGTCGTATCAACACTTAGATTGTAATGAACGGATGCAGTGACTTGCTGAGAAGCATGCATTCGGTTAGCAATCACTTGCCGCATGGTAGACATTTCCTTAACACTTTCCTTAGGAGAAGCCATTTCTTGTACTCTTTCAAAGTTCCAATACTCTATGACGTCATCTTTCATGACCCGATCATCCTTAGAAATCTTATTAATGTCAACGCCTAAATTATCAGCTACTTTATCGGCTGTTGGTGATGTTTTCACTTTCGATTCATCAGTTTTTGACTGTTCTTCAATATACTTTAAAACATCTTCTTCACCAATAACACCGCTAGGACCAGTGCCCTCAACTAATCGAATATTTACCCCTTCATCTTTTGCTAGTTTTTTAGCCTTTGGTGACGCTTTTACTCTGCCCTTTTGCTTGACGGGTTTCTGTTCTTTGCTTTCTTCTTTTTTCTCCTTGTCATGAGAGGCTTGACTGTTTTCCTTTGATTCCGAAGTGTTAGAAGCCTTGGCTAGTAAGTCAGATAAGTCTTCATCAGCATCTGCTATGATCCCTACTGGTTCTAATACTTCCCTTGTTCCTGATTCAACAATTATTTTTCTTAAAATACCACTACAAGGGGCTTCAATATCATTTGTTAATTTATCTGTCTCAACAGAAAAAATACTTTCACCTTTCTTTATTTCATCACCTTCTGCTTTAAACCATTTGACAAGGTTGCCCTTTGTCATGGTTAAACCCAGTTTAGGCATGACTATTAATTGTCCCATTTATTTCCTCCCTTAAAAATTCATCTGCTCAATTTGCATAATAAATCACTCATCTATAGCCTTTTAATCTATAGATGAGTGTGAAAATCTATTGCTTTTGATAAAAATTTTCTTCAAGTGCTATTTCTAATGCTTTTTTAACGTGTACATGTAATGGCCCATTACGCGTAATGGTAAAACTAAAGGCATCACCTTTTTTAAATCGAATTTCACGTTCCCCATCAACAGCAATGATTCCTTTATAGGTTGCCAACCAATTGACCTCTTTGTTCATAGGAATCTCCTTAACTGTTTCTGACTGAATTGCCACAATTTTACCCGCTGCTAAAGGTGCTAGAAAATTATTTTCTCCTTGATTAATGGTCAACATGGCACCAAAGGCATCCGCCTCTGACACAATTTTATTCACACCAATAATAGATGAAAAACCAATAGAAGCTGGATGGGCTTTTGAAACAATTATTTGTTTAATGTTTTCAATATTCCATATGGCCTTTGAACCAATGACAATGGCATCTGAAATGACAACATCAACTAAGGCTAAGTCTATATACTCGCCATTCTTTTTTATTTCAATAATCTTATCTCTTTTATATGCTTTTTTATATTTCTCATGACCCGTTGCAATGGCCGCTGCTGCCATACCCACAACCGTTCCTTCCATTAGCTTCGGATAAGCATTATTGGTTCCTGTTGAAACACCAATCATTGGTACGTGATTTAAATGTTTTGCCGCCAATCGATGGGTGCCGTCACCACCGAGAATCACAAGACAGCCAACGGCTTTTTCTTCTAAAATTTTTGCTGCTTTTTCAGTATCTATTGGTCCAGCTTTAATCTTATAATCTAGTGTTATAATTTCTGCTGTTAACTCACCAGATAACTTAAGTTTCTTTTCAACTTTATAGCCCATCACATAAGAATCAGGCATAATATAGACCTTTGATACACCAAATTTTTGCGCACCAAGTATAATCCGCTCAATAATGTTTACTTTTTCATTATTGTCAATGACTGTTGCATGAGATACTAACCGCCGAATATCTTTTCCTGATGCTGGATTAGCAATAATTCCTATAGTTGACATAGATTACCCATCCTTCTTATTTTCTAGAATAATTTTTTTACTGCATTAACAATATCTTCTTCACTTGTCACAACATAATCTTCTAATACAGGTGAAAATGGTATTGGTGTATCTAAAGAACCCACACGTAAAATCGGTGCATCTAATTCATAAAAGAAATTTTCAGCTATTGTAGCAGCAATTTCTCCTATATAACTGCCCCGCTTTGTTTCTTCTGTTACTAAGACAACTTTATTTGTTTTGATTAAAGATTTTTCAATGGCATCAAGATCTAATGGATACAGTGATCTTAAATCAATCACTTCTACATCAATCCCCTTAGCACTCAGTTTTTCTGCTGCTGCCAAACTATCATAAACTTGCTTTCCATAGGTTAAAATCGTTACATCTGTACCTTCTCTTTTAACTTTTGCTTTTCCAAAAGGAATAGGCTCTATGGTATCAGGCACTTCCCCTTCAACGCCGTAAATCGCTTTATGTTCTAAATACATCACAGGATTGTCATCATTAATAGCTGTTAACATCATACCCGCTGCGTCATGAGCATTTGATGGATAAACAACTTTTAAACCTGGAACAGAAGTTAACCAACTCTCAAGGGATTGTGAATGTTGAGCTGCTGCTCTAACACCTGCGCCGCCTGGTAACCGTACAACCATTGGTAATGAAATTTTACCACCAAACATATATCTCATTTTTGCTGCTTGATTAACTAATTGGTCCATACCAACAGTTAAGAAATCAATAAACATTAACTCTGCTATTGGTTTTAAACCTGTGGCCGCTGCACCAACAGCTGCACCAATAATAACACCTTCAGAAATTGGTGTATCTTTTACGCGATCACCAGAAAATTCTTCAAACATGCCTGCGGTTACACCAAAACAACCACCAAATTGGCCAACATCTTCACCAAAAATTAAAACTGAATCATCTTCTAACATTTTTATTCGCATACCTTCTCGAATACCTTCACCATATGTCATTGTTCTCATTTATCTTACCCCCTCAATAATATCTGAGTAAACGTCTCTAACAGCTGATTCTAAATCAGGGTCCTTACTGTTTTCAGCAAATTCAACTGCTGCTTCAATTAATCCATCAATTTCTTTATAGTAACCATCAATTTGTCCTTGATCTAATAATTCATTTTCTAATAAATATGCTTCCATTCTTGGAATAGGATCTTTTTCTAACCACTCATTGAGTTCTTCATCGGTTCTATAAACTGTTGGATCCCCTTCAAAGTGTCCTCTATGTCTATAAGTTTTACATTCAATTAATGTAGGGCCTTGTTTTTGTCTTGCTCTTTTTACCGCTTCATTAACGGCTTCATATACTGCAAAAACGTCATTGCCATCCACGGTAACACCAGGAATATTGTAGGCAACTGCTCGGTCAGATATATCGTCAATGGCTTGATGTAATTTTTGACTTAAGGAAATACCATAACCATTATTTTCACAGACAAATACAACTGGAAGATCCCAAATACTACTTAAATTTAATGCTTCATGAAATGTACTTTGATTGGTTGACGCATCACCAAAGAAACAAATAACCACTTGATCAGTTTTTCGATATTTAATACTTAACCCAGCACCTGCAGCAATATTGTGGCCAGCACCTACGATACCATTGGCACCTAAAATACCTTTTTCAGCATCGGCAATATGCATTGATCCACCTTTACCTTTACAATAACCTGTTTCTTTACCAAAGATTTCAGCCATCATTAAATTAAGATCTCCACCTTTAGACACTATATGACCATGGCCTCTATGGGTACTGGTAATATAATCATCTTCATTTAAGTTGGCACATGCACCTGTTGCAACGGCTTCTTCTCCTAGATATAAATGTACAAATCCAGGAATTTTACCTTCTGCAAATAAATCTCTTGCTTTTTCTTCAAATTTTCTAATCTTCAACATATTCTCATACATTCCAATTATTTTCTCTTCATTTAGCTTCAAGTTAAATCCTCCTTTTGTTGTTCTTCATAAAAACAATACAACTCTGACATGTCACTAATATATAATGCAAGTTTAATGCCAAAGTTAAAACCTAGTAAGACACTGGCTTTCTTTTTTCCCAAAATAAAAAAATCCCATTTTGGGATTCCTAAAATGGGAAATTAATGCTTATTTATATGGTTTTAGGTCGATGTCGTATTTCTTAATTTTTCGATAGAGTGTTGATTTTCCAATATCTAGATAGCCGGAGGCTTCCACAACATTACCCTTTGAAACATTTAACGCCTCAATAATATGTTTCTTCTCTAATGCTTCAAGACTATTATTCTTTATGTCTGACGGGCTACTACTTAACATTGATTTTTCTTGGGATACATCTATTACATCCCCTTGAAACTTATAGTAACTCTTTCGAATAAAATTTCTTAATTCTCTTACATTCCCCTGCCACTCTTTTTTTATCAGATCTCTTTTTAATCTTTCTGATAAATATTTTTCTTGATCCGGATTATTGTTGTTCATTTCCTTTAAAAAATGATCCGCTAATATTAAAATGTCTTCTTTTCGTTGTCTTAATGGTGGTAAATTTAAATTGATTTCATCTAATCTATAAAACAAATCTTCTCTAAAGCGATTCTCTTTAATTTCTTTTTTTAAATCTCTATTCGTTGCTGCAATAATTCGAATATCTAAGGGTCTTTGAAAATTACTGCCAATGCGTGTGATTTTTTTATTTTCTAAGACTCTTAACAGTTTTGATTGTATTTCTAAAGGCAGCTCACCAATCTCATCTAAGAAAATGGTGCCATTTGATGCCAATTCAAACTTTCCTGGTTTACCATCCTTTAACGCCCCTGTAAAGGATCCTTTCTCATAACCAAACAATTCACTTTCTACAATGTTTTGAGGCAGTGCAGCGCAATTGATTGCAATAAATGGGCCCTTCTTTCTTTGGGAATGGTTATGAATTGAATGGGCTAATAATTCTTTACCAGTACCACTTTCCCCTTGGATCAGAATAGTTGAATCTGTTTTAGAAATTCTCTTTGCAAATTGTATTGTTTCTTGAAATTGAGGATTACTTGTTAGAAAATCATTAAAGGTATATGTGGCATTAAAACCTGCCATTTGAGAAACGACTTTCCTTACCTGTCGTGCTTCTTTAACAAAAATAACAGCACCAGTAATCTCATGATCCACTCGAGTAGGAGAGATATTAATCAAACATTCAATTTTTTTATGATTATACTTAATGGTATAATCATTTCTTTTAATATTCTCTCCGCGGCCCATCACAACGGCTTCAATGGCAATATCTTTAAAAATCTTTCCAACATCTAATGACTCAAGGTCCTTAGCAGCGATACCAAGTAAACCCATCATTTTTTCATTCATTCGTAAAACTTGAAAAGAGCGGTTAATAGAAAACAGACCATCAAGAACGGAATTAAAGGCATTATCCATTAACTGATAGCTTTCCATTAAATCCAGCTGTTTCTCAATGATTCTTGCAGCGGAAGTCACAATCCCAAAGGTATGAATATGATCATCTTCTACACTACCAGATATATCTAAACAAGCAATGACTTCTCCATTAGGGTTATGAATTAAAGCCGCTGCACAAGTCCATGGGTGATGAGAAATCGCATAGTGTTCAGCGCCTGTCATATGTGTATCTTCATTTCGAGCTAAAGCTGTACCAATAGCATTGGCACCTACATTTTTCTCATCCCACCGTGTACCAAGAACAAAATTCAAAGAACTGTGTTTCCCATGAATACTTTCGCATTCCACCACATGAATAATGATGCCCTCTGCATCTGTTAAGATCAAACTAAAACTTGTTTCCTTAATGACTTCAATAATATTTTCCATAATTGGTTTTGCAATTTCTATTAACTGATGGTTTAGTTTTAATTTTTCTTCAAGGGCTTTTTTAGGAATGATTTGCCCATACCCATCATTATAATCTACGCCAAATGCAATACAGCGATCCCATGCTTCTAATACGAATGGCTTTGTTTCTTCACTTTTTTTGCCTTCTAAAATATATGAATCCCAATTCTTTTTTAAATTCAATATTTTCTTTTTCATAGGCCCCCCTAGACTATAAACTACTTATTCAGATTATATTTAAACTATAAAAGATGAACTATTCTGAAAATTGAGTCTTTCTTTATATAAATTCTATCCTATAAATTAATTTTTTGAAAGATTTTTATTTTTTATATAAAATTTATTTCAGGCCCTTATCTCTAAAAACTTCAAAGGATTATTAAAAAATTAAAAGAAAAATCCCAATAACAACAATAAATCCAGTATGGTAGATATAATCATGCAAATGATCCCATAGATGCTATTTTTGAAAAAACTAATATCTACAATAAGATAAAATAAATTAAATTACTATTATTAATAGGTACTTTTATGATAGATCTATTTCATATTTCTAACATCTAATGCCTATTTTTATAAATTATTGCTGAGAAGGTCTTATATACAAAAAAATTATGCCTCAATTACCAAGAATTAAGACATAATCCATTAAGTTTTAATCATTCATCTTAAAATGAGTTATTATTCTATTATTTAGCCATCAATAATTCAACATCATCTTCTGGTGTTCCAATACCTGATATAGCAAACTTATCTACTAAAACATTCGCTACATTTTCAGATAAAAATGCAGGTAAAGTTGGTCCTAAATGGATATCTTTAATACCAGAAGCTAATAGTGCTAAAAGTACAATAACAGCTTTTTGTTCATACCAAGCGATATTAAACTCAATTGGTAAATCATTAATATCATCAAGTTCAAAAGCTTCCTGTAGCTTTTGAGCGATTACTATTAGAGAGTATGAATCATTACATTGTCCTGCATCTAATACACGTGGAATACCATTAATCTCTCCTAAATCAAGTTTATTGTATCTATACTTAGCGCAGCCAGCTGTCAGAATAACAGTATCTTTTGGTAGCTTTTCTGCAAATTCTGTATAATACTCTCTAGATTTAAGTCTGCCATCGCAACCACCCATAACAAAGAATTTTTTAATTGCTCCTGAATTAACTGCATCGACAACCTTGTCAGCCAAAGCAATCACTTGATTATGAGCAAATCCACCAACAATTTTTCCAGTTTCAATTTCTTCTGGCGCTTCTAAAGTTTTCGCATGTTCAATAATCTCAGAAAAATCTTTATAACCTTTCTCATCGGGTATTATATGCTTACAACCAGGATAACCAGATGCATTTGTAGTATATATTCTATTTGTTACTTCATCTGATTTCGGCGGTACAATACAATTAGAAGTGAATAATACTGGCCCGTTAAAAGTTTCAAACTCAGTTTTTTGTTTCCACCATGAACCACCATAATTACCAGCGAAATTATCATATTTTTTAAATGCTGGATAATAATGACCAGGCAGCATTTCACTATGAGTATATACATCTACGCCAGTCCCTTGCGTTTGTTCTAATAGCATTTCTAGATCCACTAAATCGTGACCAGAAATTAATATTGCTGGGTTGTTTCTTACACCTATGTTTACTTCAGTAATTTCAGGATTTCCATATTTTGAAGTATTTGCTTCATCAAGTAAAGCCATTGCTTTTGCACCTTGTTCTCCGGTCTTAATGGTTAGTGCAACAAGATCATCAACTGATAGACTTTCATCTAACGTTGCAGCTAACGCATCATACATGAAATTATAAACTTCGTAATCTTTTTTGCCAATATTATGTGCATGTTCTAAATATGCTGCCATACCTTTTAAACCATATGTGATCAATTCTCTTAATGATCTTACATCAACATTCTCAGTCGCTAATACACCCACTTCATTACTATTAGCTTTCTTCTTCATATCTTCTCGCGTTGATACTTGGAACGTTGCAGCATCATGAAGAGATTCTTTATTTAATCCTTGGGCTAAATCGTCTCTTACTTTTAAAATCTTTTTAATTTGTTCCACAATTGCTTGGTCATCGAAATTTGCATTTGTAATAGTAATAAAAAGACTATTTAACATGACATAATTGATGTCATCGATCTCTCTGGCATCAATATCTTTTTCTCTGACAATTTGAGCGATACCTTTGATTGCATAAATCAACAAATCTTGAAGATTTGCTACATAATCTTTTTTACCACAAACGCCCATAACTTCGCAACCTTCATTTTTTACTGTTTCTTGGCACTGATAACAAAACATACTCATGAATATTTCCTCCTTTTTTAGATTCTAAATTTAATTCTTAATTTTATTATATACCTATATATATTTAAAAACAATATATAAAGTACATTTGTTAGAGTTTCATGACATATGTTTTGAACTAAATGGATGTTAGCATGACTTAATTCTTTTCTATATTCATCTTAAAGTAAATTGTTGGTACAATTACTAAAGTTAAAACAGTAGCCAATGCTAGTCCAGACATAATAACTGTTGCCAAAGGTCTAAACAATTCCCCACCCGTTAATAGCAATGGCGTAAGACCAATAATTGTTGTTGTTGTACTTAAAATAATTGGTCGAAAGCGTCGATCAATGGCTTCTTCACATATATTTAAGATATCTAAGTCTAAATTTTTATCTCTCATTTGGTTCATAAAATCAACTAATACAATGGCATTGTTCACAACAATACCCATTAAACTAACGAGTCCTAAAAGCGCTGTAAATGACAGCGGTTGACCGGATAAATATAGGCCAGATATACCACCAATAAATGATAAAATAATAGAAATAAATATTATTATCGGTTGTAAGAAAGAATTAAATTGCAAAACTAATAATGCAAATATAAATAGTAAAGCAATCACTGCATACTTAGCTAAATCCGTAAAACTCTCCATTACCTTGGCCATTTCGCCATCATAATCTAAAAAGATGTCTTGATAATCTTGATTTTCAATAAATGTTCTGATTTCATCTTCGATGACTTGAGGATTCACACCAGGCTGAACATCAGCAGTAATCTCAGCTACTCTTTTACCATTTAATCGTTCTATTTGCGGATAAACTTGGACCAAGTCTACGCTAGCGATTGATTTAAGCATGACTTTATTACTCGATGCAGATGATTGAATCATTAAATTTTCTAGTGCTTTCTTGTTATCAATATCTGATTTTATGAAGACATCATACTCATTTCGATCCGTTTCTAAAGTTGTACTCTTGACACCTTTTAAAGCCTGGTTCACACTTCGTTGAATATCCATGGAAGTGATATAACTTAAACTGGCTTCATCTGAATCAACATTCACTTTTAATTCATACACTTGATTGGCAAAGGAATTGTTTACCCGTGCGGTGTCATTATATGATGCGAGTTCATTGGTTATTTCTGTAGATACTCTTTTTAATGTATCTAAACTTTCCGTTGATACACGAATTTGAATGGGTTGCTCATTTGAAGTTCCCATATCTAATAACCGCACTTGTATTGATGCACCAGTTACTTTGTTATTTAATTTTCCTTGAACGGCTTCAGCATATTCTTGCAAGGTTGCATACTCATTAAAAAGATCTTCTTTAACTTTTACAAGGATTTGTCCCGTATCTTCAGCAGGTGTTACAGGTAATACCGTCATATAAAATTTGGGTAAGCCATCACCTAAAGCCGAAGTTGTTTCTTCTACATATTTTTCATCTGCTAAAATTGCTTCTATGCCTTCAACAATATTTTCTGTCGCATCAATATCTCCCATGGTTTCACTTTCAATATTTATATAGAAAATCGGCTTACTTGCCTTTGGAAACATACTTTTTTGTATTGATCCCACCATTAAGCCAGTCATTGCTACTGAAACAATTATTATTAAGCTCACAATTATTTGGTGATTAGCCGACCATTTAAAGGCTGATTTAAAGTATTTTTTAAATTCAAATAACTTTAAATTTTTATCTTCTGCTGGCTTTAAAAACATGGATGCCATTAATGGTGTAATCAGTTGGGCACACATATAGGAAGATAATAAAGCAATGATTACTACTGATGGTATACCGAAAAGATAATCACCAATAGCTGATTGTATAAATAAAAGTGGTGCAAAAGCAATGATTGTTGTCAAACTAGAGGTTAACATAGCAAAAGCAACTTCTTTTGATCCTTTAATCGCCGCCTTAAAAGGTTCAACACCTTTATTAATATGATATTGTATTGCATCAATGACAACAATTGAATTATCTACTAACATACCTAACGCAATGATTAAAGCTGTAATAGACATCTGTTCTAGTTTAATGCCTAAAAAATTCATAACGATAAATGTTAAACCAATTGAAAAAGGTATAGTTGTTGAAACAATTAATGCGTTTTTAAAACCCATACCAATGAGCACCACAAGTATTACAAAACCAATGGCCTGAAGTAAGTTAATAATAAAAGCCCTAATTGATTCATCGACTTCAGTCGGTTGAAAAGTTACTTTTGTTAGCTTGAGTTCCTTTGGTAGATTCTCTTCTAATCTTGATAACTCTTCCGCTACACTTTCCCCTACGGTTACGATATTAAGACTTTCTTTAAAATAGCCTGCTAGTAAGACTGTTTCAGCACCACCTTGCCTGTAGCGTGGTGACGACTCATCAAATACATAGGATACTTTTGCAAGATCTTTTAGTCTTAAAACGCTTTGATTCATAGGTGACACACTAATAATTGTATTTTCAATATTTTCTAAGCTTTGATAATCACCATCCGTATTCACTTTTATTTTAAAGTCCTCAGATTCTAGATAACCTGCTGGTATTTTTATATTTTGAGCCTTTAATAAATTAGCAATTTTATCAATGGTTAAGTTATTGGTATTGAGTTTTTCTTGGTCAACTTCTACTTCTATCTTTTTTTCTAAATCTCCAACGATCTCAAAGGACTCTACACCATCAATAGTGATTAAATTGTCTTGTATATGTCTTGCATAATCTGCTAATACTTCATAAGAATAACCTTCGCCACTTAGAGAAATAATCATACCAGCGGTATCACCAATATCCGTATTCACTTGTATGGGTCGTGTACCTTCTGGCATAATGCCTTGTAAATCATCTACTTTTTCGTTTAGCTCCATCCATGATTTATCCGGATCTGCTGAATCTTCAAGGAAGACATTAACAATTGCAATACCTTCTTTTGATATAGAGTTACTTCGATCATAACCCTTTATTTCTGAAACCTCTGATTCTATTTCAGAAGTAATCAATCGTTCAATTGTCTCTGGAGAACCACCAGGGTATACTGCAATCACTTGTGCTAAAGGTGGTGAGACATCTGCTACCTCTTGTCGTGGCATAATAGAGTAATTAAAAAATCCTAAAACTAAAACGATAATCACTAGAAATATTGAGAACTTTTTATTTTTTAAAGTTAAATACGTCAAACCTTTATTCATACTTACACCTACTCTACTAATTCTACTCGATCTCCATCTCTCAATGAAGACATCCCCTTAACAATTAAATCATCCTTTTCTTCTAGACCTTGCACTTCAACCATTTCACCATCCGTATCTAAGAGTTCTACTCTTACTTTTTCTGCAATCCCATCTTTATTGATAAATACAAAGTTTTCAATATCTACCACAACGGCGTCTAATGGAATCCATATGCCTTGGGTCGTACCTATTTCAAATTTAATATTCACTAATGATTCATCCACTAAAGCTTTGCTTTCATCTTTTAACTGAATGGTTACAGGATAGGCCTTCGTTACAGGATCTGGTTTTCTGGCAATATCTTTCACAGTACCAATGAGTTCTTTCGATTGATAAATTATTTGCACTTTTTCGTCAATCTTAATTTTCTCAAGATCTTCACGTGTGATTGCTGTTTCAACTTCTTTTTCATAACTAGCAATCACCATAAAGGGTTGCATCGGTGGAATTTTCTCACCTACTTCCGTCGTTAAAGAAACAACAGAACCATCAATATCAGCGTAGACATTGTATCGATCTATTGAATCTGTTACTTTACTGTATTGACTACTAGCAGTTGAAAGTGAATTTTTTACTTGACTGTATTTTAACTTTGCAGTATCAAAATTCAGTTTCCCTTCATCCAATTGTACCTTAGAAATGGCACTACTATCATACAGTGTTTGCATTTTTTTATATTGATCTTCAGCAAAATTAAGGCGTTCCTTTGCTTCTAAAACTGCATTTTGAGCCATATTGTATTGGCCTAATGCGGACTGTTGATCTGATTGTACTAGCTCTTTGTCTAGTACAGCTACTAACTCACCTTTTTTTACTGAATCTCCAACTGCTTTTTTTAATGCTACGATTTTACCCCCACTGACAAAGGCAATTTTATTTTCCTTTTTTGCAAGAACACGACCAATGTACTCTAATGTAACGGGCTTGTTCTCTTCTACTAATGTCTCGACTTCAACTTTTTTTGTTTTTTCTTCTCTAACGACTGCTGCTTCTTCTTGACAACCTGTTACGATTAAAACGGTTAAAAGTATTAGTATTATAAATATATTTCTTCTTTTTTTCATTAGCTACACCCCTTATCTTTAACTTTACTTGTTTTTAGTATATACTAGTAGTAATAGGCAGAGTGTTACATAAGTGACACTTAATCAGAAAGGAGCAAGCAATGAAAGCTACTTTTTTAAAATATGTTGGAAATACAAAACTCTTTGAAAACTTTGATCAAGAAACATTAAAAGTCATTTTTCATAACTACAAAAATCATTTTTATATAAAAAACTATGGTCTGGATGAGATTATTTATATGCAAAGTCAAAAATGTAGTTCATTAGACCTAATTTTAGAAGGAGAAATTATTATTAAAAGAATAGACATTAATGGTAACGTAATGATTATGGAATCTTTTAAGAAAGGTCAAGATTTCTCAGGGAACCTTCTTTTTTCAAAAGATGCATATTATCCTATGACTGTTTTTTCAAATGCTAGAACAAAGGTTTTACACTTAAAGAAAGGCTTTATATTAGAGTTATGTCATGACAATCAACAGTTTCTAGAAACTTTTCTTGAATCTATTGGTACGAAAAATTTTATATTGACCCAACGGGTAACCCTTTTAAGTTTAGAAACCCTTCGGGAAAAAATCATTTTCTACTTACAACAACGTGCACTTCAAGAAAATAGCAAGATTATAGAAATAAAAAGTAGTAAAAAAGAAATCGCTTCTAAACTTTGCGTTGCACGAACGTCTCTATCAAGGGAATTAAGTGCATTAAAAAAAGAAGGCTTCATTGATTATGACAATAAAACCTTCTATCTAAAAGATAAGTTATTCTTGACTGACTTATAAAGTTAAACATTTTTATTTATTACCAACAAACCAATACCCACCACCAACAAATAATCCACCGCCAATGAAATTTCCAATTGTCACTGGTATAAGGTTATTTAAACTCCCTAGAATAGATACAGATGCTGGATGTTCTACTAATAAACCGATGGAGAAGATCGTCATATTTGCAATACTGTGTTCAAATCCAGAAACGACAAAAGCAAATAAACACCAGGAAATCATCATTAGTTTTGCAGCTTCATTTTCTAGCTTTATATAACTGAAAATGGCCAAACAAACGAGAATATTACACAAAATGCCACGGTAAATTAATGACATAAAATCAAGATTCATCTTGTTTGCACTTGAGTTAATAATGAATTCTCTAATGGGTATGGTTACAAGACCCGAATTAACAAATAAAATTGCAATCAAAATACTGCCCAGTAGATTGCCAAGATAAGATATCCCCCATACTTTAAAAGAGTTTTTCCATTTAACTTTTTTCTCTAATGAGCCAATCATCATTATGAAATTATTGCCTGTAAATAACTCTGCTCCAATCACTAAAACTAAACTTAAGGCGATGCCAAAACTCAATCCTAAAATAATCTTTTTTAAAGGATATTCTGGAATAAGTCCTCCAATTGTACTGATTAATACAACACCAATACCTACAAAAAAACCAGCCATAATTGAAAGTACTAAGAAACGTAAAAAACTTTTTTCTAGTAAATTAGCTTTGGTTTCAGCGATATCAGCAATTTTTATAATGTATTCTCGCATTTTATAATCCTTTCATATATAAATATCATGTATATTTATCACTTCTTTAGATCATTTTCTTATCTAAGGATACATGAATTATATCACCAAAAATGGTATGGCACGTTGCAGATGCAACTTCAAATTTTCATCAATAGAACCGATTATAATTTTCAGAATATTTTATCTTTTGAAAACCTTTTCTCATAATGGTAAACTATAATAGAATTTTAAAAATGAAGATTATAGGGGGAGTATTTCATGAGAAAAAAATCAAAAGATTCAATTATTATAGGTCTTGCACTTTTTGCAATGTTCTTTGGGGCAGGAAATTTAATCTTTCCACCAGCCATCGGTTTTGCTTCTGGTAGTCAATGGCCTTTATCAATGTTGGGCTTTTTTCTAACAGGTATCGGTATGCCACTTTTAGGTATCCTAGCTGTGACCATTTCTGGCGGATCACTTAAAACATTGACATCAAAGGTAAACAATAAGTTCTACATGATTTTTGGTTCTTTAGTTATTTTGTTAATTGGACCAATGATTGCTATACCAAGAACAGGTGCAACAGCTTTTGAAATGGGTATTTTACCAAATTTCAATTTCATTAACTCATATGTTAGTGCATTTTTATTCTTTGGTGTTACGCTTTTATTAACAATTAAACCAACAGGCATTATTGATCGGATTGGAAAATTTTTAACACCAGTATTATTAACTATGCTGTCGATTATTATCATTAAAGGTATCATCAACCCCATTGGAAAACCTGCAGTATCTGCTATTGAAACGGCTTTTTCCTTTGGCTTTACACAAGGTTACCAAACCATGGATTTATTAGGAGCTATCGTATTTGGGGCTTTAATCACTACTGCTGTAAGAGAGAAAGGATATGATCAAAGAAAAGATTCATTTCATGTGACTGCAAAAGCAGCTCTCATTGCAGCCTTTGGTTTACTGACGATTTATGGCGGACTTTTATACTTAGGTGCTACGGGCAGCAACCTATTAATTGAGCAAACAAAAGCTCAATTAATTATCGATATTGTTTATCGAATCTTAGGTATTTCTGGACAAGCAATTTTAGGTCTTGGCGTTTATGCTGCTTGCTTAACCACATCAGTCGGTTTAACAGCAACTGTTGGAAACTTCTTTAGTGAGTTAACAAATGATCAATTATCTTATCGATTCATTGTTATCTTAACAACGGTGATTAGTGCTGTAGCCAGTACAACTGGCGTTGAAACAATTGTTAGTTTTGCTTCACCAATTTTAGTGGTTATCTATCCCATGGCCATCGTACTGGTTGTACTAAATGTATTTGATAACTTTATTGCTTACCAAAGCATTTATAAAGGTGCCTTACTTGGAACTTTTTCCATTAGTTTAATTGATGGCTTAAAAGTAGCCGGTATCCAAATGCCATCAACTCTTAACACCTTTATCGAGTCTTTACCACTTTTTAGTATCGGTTTTGGTTGGTTGCTACCAGCTGTAATCGGTAGTATAATAATAGTAGGGTATTCAAAAATGACAGGTACTGTGGCTAAATCAGCAAAGTAAAACTCAACTAACTGAAAGGAATTTTTATGTTTAACATAGAGTTTCTACAAACACAATCGAATATTATATCAGATTTTTTAAGGTGGTCTATTGAACATCTAGGTTCACTATACTTTATCATCATTATAGGAGGAATTTTTTACTTCTTAAGTATAAAAGCCTTATTGATCAATCTTTCGAATAAAGACTATGAACGGTCTTTGCTCGTTGTAATTTTACTAATTATTGTTTTTGGTGGTTTAGTTGGTTTTGCTCTAGAGTTTAAATAATACAAAAAAATTAAAGGTAAGTTGTCAATTGATTTGACACTTACCTTTTTTATATTGTTTTTAATTGTTAATAGTCAGTACTATTATTTCTGGTTGATTAAAAAATCTGATAGGTATAATACTATTACCTAAACCTCTACTGACGATTAAAGTTGATTTATCTTTTGCATATAATCCACTCGTATATTCTGGGAATAAACCTTGGTCAGGAGCAATAACGCCACCAATAAAAGGCAATCTAAATTGTCCCCCATGGGCATGACCAGAAAAAATCAAATCAATTTTTTCTTCAGCATAAAGATTGAACAACTCCGGTCGGTGAGACAATAGAATTTGAAAATTATCTTCATTAGACAAATCTCTTAAATTCTTTTCTAATGCTAAGGTATCATTTCCTTCTAAATAACTTGATGTATTAAAATCAGGATCTTTTAAGCCTATTATATCTATAAAGCTATTTTCTTTATTGATGCTTAATTTTTCATCATCTAGTACTTCAACATTTAAAGAGACAAGTTCATCTTTAATTTTTTCATATTGAGCGGACCATGCTTCGTGGTTACCAGAGACATAGTATACAGGAGAAATATCAACTGCCCCCCTAACAAAGGTTAAAGCAACTTCAAGATTATACTTTCTTCGATCAATTAAATCTCCGGTGATTACAATTATATCTGGTGCTTCTTCTTTAATTTTTTTAAGTAACTTCTCTTGATCTTTTCCAAAGCTTTTATTATGTAAATCTGAAATGTGAATAATCTTAAATCCATTAAAAGCCTTTGGTACTCTTTCATCGGTATATTCAATGAATGTTTTTTCAATGCTATTGTTTTGATAGAAAACAAAACCTATCAAAACTATAATTATAAATAGAACTAAGAATTTTTTATTCAATTAAACCATCCACTCTATCAATTCTTTTTTTCGTATTTCTCTTTAATAAATTCACCAATTTTATGGTCTTCAATAAGAATATGATGTATCAACCAATCTTTTAAAAACAAATTAATTTTAATTAGATCTTTATTTGTTGTTTCTTTTGATTGATGTTCTGCTATTATTTTTTTTAAACTTTCTTTAAAATCTTCATGTATTTTATGGTGTTCTTCATAAAACTTGTAACCTATTTTTTGTTGTAAAGCTTCTTCATTCGCAAAATGGTTATTGATGTATTTCTGGAGAAATTTAACAATTTCATTATAAAATTCTATTCCTTTGCCTTTTTTCATCAACTGATACAACCTTTGGTATACTTCAACTAATTCTTTGTGTTCCAAATCAATTTCTTTTACCCCAATTGAATAATCTTTGAACCAACTCAATTCGATTTCAGAGTCGTCTTTAATTGAATGATCCGTAAGCGTAAATTCTTTATATGCATTTATTTTTTCATCTGAATGAATATGTCTCCTTATTTTCAAAATAAGTTTTTGATCATTAAATGGTTTTACCACAAAATCATTACATCCTAATGCAATCATTCTTTTTAAAAATGAAACGTCTGCAACCTTTGTTAATGCGATAATTATCTTGTCATCATTCGTGTATTTCCTTACTTCTTTTATGATTGAGTCAGGTGTCATTTCATTATAATCTAAATCGATGATAAAAATATCAATTTCTTTTAATTTGTTTTTCACATTAATACTGTTTAGTACTTCATAGTTATATGGGAACACTTCATCAAAACCATTTCTTTCTAACAATTTTTTTATTCGTATTTGCAAAATATTCGTTTGTTCAATTATAGCAATATTCTTCATAGGATTCTTCCTTCCGAATAAAATAGTTTTTTTTAGTCTTAACTGATAATTCAATTATTTTAAAAAATCAAATCTTTTCATATAGAATTTTATTAATTAACTCATAAATATTTTCTAAACAATTTACATGAGATAAATCCTTACTCATCTTTTCAATATATTCTAACTTTAAGGGGTTTGATAATACAGATTTGATTTCAAATTCAATCATTTTAAGATCATATATTCGTCTAGCGATGCCTTCATTTAGCAAATACCTAGAGTTCCATTCTTCTTGCCCGGGAATCGGATTAATAATAAACAAGGGTTTATTAGATGCAACAATTTCAGTTGTTGTCAGTCCACCTGGTTTTGAAATAATACCATCACTGAGATTTACTAAATCATCAACATAATTTATGAAAGGCAAAATTGTATGGTGGTTATTGATTTCATCTAACGCTTCCTTTAAATCTTCATTTTTTCCTGCCAAAACAATCAGATGGTATTGGCTGTCTTTTAATTCATTGAAAACTTCAATAATATTGCCCATACCTAAGCCACCGCTCATAAGCAACAAGATCTGTTGATCCTTTGGCAAATTATATTTCTCCAATAAATCTTGTTTTTCGTTACTATCAAGAACTCTATAAAAACTTTCCTTAATGGGAATCCCATAGGAAAAAACATTTTCTAAAGCAATACCTAAATCATTCATCTGCCATTTCACTTGTTCAGATGGGCTAATATAATAATCTACATGCTTTTGTTTCCAATACCGATGGGCATAATAATCTGTGATAATAGAAATTGACGGGACTTTCTTACCATTTTTTAAATATTTAACGTAAAACATTGAAGGATATGTATGAATAATTAAATCAGGATCTATTGACTTTAAAATTTTCTTAAATTTAGGCATTTTTGATAAATTGATTTTATCACTTAATAAAGTATCCGTATCTGTCTTTTCATAGAATAATTCATAAGCTGATGGTAAGTATTTAACAGATCCTTCATAGAGTTTATTAATCATTTTTCCGATTTTAGGGGTCAAATACTCATAAATATCAATAACTGATATTTCAATGGATTCATCTTTTTCTTTTAAAAAATTCATTAAGGTGTTCGTTACGGATCTGTGACCATTACCAATGGATATCGTGCATATCAATACCTTCTTCATAATCTTTCCTCCAAAATCACTTCTAATCAGTTGACCATTATTTAAACGACTGGCGCTATTATCTACTATTTTATCACAAACATCTATAATACCCCATTATTCTTAAAATAACTTTTACCTTTGTGAAAAGAAAAAACACTGATGATCTTTCGCATCAGCGTCGGTTCTCTTTATCTTATTCTAATTGGTTTCGTCTTTTCTTTTAACCACTCTTGTTCATCTTGATTCAATCGATCTTTTAGTAATTCATAGACTTCTTTATGGTAGTTGTTTAACCACTTAATTTGCGCTTTACTCATAAAGGATGAATCAACAGCTTTCAAATCAAAGGGACACCAAGTTAAATTCTTGAATTTCATGAATTGACCAAAGTCCGTTTTATAGTCATTTTTTACAATGACTAAATTTTCTAGTCGTATACCATATTCACCTTGACGATAAATGCCCGGTTCATTTGATAAAACCATACCAGGTTTTAACGTTACGTTAGAAGGCTTTCTCGCGATTCTTTGCGGCCCTTCATGTACATTTAAGAAATAGCCTACCCCATGTCCTGTACCATGGTTATAATTATAGCCATGGTCCCATAAAGGTTTTCTTGCAATAATATCTAAGTTCGACCCATAAGTACCTTCTAAGAAACTCATCTTAGCAAGATCTATGTGCCCCATTAATACTAATGTATAATCTTTCTTCTGCTGAGTTGTTAACTTACCTAAAGCGATGGTTCTTGTAATGTCTGTTGTGCCATCAAAGTACTGTCCACCGGAATCCATTAAATAAAAACCTTCAGGTTTTAAGGTTTTACAGGTTTCATCTTTCGCTGCATAATGTGGTAAGGCAGCATTTTCCTGATAACCGGAAATATACCCAAAACTGTCTTGAACAAATAAATCTTCCTTACTTCTCAGTTTACTTAATTTATTGATGGTATCAATTTCAGTGATGTCTTTTTTAGGCACTGTTTCTTCTAACCATTTCAAAAACTTAACCATAGCGACGCCGTCTCTTACAAAACAGTTTTCCATATTCTTCTCTTCTGTTTCATTTTTCAAGGCTTTCATCTTTGTTGTAAGATCCTCTTCTTTGATTAAGTCATTTGAATCATTAATTTTTATAAAAATTTCATAATTAGCTTTACTTGGAGATAATAAAATATTTGCGCTTGTTATTGCCTCAACATCTTTAAATATCTCATGATAACCTTTTATAGTAACTTTTTTATTCATTAATTTATTTGATAACTCTTTAGATAATTTGTCATCATTTAAATATAAAATCGTAGCATCTTTAGTAAAAATAGCATAGGCTAAAAATACAGGATTATAATCAACATCACTCCCCCTTAAATTAAAAGTCCATGCAAGATCATCTAGTGAAGATAAAATATAATAATCTGCATTTTTTTCATTCATAACCTGTCTTATTTCACTTAACTTTTCATCATATGTTTTTCCTGAATATTCAATTGAATGCTCTATAATTTTTCCATTGGGTAAATTTGGACGCTTTTCCCAAATTTCATCAATTAAGTCTTCATCGGTTTTAATACTAATGTCTTTTAGTTCAAACTTTTTCTTTAATTTTTCTACGTCTTTAATCGATAAGGTTCTACCATCAAAGGCAACTGTACTTTTTTCACTTAAATGGTCGACTAACCAATCATCATAATTTTTTACCCCTTCAGTATCCATCTTAAATAACTTAATACCACTGCCTTTCAACTCTTTTTCAGCCTGTAAAAAGTATCTGCCGTCTGTCCATAAACCATGTTGGCCATCTTTCAAAATACATACTGTACCAGCAGAACCAGAAAATCCAGAAATAAAAGCCCGGGATTTAAAATAATTGGCTACATATTCACTTTGATGAAAATCTGAACTTGGAATAATATAGGCATCAATAGCCTTTTCTTCCATTAATTGAATCAATTGATTTATTCGCTTTTTAATCATGGGTACTTCCTTTCTAATACTAAGATTCACATAGCACAAAACAGAATACTAAGGTATTCTGAATCATGCTTTTCTTTTAAGTTTTATTGAACTTTTTCAGTTATTGCTTCCTCTGCAATTTGTTCTGGTTCTTCTTTTAATAATTGCATTAACTTACCGTCAAATACAAATAGTAAAACAGCACAAACAAATAATACGACTGGAATGACAGAATATGAAACAATTGGCGAAAACTTTGTTGTAATAGCATAAACATATCCATAAGATTTTCCAGCAAAGAATGTTGCAAAGAACCAAATACCCATAAGTACTGAGAATATTTTATTCGGTGCATACTTTGTTACAAAGGAACTACCCAGTGGCGAGAAGAACATTTCACCAACAGTTAATAAAAAACCAAAAGCCATTAACCAACCAAGACCAGCTTTTGTTGATTCAGGAGCTCCAACACCTCTTGTGATTTCTGCAAAGACTAACATTAAAAAGGCCACACCTAAAAAGATTAATCCAAAGGCAAGTTTCTTAAATAAACTCATATCTCCTTTTGGTCTCTTCGATAACTTAAACCATAAGATCCCTAAAATTGGTCCTAGAATAATACAAGACATTGAATTTAATGAATCAAACCAAGAAAGTGGTACTTGAAAACCACTAACGTTCATATCAATGAATGTACCACCATAATCATATGCTGCTAAGTACGTTAAGTACCAGAATACCCAAAAGACGATTGAAAATAAAGAGACGATAATAATTGCTGCCGTTCTTTTCTTTTCTGTCTTTGTTAAGGGGCGATTAGCATCTGCTTTGGCTTGTGCTTCTTCCTCAACATTTTTACCTGCTTTAAAAGGTTTTTTCCCTACGTCACCTAAAAAACGCATCCCATAAAGAATCCAAACTAAGTCAATGGCACAAATTAATGTACACACTTTAAAGGCTTGTCTAAACCCTTGAATATCTCCATTAGCAAAAGTAGTTGTTACTAGAATACCTACTGCTGTCGTACCAATGAATGCACCAATATTAATAAAAGAATACTGAGTTGAAAAAGCCGAATCTAGATCTTTTTTATTGGTAAATAAGGCACCACTCATCGCTGCTAAATTACCTTTAAAAAGACCCGTACCAATAGCAACTAATGCAACCATGAGATTCATTCCTACAATTCCAGTTGCTGATGAGCCCATCCAATAACCAGCACCCATTAATGTAATTCCTACCGGGACACAATACCTTGCCCCAATCCACCGGTCACTTACATAACCACCGATCACAGGTGCTAAATAAGTAAATGCAACTAAATTTGATTGTACTAAAGCGGCTTGTACTTTAGTTAATCCCAAACCCCCAGTAATGACTGTTGCTGTTATAAAGACATAAATTAAGTATTTTGCTGAATAGTATGCCATGCGTTCAAACATATACCCAATGCTACAGACATAAAACCCAAAAGGTTTTTTTGTCTTTGCTACCACTTCACTCATGATATTCCCCCATTTCTTTTCCTAACATTTATTTTTTTCACTTTGTTGATTGATATTATATTAACATAAATATTTTAGTATAACAATAATAATTATACCAATACTTCAATTTGTGACAAAAATAAAATATTCTTGAAATTAGATGTTAGTTTACATATAATTAATGATTAGTACTCAAATATAAGTAATAATTGCATTTATATAAATTTTCTCTTATAATTCTTTAGGTGAGAATTGTAATTAAGGTTAAAATAATTACGGTTACCAGATATCCTAAGTTAACCGCAATTACAATTTCACCTATTGTACCAAATCGCTATCATCGTCTATGGGGATTCAA
>Ga0306868_1000159_pt1 | contig 52194 bp, 48 predicted proteins | sample AntRauTorckE6832_FD_190411 | JGI IMG/M metagenome (GOLD analysis project Ga0306868, IMG submission 190411) | Saline lake microbial communities from Rauer Islands, Antarctica - Metagenome Torckler E6 #832 (v2) (version 2) | ecosystem: Environmental > Aquatic > Non-marine Saline and Alkaline >... | reverse complement strand
CCACAACACTCGCTTTCGTGGTCGTGGTCCAGCCGCTCCACTTTGTCCAGTTTGCCCAGAAGCTCCCGGGCGTGCAGATGGGTGTTCATTTCCCGGCGGGCGGAACAGGAGGTATGCAGGGCAACTTGCGTGGGCTGGCCCAGATCCTGCCACTGCACTTTGCACACATGCAGCAGAAATTCGGTCAGCTCATAGGTACGTTCGGCTAGATCTGCCACCCGCTTCAGGGTATCGGGTTCGTCGGCAAACACTTCCGGGTAATGTTCCCGAAACATGCCCGCACAGGAACCGGACGGCACCACCACCGGCAGACCGTTATCCAGCAGATCCAGCTGGGCGCGGGCCACCTCCCGGGTTTCCTTCACATAGCCGGACGTCCAAGCAGGCTGACCACAGCAGGACTGTTCCTGCGGAAAATGCACACGAATGCCTTCCCGCTCCAGTAACCGGATAGCATCCAGACCGGCTTCCGGGTAAAACAGATCCATCACGCAGGTGCCGAACAATGTCACCTCGGCCGGTTTTTCCGGGTAGGTTCTGGGCCCGGGTCGATCCGGTGCCACACGGGTGGCGTTAGGTGCCGCATCGTAGAACAGTTCACTCATCAGTCATCGCCTCTGGACGCCCGGAGCCGGAAACTCGCTCCGTCCACTGTATCGGGATCAGATCTGGAAATTGGTAATACCATTTTCCACCTGCTTTAATGGTACATTATTTGAACAACCACGAAGCTGTCAAAGGTGGCGGTCAAGACATTAGTCTAGATAGCTCAACGGTGACTGCAAACAGATCCGGAAAACGATAGAATTATTGGTAAGACCAATTAGTTACCCCAGTGCGGAGCCAAGCATGCCGATCAATCAGATTGCCCCGAAACGACTGGCCGACACTATCGTGGAACAGCTGGAAAGCATGATTCTGGAGGGCACACTTCAGCCCGGACAACGACTGCCCCCGGAACGGGCGCTGGCAGAACAGTTCGGGGTATCCCGGCCCTCGTTAAGGGAAGCTGTTCAGCGCCTGACCGCCAGGGGCCTGCTGACCAGCCGTCAGGGCGGCGGCAATTTCGTCACAGACAACCTGGGCGCCAGTTTCAGCGACCCGCTGATCAGGCTACTGGAAACTCACCCCGATGCTCACCGTGACCTGCTGGAATTTCGCCGCACCCTGGAAGCAGATTGCGCCTACTACGCGGCCCTGCGGGCAACCGAGGTGGACCAGGCAAACCTGGCAAAGGCCTGGCAGGAGCTTGACGACTGCTACCATATCCCTTCAGAAGAAAGCATCGAAAGGGAGGGGGTGGCCGATGCCCGTTTCCATCTTGCCATCGCCGAGGCCAGTCATAACGCAGTGCTGCTGCACACCATGCGCAACCTGTTCAACATGCTGAAAAACAACATTCTGACCAACATCAACGGCATGTACTCACAAGAGACGAAAACCCGCCAGGGCCTGATTGACCAGCACCGCCAACTTTATACCGCTATCCGCGAAGGTCGCGCCGAAGAGGCCCGGAGCATTGCCGGGAAACACATCGAATTCGTACAGCGAGCCATTTCTGAACACACGGAAAACGAGCGTCGGCGGGAGCGGGCGTTACGACGTGCCACTACCGAAAAACACGAAGCCTGATGACAACGAACCTTACCCGGGCATTTTTTCCCAGACCGTGAGCTCGGAAAAACTGTGCTGGAACTTGTTGCGGGTTTCCCGGATCACGAACGGCAGACTTCTCGGATCTGTCAGTAACTGAAAGTGGGGAGAGAGCACTTCCCTGAGGCCATCCAGCGTGCTGTATGGCTGACCTTCTTTCAGGTAACCGCCCAGCCATTCCTCCTTCGGCGTGTACTCTTCAAGCCAGGTATAGGGTGACGCAATCACCAGAAGGCCCAGATCGTTAATCCGCTGATGAATGTTTTCCAGGAACAGTGACGGCTTGTACAGGCGATCAATCAGGTTACCCGCCAAAACCAGATCGTAGTCCCGGTAATCCGGGGCCAGGTCGCAGGCATCTCCCTGGCTGAACGCTACGCGATGGGCCGCCTCTGTCAGCCCAAGAGTCGCCAGGGAACGCTCCTGATAGCTGACCAGCTCGCCTTCTTCCGGCCGCGCATAGCGGGCCACGCCATCCCGAATAACGTCCCGGCACTTATCGACAAAGGTATGGGAAAAATCCACGCCATCGACATGATCAAAATGCCGGGCCAGCTCCAGAGCGGTGCGGCCACAGGCGCAACCGATATCCAGCGCCCGATTGGCCGGGCGACCGTCCATGGCATTCACGGCGGCGTCTGCCAGCTCTTTCGGAAAATTCGCCTCGCCATGCCAGGATTCACCGAAATGAAACTCCAGGTATTGCGCCAGCGTGGTGTTGTTCTCGTAATAGTCTGTGTTCGACACGCCTGCTTCTCCGACTGACTGCTGATCTTTTCGAGAATACAGCTTCATCCTTGAAAGAAACACCCGCCACCGCCATGTTAACTAGTCCTGTCGATTCACCTTTTACGGGAGCACCATGACCAGCCAACCCGATTACTCGCTGCTTGAACTGGCCTCCGTTCGCGAAGGGGATTCAGTAACCACCACTCTGGCCAACAGCGTGGCCTACGCGCAGCATGCCGAAACTCTGGGTTTCCAACGCTTCTGGCTGGCCGAGCACCACAATATGGAAGGCATTTCCAGTGCCGCTACCGCCGTTCTGGTTGGCCATATTGCCGGCAAGACCAACACCCTTCGTGTGGGTTCCGGGGGCGTAATGCTGCCCAACCACCCTCCCCTGGTGATTGCCGAACAATTCGGCACCCTGGAATGCCTGTATCCCGGACGAATCGATCTCGGCCTTGGTCGTGCGCCGGGCACCGACCCGGTTACCGCCAGAGCACTACGCCGCGACGGTCTGAGCGCCGAACAATTTCCCGACGATGTCGCCCGTCTGCAAACGTTACTGGGCCCTTTGCAGCCCGGGCAACCGGTAAAGGCCATTCCCGGGGCCGGCACCAACGTGCCCATATGGCTGCTCGGTTCCAGCCTGTTCAGCGCCCAACTGGCTGCCATGCGCGGACTGCCCTATGCTTTTGCCGGGCACTTCGCGCCGAGACTCTATCGGGAGGCTCTGAAAGTCTATCGGGACAATTTCCGGCCCTCGCAACAGCTGGCGGAACCCTATGCCATGCTGGCCATACCTGCCGTACCGGCAGATTCCCGGAACGAGGCTGAATTTCTGGCCACCACCAGCTACCAGCGCATACTGTCGCTGTTCCGGGGCCAGCCGCTATGGATGAAACCGCCAGTGGAAACCATGGACGGCCTGTGGAGCCGCGGCGAGGAAGCCAGCGTGCGGGATTTCCTCGGCCTGCAGGTTATGGGAAATACCGGCGATCTCAACCGGCAACTCAAAGAACTGTTGGCCGATGTTCAGGTAGACGAACTGATGTTTACCATTGACATACATGACCCTGAAAAACGCCGGCAAGCCCTGGATATACTGGCGCAAACCCGGCAACAGGTCGACTGACTGCTCTGGAAAAGGAACCCACCATGTCACAGGAACGCTTTTTCGTTTTTCTATCTCACGGCCTGGAAAGCGGGCCGGCGAGCACCAAGATTCAGGCCATGAAAGCGGTGGCCGAGGAGTTCAGCCAGGTGCACGTGGAATCACTTGATCACCGCAGCACCCGAAACCCCGCTGAGCGCCTGGAGCAGATGCGTAACGCCATGGGCGCTGCCGGCGCGGATCCTGCGCGAACCATTCTTGCCGGCTCCAGCATGGGCGGCTGGGTTTGTGCCCAAACCAGCGCCATTATGCCGGTTCTGGGTTGTTTCTTACTGGCTCCGGCATTGGCATTGGCGGAATACCCCCAGTCCAGACCGGAAGTTCAGGCTCACCACACACAGATCATTCATGGCTGGCACGACGATATAGTGCCGGTAATGCCGGTTCTGGAGCTTGCCCGGCAACAGGATCTGGAAACCCTGCTCCTGCCAGATGGTCATCGCCTGGAACAAAGCGTCGACAGGATTGCCCGTGAATTTCAGTCGTTTTTAATTACCTGCGGATTAAAGCTCAGAAATAATTGATATATGTCATCCGGATTTGGCGCGCTGTCGAATGAATTTGTTAGGGTACTAATGCGACCCTTGCCTCAGCCAATAATAAACGACCGACCGAGGCCAAAATTCCGCAAATTCAATGATATGAGAGAGGAATAGTCGATGAGTGACATCAATAAAAGCCGGAGAGTTTTCTTGCGCACCGCCGCCCTGGGTGTGGCCGCCGTTCCGCTGGCACGCTTTGCCACCCACTCACCCGCAGCGCAGGCCGCCAAGCCAAAGGCTGAAGACGGGCATGCGTTGAATTACGTGAACGACGCCAGCACCACTGATCACGCGCGCCATAAAGAGGGCAACAAATGCTCCAACTGCGTATTCTGGGCCGGCGAAGAGTCTGGTGGCTGGGGTTCCTGTCGTCATCCTCAGTTTGCCGATGTACTGGTCAACCAGAACGGCTGGTGTAACTCCTACGCCCCCGCAGGCTGATCCACTGAAGGCGGCCAACACGGCCGCCTTCCACGTTCTCCCAGCACCAAATAACCGCGCACCAATCTTCCCGCCTGACTTCCTTAATCTGAATAAATCGAAATTTCATGGACTTGCGATACCGCGAAAAACCGGTAGCCAGCTTTGCTGATTTTGGTCATTTTCTTGCGAAAACCGCTTTGTTTTGCCAATCTCTAGAAATGTAACAATGCATTAATCAAAAAAAGAGCGGAGAGAACGCAATGAGCAGCACAACCAAGTTCCGGAAACTGGCGGGCATTTCTGCCCTCGCTTTTGCAGGGCTGACAGCCGCAAACGCCGTAAATGCTGATAACTGGCGCTATGCCCACGAGGAATATGAGGGCGACGTCCAGGACGTTTACGCCTACGCATTCAAGGAATACATCGAAGACAATTCTGAACACACCCTGCAGATATATCGCTTCGGCGAGCTGGGTGAGTCTGACGACATTATGGAGCAAACCCAGGCTGGCATCCTGCAGTTTGTAAACCAGTCCCCAGGGTTTACCGGTTCACTGATTCCGGAAGCTCAGATTTTCTTCATCCCTTATTTGATGCCGACAGACATGGACACGGTGATCGAATTCTTCCGCGAGTCTGAAGCCATCAACGAGGATTTCCCGGAGCTGTACTCCCAGAACGGCCTCGAGCTGCTGCAGATGTATCCGGAAGGCGAAATGGTAGTCACCGTCGATGAGAAGGTCACTTCCCCGGAGGATTTCAATAACAAGAAAATCCGGATCATGACCAACCCACTGCTTGCTGAAACTTACAGGGCCTTCGGTGCCACGCCAACGCCGCTTCCATGGGGTGAAGTCTACGGTGCCCTGCAGACCAACCAGATTCAGGGCCAGGAAAACCCGATTTTCTGGATCCAGTCAGGCGGCCTGTATGAAGTGTCTCCGAACCTGGTATTCACCGGTCACGGCTGGTTCACCACCGCATCCATGGCCAACAAAAACTTCTACGACGGCCTGCCTGAAGAAGACCAGAAGCTGATTCAGGAAGCCGCTGACTACGCCTTCGAAGAAATCATTGTTCACATCGACGGCCTGGCCGACGAAGCACTGAACAAGATCACCGAAGCCAGCGATGAAGTCACGGTCACTCGCCTGAACGAAGAGCAGATCCAGGCCTTCAAGGACCGCGCGCCACAGGTTGAAGAGAAGTTCATCGAAATGACCGGCGACAGTGGTGAAGAACTGCTGAACCAGTTCAAAGAGGACCTGAAAGAAGTTCAGAACGACAAGGACTGAACCTGAGGGAGCAACCATGGCCGGGCCTCACCGAAGCCCGGCCATGTTTCGGCGTTAACCCCGCCCCGCCGGGGATACTTCCCGCCGGGAGCGACATGTTCTGGAGCAGAACCCATGTCCGAGAATTCCCCGGAAATCGAAGACGATACCGGCCATTACGAGTCCGGACTGCCTGGTTTTCTGGGCACCATTGACGAATGGATCGCCAATTTTGAAGCCGTTTTGCTGGCGCTTGGCGTTATCCTGATGGCGGTTAATACCTGTGTAAACGTAATCGGCCGCTATGTATTTGGCGAAGGCCTGTTTTTTTCAGGCGAGATCAACCGCATTCTAATCATACTGATCACCTTTGCCGGCATTGGCTACGCGGCCCGACATGGCCGCCATATCCGCATGTCTGCGGTGTACGATGCCCTCCCCACAAAGGCCCGAAGGGTATTAATGATCTTCATCGCTCTGTTTACTTCTGCGGTGATGTTTTTCCTCTGCTTTTACGCGTATGAGTATATCCAGACCCTGTTCAGCCGTGGTCGTATCCTGCCGGCGTTAGGCTTTGAGATCTGGTGGATCTATATCTGGGCGCCCATCGGCTTCGCGATTACCGGCATCCAGTATCTGCTGACCGCTATCAAAAACCTCACCAGTAAGGACGTTTACCTGTCCACCGGCGTGGTCGATGGCTATGCCGACACAGAATCCGAAGTCTGAAGCAGCATGAACAACCAAGGATAAGGAAAGGCATACCATGGCAACAATTATGATGATCGTCATGATCGGGCTGCTGCTTCTTGGCTTCCCGATGATGATTCCCCTGACCGTCGCTGCAGTGATCGGTTTTGTAATGACGTTTGACGGCCTCGGCCAGATGGGCACATTCATCCAGCAGATGATGGGTGGCATCCGGCCGGCGTCGTTGATTGCGGTGCCCATGTTCATCCTGGCCGCCGACATCATGACCCGTGGTCAGTCGGCAGACCGCCTGATCAATATGGTCATGGCTTTTATCGGCCACGTTAAAGGTGGCCTGGCGATCAGTACCGCCACCTCTTGTACGCTATTTGGTGCGGTGTCTGGCTCAACCCAGGCCACTGTGGTTGCGGTTGGCTCGCCCTTGCGTCCGAAGATGCTCAAGGCGGGTTATTCGGACCCTTTCACTCTCGCGCTGATCATTAACGCCAGTGACATCGCCTTCCTGATCCCACCCAGTATCGGCATGATTATCTACGGGGTTATTTCAGAAACCTCTATCGCCGAACTATTTATTGCCGGCATCGGGCCGGGCATCATGATTCTGTTCATGTTCTCGCTGTATTGCCTGTTTTACGCCTACCGAAACAACGTCCCGACCGAGCAAAAAGCAACGTGGAAAGAGCGTGCGCTCGCTGTACGCGATGCGTTATGGCCTTTAATGTTTCCGGTCATCATTGTCGGCGGCATCTATGGCGGTATCTTCAGCCCGACGGAAGCGGCAGCGGTTTGTGTGCTCTATGCTTTCTTCCTGGAATTTGTAGTGTTCAGATCCCTGAAGATTCCTGATATCTACCGGATCGCGAAATCCACCGGGTTGATTACCGCCGTAGTCTTCATACTGGTGGCAGTAGGTAACGGTTTCTCCTGGATCATCTCCTTCGCCCAGATTCCACAGGCGATCATGGAAGCGGTGGGCGTCAATGAAGCCGGTCCTGTGGGTGTGCTGATTGCCATCTGCGTGTCTTTCTTCATCGCCTGTATGTTTGTTGACCCGATCGTAGTCATCCTGGTGTTGACACCGATCTTCGCCCCGGCCATCGCCTCAACCGGCCTGGACCCGGTTCTGGTTGGTGTATTGATCACTCTCCAGGTAGCTATTGGCTCGGCAACACCACCCTTTGGCTGCGACATTTTCACGGCCATCGCCATCTTCAAACGTCCCTATATGGAAGTAATCCGTGGGACACCGCCGTTTATTATCATGCTGATCACTGCCGCCGGTCTGCTGATCGCATTCCCGGACATCGCCCTGTTCCTGCGTGACGTGGCTTTCGACAAATAGCCCACGCCAACTGACTGATGGAGACTGATATGTTCAAACGGATTCTGGTGGCGGTGGACGGTTCCAAGACATCGCTGAAAGCACTCGATAAAGCCATCGACCTGCAAAAACTGATGCCGGAAACGGAAATCTACATCCTGTGTGTGTACAAGCACCACAGCCTGTTCGAGGCATCACTTTCGATAGGACGGCCGGACGATATGGACATCCCCGACAAGGTTCTCTCGGAATACGCCAAGGGGGTGGTGAATCACGCCAAGGAACTGGCTGCTGAACACGGAGCCACCAAGGTTCGGGGCTTCGTAAAAGCCGGGCGTCCGTCAAAAGTCATTGTGAAATTTGCTCAGGAAAAAGAAGCGGACCTGATCGTTGTCGGCACCAAAGGCACCAACAGCGACAAAGACGGCATGTTCCTGGGCAGTGTGTCCCACCGGGTGGCCTCTCACGCCAAATGCCCGGTACTGGTGGTGTAACCGGCTACCCGGACACTTCAACCCGATTACGGCCGGCCGTTTTGGCACGATACAGTGCCCGGTCGGCCACTGACAGAATCTGGTCAGGCTTCTCAACGTTGTCTGGCCAACTGGCAACACCGACAGAAACTGTCAGCCCACCAAGATCCCGGCCCTCATGCACTATCGGCTTTTCACGCACAGCCTCGCAAAGCTGATCGGCCTTGTCGCGGGCGGCCTCCCTGGTCGCACACGGCATAACAACCACAAACTCTTCGCCACCGTAACGACAGACGATATCGCTGTCCCTGAACTGGCCCTGAAGAATGTCCGCTAGCGTTTGCAAGGCCCGGTCACCGGCCTCATGGCCATGGGTGTCGTTGAATTGCTTGAAATGGTCGATATCGACTATCAGCAGGGAAAGCGGCAGATCATTACGCTGGGCCACAGCGCTCTCGTGCTCGAACAACTGGTCAAAATAGCGGCGGTTCTTCAGGCCTGTGAGGGCATCCTGGTAAGAAAAGATCTGAAGCTCTTCCCTCAGGGCGATGCTTGAAAGGGTAATGCCAATTCGCTGTACCGACTGGTCCAGAGCCGAAAACAATCGGGCGGTGCCGTATTCACTGTCTGCTTTCCCGAACATGTCTTCACCAGCGAGAAGCAGAATACCCTCAGTCACGATACCGGTACTGGCCGATTCCACATTGAGCCAGAAACACAGGGTGGTATTGTCTCCATCCTCACTCAATCCTTTGCCTTTCAGCTCCGGCAGCTTCGAGGGTTCCGGCAGACCTTTTCGGGTGTCGAGTACGGTGGGCAACGGACCAGGGTGCCGAAAGCCCCAGAAGGCAAGCCGATCGAAACGCTCATCGGATCCACGTTGGTAAAAGGCGCCACTCAGGGGACTGCACAGGGCCGGTAGATCCCTGGCGAGAAGCACGAAAGCCTGATCCAGATCCAGGCAGTCCTGCAGGCCCGCAATGACATTGCCCAGTATCCGGCTTTTCTCGTTTTCAAAGGTCAACAACCGCACCCGGGCCTGTTCCCGACGGGCAAGAGCTTCAGCCCTCGCGGTACGTTCAGCCACCTTTTCTTCAAGGGACGTGTTCAGCCGCTGCAATGCTTCCTGAGTCCCTGCATAGTGCCAGAGCGATATCAGCACCACCGTCAACGAAAACAGAAGCATGCCCCAACTGACCGGCACTCTGCCCCAGGGAAGAACCCCGTGGGCCACCGCCATATCCACGATCAGCAAGGCGCAGAAAACACCAAATGCCAGCAGGAGAACCTGCTGCTCCGGCAGCATTCGCCGTATGCGCCGGACGACCACGCCAAAGATTATAACCAGAGACACCAGAAACAGCGCATCGAAAGGCGGAAATGTCGAGGATAGATCAAACACACCTGCCAGAGCTCCCAGCAATGCGCCCACCAGATACACAAGGTGGGTCTTCCAGATCAGCCTGACCGCCCAGGGCCGATGATCGGACAACCACTGTTCCAGCAACAGCGCCATGGCCACCGGCAGCATGTAATAGGAACCAGCCGCCAGGTAATCCCACATCAATGGCCTGTAGGCAATCAACAAACTGGCCTGGCTTTCAGAAACCAGCATCAGAGCAGAAGACAGGGTAAACAGCGAGATACTCGCAAAGGTTTTCCTTTCTGTCTGCAGCAGCGAGAAAATAACGGCTAACAGGGCAATCAACGTGGCAAAGGCGGCAATGACCAATGCTTCAAGGGAATTCCGGAGGATGTATAACACCAGATCCGGATGGTCCATGATGGAAACCTCCCCCCACAGACCAATATCCGTGTAATTGGAGAAGACCCGGAAATAAACCGGTTTGTCATCGTAGTCCTCGGGAAGCACGATTTCATGCCAGGGCCAGCCTTCAAACCGGCCCCGTCCCTGGGCATCAAAATCGCCATACTGGTAGATCTTTTCACCATCCATCCAGACCTGGACAATCAGATCTACGCTAAAAATATAAAGCACCGGATCCTGCCACTCTCCGGAGGGCAGAGCTACCCGGAACCAGACGTTCTCTCGCCCGGCCCGGCCGGGAGGGTTCGAAGGGAATTCAATGCTGTGCCACTGGCCGGGTTCGTCCTTCACAGCCCACTCGGGTACTCCACCCTCGCTGAAGGGAGAATCCCCCCATCGATATTCCCAACCTTCGGTAACTGATTGAGAGGCAGAATGAGCCAGGGAAGGCGCGGCGAGAACCAGAAGGATAATCAGGCGTAGCAGGCTGAACAGGGGCATCAGGGAGGCAAACCTGCGTTGTTTGTCGGTCAGCCTTAATTATAGACCAGATTGCCAGGGAGAAAGAAAGCCGCCCTTTTGCTGTTGATCAGGACGGCAGGAAGGTCAGAAAGTGGGTTCAGTGCCTTCAACTATAGGTGACACCGTGCCTGTCGAAAATCTCATAGACTTCGCGGGCTTCTTCTGGCGGCAACATGACCCGGATAGTCTGCTCTGCTTCATCAATGTAGATAAGATCCTGCGGGATCTCGCTTCCCATCAGGTCGTTACGCGTATTTTGTGCCTGCTCCATGCTCTGGAACTTGCCATTGACTGCTTTACCCATCGATATTCTCCTTGTTTTATTTATGGTCTCTTTGAGTATAGAAACCATGTCGATATGTGCAAATCTGCAGGATTTTGAACCCAATGACAAAAGCACTGGCCAGAAAATGAACTTTTTGTGAAAGCTGCCATTTGCCTTTATTTGTCATAAAAGAATCATCTGATAGCCGTAGGGTCGCGTTAAAGGAATCCCCAAATAACCCGAAGGTGACAACCATGAAAAAGCTTCTGACCCTGAGCTGTGCCGCCATGCTGACACCCGTTCTGGCCCACGGCGCATTCCAGCTGGACAACCGTTATCAGGACAACGACGGTGATCTGGTCGCGGACATCCCCTCCGACACCTCAAAACAGACGGATCCTTCCACCCTTGTCTTTGCCTACACCCCGGTGGAAGATCCCGCGGTCTATAAAGAGGTCTGGTCCGAGTTTCTGGACCATCTGTCCGAAACCACTGGCAAGAAAGTCCAGTTCTTCCCGGTACAGTCCAACGCCGCCCAGATTGAAGCCATGCGTGCCGGCCGTCTGCATATTGCCGGCTTCAATACCGGCTCCAATCCGTTGGCCGTCGCTTGCGCCGGTTACCGCCCGTTCACCATGATGGCATCAGCAGACGGCTCATTCGGATATGAAATGGAAATCATCAGCTATCCGGGCTCCGGCGTTGACGAAGTGGAAGACATCCGTGGTGGTGAAATGGCCTTTACCTCCCAGACCTCCAACTCCGGCTTCAAGGCACCTTCGGCCATTCTCAAAGCAGACTACAACATGGTGCCCGGGGAGGATTTCGAGCCGGTCTTCTCCGGCAAACACGACAATTCCATCCTGGGCGTGGCCAACCAGGACTACAAGGCAGCCGCCATTGCCAACTCGGTGCTCAACCGCATGCTCAGCCGGGATGTGGTCAGCGAAGACCAGATCGTCAGCCTGTACAAATCCCAGACCTTCCCGACAACCAGTTACGGCATTGCCCACAACCTGAAACCGGAACTGCAGGAGAAAATCCAGGACGCCTTCTTCTCCTTTGACTGGGAAGGCACCGCTCTGGAAGAGGAATTCTCCAAGTCTGGTGAGGCCCAGTTTGTGCCCATCACCTTCAAGAATCACTGGGAAGTGATTCGCAAGATCGACGACGCCAACGGTGTCGCCTACAACTGTCAGTAACCGGCCGGGCGGTACCACGTGCTAAAACTGGACAAGCTCTCGAAAACCTATAAAACCGGTGACAAGGCCCTCCACAATGCCAGCTTTGAAGTTCCCGCTGGCCAGGTGGTGGGCCTGATCGGGCCATCCGGGGCGGGTAAGTCCACGCTTATCCGCTGCATCAATCGTCTGGTGGAACCCACCCGGGGCTCCATTACGCTGGGCACAACCGAACTCACCGGACTGAACCGCCGGGAGCTACGCCGGGAACGTCGCAGGATCGGCATGATCTTTCAGGAGTACGCCCTGGTAGAGCGCCTGACGGTGATGGAAAACGTGCTTTCTGGTCGGCTGGGTTATGTGTCAGCCTGGCGCTCCTGTTTCCGGAAATTCAGCCCGGACGACATCACTCTCGCGTTTTCGCTGCTGGACAGAGTCGGTCTTGCTGAGCACTACAACAAACGCGCCGATGCGCTCTCTGGTGGCCAGCGCCAGCGAGTCGGTATCGCCCGGGCTCTGGAGCAGAATCCGGAACTGCTGCTGGTGGACGAACCCACCGCCTCGCTTGACCCGAAAACCTCGCGGCAGATCATGCGGCTGATTCGTACCGCCTGCCAGGAATGCAACCTGCCCGCTATCATCAATATTCACGATGTCATGCTGGCACAGCAGTTTGCCGACCGCATTATTGGCCTGCGGGCTGGCGAGGTTGTTTTTGACGGCGCGCCGGATTCCCTCACGGACCGTGTGCTGACCACCATCTATGGCGACGAGGACTGGACCCAACTGCGGGGCGAGAATTCCTCGCAATCGGCCTCGCCGGAAACGCCGGCAGTCGATCTGGTGGAGGCTCTGTAAATGGCCGAACAGACACAGCCTTACCCCACCCACTGGAAACGCCCGCCGGTACTGCTGACCAATCCGATCTGGCGAAAGGTTATTTTGCTTGGCGGCCTGATCTACCTGGTACTCGCCATACAGACTGTCGAGGTGGACTGGCAACGGGTGTATCTGGGCCTGGAACGGGGCTGGCGTTTTGTTCAGGGTTTTCTGGTACCGGATTTTACATCGCGCTGGAACGACATTTACGCCGGCCTGATGGAAAGCCTGACCATGACCGTGACCTCAACCGTGGCCGGCATCCTGATTTCGGTTCCCATTGGCATTGGCGCTGCTCGCAACCTTGCGCCTGCCCCGCTCTATCTGGCCTGCCGGGCCATTATTACCCTCTCCCGATCCTTTCAGGAGATCATCATCGCCATTCTGCTGGTGGCCATGTTCGGGTTCGGGCCTCTGGCCGGCTTTCTGACCCTGACTTTCGCCACCATCGGCTTTCTGTCCAAGCTTCTGGCGGAAGAAATCGAGGATTGTGACCTCAGTCAGATCGAAGCTGTCCGGGCGACAGGCGCCAGCTGGTGGCAGGTGGTGAACTATGCGGTGCAGCCACAGGTAATGCCCCGTCTCGTCGGGCTGTCCCTGTACCGGCTGGACATCAACTTCCGGGAATCAGCGGTGATTGGCATCGTCGGCGCTGGTGGTATTGGTGCCACACTGAACACCGCCATTGACCGTTACGAATACGATTCGGCCGGCGCCGTTCTGATCATTATTATCGCCATTGTTCTTGTGGTGGAATACTCATCGTCTTACGTTCGCAGGTGGGTTCAGTGACAAACCAGACATCAAACGCTCACCCTTTGTGGCAATTCAGGACACCAAAACAAACCCTGTTGCGATGGACCGGCTGGTTCTGGCTGGTAGCACTGACCGTGATGTGCTGGCAACTGATGAACGAGAACACCATCTGGGCTTTTGTCAGTGATGCGCCAGACCAGGCGGCCGACATTGGCGGACGTATGTTCCCGCCAGCCTGGGGCTACATTAACAACCTCTGGGAACCGCTCTGGGACACCATCAACATCGCCACCCTGGGCACCCTCTTGGGCATCATGTTCGCCATACCAGTAGCCTTCCTGGCGGCCACCAACACCACCCCCAGCACCCGGTTCGTCCGCCCGGTGGCGCTGTTGGTGATCGTTGCCTCCCGTTCCATCAACTCGCTGATCTGGGCCCTGCTGCTGGTGGCCATTATTGGCCCGGGCCTGCTGGCGGGCATTGTCGCGATTGGCCTTCGTTCCATTGGCTTTATCGCCAAGCTGCTTTATGAAGCCATTGAGGAAATCGACGAGAAACAGGTGGAGGCGGTTCGCGCCACTGGCGCCTCCGGCGCTCAGGTGATCGATTACGCGGTGGTTCCACAGATTCTGCCGGCATTCTGGGGTATCAGCGTGTTCCGCTGGGATATCAATATCCGGGAGTCCACCATCCTCGGGCTCGTCGGTGCCGGCGGGTTGGGGATACAGCTCAACGCCTCCCTGAGTACCCTGGCGTGGAACCAGGTCGCCATGATCTTTATCGTCATCCTGGGTACGGTGGTGATCTCGGAGTGGGTTTCCGCGAAGGTTCGTGAGGCGGTACTCTGAACTCATGACCGATACCCATCCGATCTCCTTTGCCGGAATCACCCCCACTCCGGCCTGGGCCTTTGACCAGTACCAGCGCATCCGTGCGACCCTGCCGGCGGGCTTGCCTGCCTGCCAGCAACCCGAGACTCAGCTGTTGGATTCCCTGGCGCCACTCATCGACCATTTCCAGATCTTTGTGTTCGATGCGTTTGGTGTGCTGAACGCAGGGCCCCGGGCATTCCCCTCCGCGGTCCGGCGGCTTCGCGAGTTACAGCATCTGGGCAAAACCGTGATGATTCTTTCCAACGCAGCCACCGCCAGCCACTGCGATCTGGTCGGAAAATATCAAAGCATGGGATTTTCGGTCCAACCTGACGCGCTCATTTCCAGCCGCTGGGTACTGGAGCAATCGCTGTACCGGCAGCACAGAACCGGCCGATACGGTGTGATTTCGCCCGCTTCCTCAACGCCAGAAGCTCTGCCTCTGGAATGGCTCCCCGTGCGGACAGACATCAGCGACAGGCAACTGGACCAGATGGACGGTTTTGTCTTCCTGAGCAGTGAAGGATGGAGCGAGGAAATACATGGCGCACTGGCCCGGAGCCTCCGCAAAAATCCCCGCCCGGTATTGGTGGCCAACCCGGACCTTGTGGCGCCCAGAGGCGACTGCCTGACCCTTGAACCCGGGTACTTTGCCCATCTATTGATGGCCCAGTGCGGCACTCAGCCTGAATTCTACGGCAAACCCTATCAACCGGCCTTCAGGGCAGTGCTGGAAAAGCTCGACGGCGTAGAACCCGGTAAGATCCTGATGGTGGGAGACACGCTGCACACCGACATCCTGGGCGGACAAGCGGCAGGTATGAAAACCCTGCTGATAACGGCGGAAGGGGCATTGCAGGGCATGAACATTCCGGACTGCATTGCACAGTCCGGAATTGCACCGGATTATACGGCGCCAGGTGTCTGAGCCGGTATCACTGGCCGGACTTCAGCATTTCCCAGTACTTGGCATAGACCTGCAAAGCGTCATCACCAATATCTTCCTGGAATTCGGCATTCACCATATCCGTCTCGTTGGGATAACTGGCCCGGTCATTGGCGACCGACTCATCCAACAGATCCCGGCCTGCCAGGTTTGGCGTGGCGTAACCGATGTCTTCGCTGATCAGCGCAGAGATTTCCGGCTGCAGCACAAAGTTGATGAATTCGTGAGCGGCGTCCGGGTTTTTGGCGTTTTTCGGGATCACGAAACTGTCGAGCCAGGCGATAATGCCCTCTTCCGGATAAACATATTCAAGCGTTGGCAGCGCGTCTCGAGCCATCACAGCTTCACCGTTCCAGATCATGCCGACATCGGTTTCACCTTCCAGATATGGCATACGGGGGGCATCTGAGTTGAAGGTGCGAACAGAGGGCATCAACTCGGTCAGCTTTTCATAGGCGGCTTCGATTTCTTCCGGATTGGTGCTGTTACCGGAATGGCCGAGCACTCGCAGGGCAACGTGGAATACTTCCCGCATGTCGTTGGTAAGCATGACCCGGCCTTCAAAGCGCTCGTCCCACAGGTCTTCCCACGCCGTCACTTCGCCTTCCACATCGGCGGTGTCCACGGCCAGCCCGGTGGTGCCCCACAGATAGGGAACGCTGTACTGGTTGTCCGGATCGATATCCAGGTTCACCAGCTCCGGGTCGAGGTTGTCGAAGCCGTCAATCTTGCTGTGGTCAATCGACATCAGCAGATCTTCCTGACGCATCTTGCTGACGTAATAGGTAGACGGTACCGCCAGATCATAAGCCGCGTTGTCATCCAGCAGTTTCAGCCTGGCATACATGGCCTCATTGCTGTCGTAGGTGGTATAAACCACCTGGATGCCGGTTTCCTCGGTAAAGCGGTCGAGGACTTCCTGGGGCATGTATTCAGACCAGTTATACAGGTTCAGAACTTCCGGCTCTTCGGAACTGCAGCCCGTCAGGCCCACTGCCAGCAGAGTGGCCAGTGCGATTTTTTTCATTGCTTGCTCCTTGTAAGTATCCATTGCGACAACATCAGCATAACCAGTGAAAACACCAGCAACAGCGTACCCAGGGCATTCACCTCGGGCTTCAGACCGACGCGCACCATGGAATAGATGCGCAGGGGCAGAATTTCGTAACTCGGGCCACTGACAAAAGTACTTACCACCACGTCGTCCAGAGACAGTGTAAAACCCAACAGCCATCCTGCCAGTAGTGCCGGCATGATCACCGGAATCAGCACTGTGCGGGTCATGGTGAAATCATTGGCTCCCAGATCCCGTGCCGCTTCCGGCAGGCGTTCGTCAAACCCGCTCAGGCGGGCCATCACGGTGATCACCACAAATGGCAGGCAGAACGTCACGTGTGCCAGCAACAGGGAAACATACCCCAACTGCAGCCCTACCAGCAGGAACAGCGCCAGCAGGGAAATGGCCAGCACTATTTCGGGTGACATCATCACCACAAACAGCATGCCGTTGAGCACTTTTTTGCCCCGGAAACGGTAACGGTGCAAGGCCAGAGCAGTCAGGGCGCCGATAACAGTGGACACGGTAGCAGCTGATAATGCCAGCCACAGGGAATTCCACATGGCCTCGACCATGGCCCGGTTGCTGAACAGGGATTCGTACCATCGCCAGCTCAGGCCGCCCCACTCATAACCGGTACGGGAGTCATTAAAAGAGAACACCACCAACACCACGATGGGGGCGTAGAGCAGCAGGTAGACCAGTGTGAGGTAGGTGCGGGGCAACCAGCGGTTCATGCGCCGTCCTCCCCGATCCGCCGCTTACTGAGCCGGTGAGCAAACATCAGAAACGCCATGGTCACGGTCAGCACAATGCTCGCGGCTGCGCCGAAAGGCCAGTTTCGGGCATCCAGAAACTGGTTCTTGATGACATTACCCACCAACAGATTACGCGAACCGCCCAGGATATCCGGTACAAAGAACAACCCCATGGCCGGCAATAGCACCAGCATCACGCCAGCCAGAACCCCTGGCAGGGTCAAGGGCACAATCACGTGAATGAAGGTCGACAGCCGTCCGGCGCCCAGATCGTGGGAAGCCCGCAGAAGATCCTCCTTCAGGTCATCAAATACCGAATACAACGGCAAAATCATGAACGGCAGCAACAGATACACCAGTCCAATAATCACGGCACCTTCGGTATAGAGCAGTCGCATCGGCTCATCAATCAGACCGATCGATATCAGCGCGTTGTTGAGCAGGCCATTGGTGGCAAGAATCAGTTTCAGGGCATAGGTACGAACCAGGGAGTTGGTCCAGAAGGGCACAATCAACAGGAAAATCAGCAACACCTGGCGCTGTTTCGGCAATTTCGACAACGCCCAGGCAAAGGGATAGCCAATCAACAGGCAGATCAGTGTGGTCATCCCGGCCATGTACAATGAATGCAGGAAGACGTCCAGATACAGGGGATTGAGCAGTTGCCGATAGGCATCCAGGGTCAGCGGCAGGGAAATGAAACTGCCCGGATTCCGGGTCATCACACTGGCGCCAACCACCAGCAGGTTCGGGGCCAGTACCAGAAACAGCAACCAGCCCCAGACCAGCACCAGTACCGCTGTTCTGAACGGCTGCTGCATGACACTACGCATCAATGGATGCTTCCTCCGCAGCGGCTTCCTGTGGCAACAGCCATTCCCAGCCATCAACCCAGCTGACTCTTACCGGCTCTCCCAGACGATAATCAAAGGCGGGATCGTCTTCGTCAAAGAACTCCGAAGCCAGTACTTCCGTGCCATCCTGCAAATGGATCACTGAATCGAGTGTGCTGCCCTTATAATTCCGTTCGACAACTTCTCCGGCCACACCGTCGTGATCTTCAGGAGCCAATACCCGTATATCTTCAGGACGTAACAGCACATGCAGTTCCTGCCCCCGGTTCACGGCAAAATCCGGCTTGCGGAAGTTACGCTTGAGGCCGAAAACATCCACGGTGATGGTGTCGTCGCCGTTGGTTGCATCCACCCGCCCGGGGAAAAAGTTGGTTTCACCCACAAAACGCGCGGTAAACAGATTGGCAGGGCGTTCGTAGACCTCACGGGGCGTCCCCAGTTGCTGGATCTGGCCATCCTTGAGCACCACGACGCGGTCAGACATGGACAGCGCTTCTTCCTGATCGTGAGTCACGAACACAAAGGTGATACCCAACTCCCGCTGCAGCCGTTTCAGCTCTATCTGCATGGTGCGGCGTAGCTTGTAGTCCAGGGCCGAGAGCGGTTCGTCCAACAAGAGCAGTTTCGGACGCTTGATCACCGCCCGGGCAATCGCAACCCGTTGTTGCTGGCCACCAGATAACTGATGCGGTTTGCGTTTGGCGAAGTCTTCCAGCTGCACCATGGTCAGGGCATCTATCACCCGTTGCTGAATCTCGTCTTTCGGGCGCTTTTCCATTTTCAGGCCATACGCCACATTGTCGAAGACCGACATGTGCGGAAATAACGCGTAATTCTGGAAGACCGTATTCAGCGGCCGGTTTTCCGGCGGGGTATGGGTGAGATCCTGCCCGCTCAGGGTGATGGTGCCCGCATCCGCATGCTCGAATCCGGCCATCATGCGCAGGAGGGTGGTTTTGCCACAACCAGACGGACCCAGCAGGGTAATGAACTCACCATCGAGGATCTCAAGATCCAGTGAATCCAGAACCTTCTTGCCGTCAAATTGCTTGGTGAGATTGCGCAGTGAAAGCAGTGTCTGTTTCATTGGCCCTGCCCGAAGAATGAGCGGCCTATTTTTCCAGAAACAGGGGCAAACAAAAAGGGGCCACAGGATAATCCTGCATCCTGCGGCCCCTCATATTGCGGCTTTTCGACTGACTTTCCGCCAAAGCTTTACTGGTCAGCCACGCTGTCCAGATAGGCCTTGTCCGAAATATTGGTCCACTTGCGAACCGTCTTCAGATATTCGCGCTGGGAGGTGATAATTTCCCGAGCCAGCGGATCGTTTTCGGCTTCCTCGGCAAGCAGCCGGTGCGTGGTCTCCCGCAGGGCATCCATTACCTCAGGCGGGAACACTTTGTGCTCCACGTTCGGATAATCCTCTTTCATGCGTTCCCAGGCCTGAGCATTATCATTGGTGCTCTTGGCATACATGTCGTAGGCGGCCGTGCGCATGGCTACACGCAGGATCTCCTGTAGCTCTTCGGGCAGTTCTTCCCAGGTTTTCTGGTTAATCAGGAACTGAACTTCTGCGCCCGGCTCCTGCCATCCCGAGTAGTAGTAGTCGGCAATCTGGTGAAAGCCCATGGGGAAATCCAGTGCCGGCCCGACCCATTCAAGCGCATCAATCGTGCCGCGCTCGAGCGCTGTGTATAGCTCACCCGGTGGCAGATTGGTAACGGCGACACCCAGTTCCGACATGACTTCTCCGGCAAATCCGGGCGTGCGCATCTTCAGACCATCAAGATCCTCAAGGGAATTGATTTCCTCGTTGAACCAGCCACCCATCTGGTTGCCGGTATTTCCGCCCGGGAACGACAGCAGACCATATGGCTCATACACTTTCTGCATCAGCTCCATGCCACCGCCATAGTAGAACCAGGCGTACTGCTCTGGTGCCAGCATGCCGAAAGGCACGGTGGTAAAATACATGGCGTTCGGGATGGAGCCCTTGTAGTAATAGGAGGCCGTATGGCCCATGTCGTATTGGCCGCTGCGCACCATATCAAAGATGCCGAAAGGCGCCTTGTGCTTGTTGGCGGAGTCAATGCGGACCTCAATCCGGCCGCCCGACATCATCTCCAACATATCTTCAAAGTGCTTTGTGGTCTCGCCCAGAATCGGTGAATTCGGCCCCCAGGTTTCCGCCAGACGCAGAGTATAGGTTTCCTCGGCCAGAGCCGGGCTGCCGACTGCCGCCACAACGACAGTGGCGGCCGCAAGCAGAGTTCTGCGAATACTCATAGTGTTAACCTTTTTGATCATACCTTGAACTGGCCAACCAGCTCCCGCAGATGCTCACCCAGACGCGCCAGCTCCTGGCTCGCTTCGTTGGTCTGGGTCACGCCGGTGTCGCTGCGCTGGGCCGCATCAACAATGCGCACCACGTTCTGGTTGATTTCTTCAGCCACCTGGCTTTGCTGCTCAGCGGCAGTGGCAATCTGGGTCACCTGATCGTGAATGTGGCCAACAGAACCGACAATGGTGTTCAGGGCGCTGGTGGCATGATTGATCCGCTCCACCGTTTCCTCAGAACTCTTACGGGAATGACTCATGCGCTCAACAGATGCTTTGGACTCCTGCACAAAGCCGTCAATCATCTCCCGGATCTGATCGGCCGACTCAGCTGAACGCTTGGCCAGCTGACGAACTTCATCGGCCACCACCGAGAAGCCACGACCATGCTCACCGGCGCGGGCCGCCTCGATAGCCGCGTTCAGGGCCAACAGGTTGGTCTGTTCGGTTACCGCATGGATAACGTCAAGCACCTGCTGGATATCACCGGATTTCTCGGCCAGCGCATCAATACCCTTGGCGGTACTCTCAATTTCCTCGGACAGGTGATTAACCGAGACCTGAGCGCTGGTAATGGTGTCACCACCCTCACGAGCCATTCGATCGGCATCAGAGGCAGCGCTTTCCACTTCATTGGCATTGCCGGCAATCTGCTGGATAGTCGTTGCCATTTCATTGATCGCAGAGGCAATCTGGTCTGTTTCGCTACCCTGCTCCTGCACTGACTGGCGGGTTTCGGTGGCAACACTGCTCAGCTCTTCGGCCGCCGAGGCTACCTGGTCTGTGGTCGCACCCACTTCCCGGACGGTGTCCTGAATCTTGACCACAAAGTGGTTGAAGCGTTTGCCCAGCACAGCCAGCTCATCGTTGCCATCTTCCGGCAACCGGTGGCGCAGATCGCCATCACCATCGGCAATTTCCCGCATCATTTCGCTAATCTGACGCAGCGGTCCGGTTACTGTGCGGCCAACCAGCATGCCGATAATAGTCGCCACAACAATGACCGCGACCGTAACCATCAGAATGAAGCCAAGCGCTCGCGCCGTGGCTTCATCGATCTCTTCCTGCGTGTCAGCCAGCACGGCCTGAATGTCGGTCACATAAACGCCGGCACCCACCATCCAGTCCCATTCCGGTATCAGCCTGGCATAGGACACTTTTGGCTCGACGTTGCCGCTGGACGGGTTCATCCACTCATATTGGTGAAAACCATCACCCTCTGCTGCCCTGAAAATGTTGTTAAGAAGGCTACGGGTATCGGGATTGCTAACAGGACCTTCTTTGGAAGGATCCGGAGCATAAGCCAGATTGTTCAGATCACGGTCGTACACAAACACGTAGTTGGTTTCATCGAAGCTGATGGCTCGCATGCGCTCTCGCGCTTCAGTTTTTGCCTCTTCCTCGGACCATCCGTTGTTTTTCGCCTCCAGCATGACGTCTCGGGCTGATTCGACCAGATTTTTGAGCCCCTGTTTATGGGTGCTCAAAAGTTCCCGCTCAAGCCGTTCCAGCTCGGCTTCACCGTTAGCTTGTATCTGACTGGCGGTGATCCAGGCGATAATGCCGGCAGTTATCAATACCGGTAGTACCACACCGATCAACAACCGGGTTCGGATGGTGAAATTGTTGAGGAAAGACATGTTTCTTGCTCCGGATCAATGTTTCAGGCCCGTGAATTATGCACAGCTGAAAACAGAAGGCGATTCCAGTTTGTTACAAGTGTTTGCCGGAATTACCCGCGGTATCAGGCAAGCACAGTAACGAGCCCTATTATATCAAGTGCTGCGAGTTATACGGCTAACGGCCGCCATGTAAACGACTTTAGGTTGTGTCAGACTAAAGTTTCACAAAATTCCGTATGGGAGGGCGCCATGAAGCACCTGTATCTTGTTCGACATGCCAAATCCAGCTGGCAGGAAGAGCACCTGAAAGACCGTGATCGCCCTCTGAACAGCCGGGGTAAAGATCAGTTAGCGCCCCTTGCCCGGGCGCTCAACCGAAGCGGCGCGCTGGGTGGCGACATTTATGTCAGCGATGCCGCCAGGGCACGTAATACACTGGAAGGCATTTTACCCCCGGCGTTTCCCGACAACCGGGTGCACTTCACATCGGAGCTTTATACTTTCGACCCCCGGCGACTGCTTGAGTGGCTGAAAACCCTGGATGACGAACAGGATACCGTTACCGTCATCGGCCACAACCCAGCCCTGCTGGAGCTGGCTGATTATCTACTCAAACACCCCCCAGCTCAACTGCCCACCGCCAGCTTTCTGTGCATCGCACTGCCAGACAAACCCTGGCAAAAACTGGCAAAGGGCAAAGCCAGACTCGAAGCGTTTTTAACTCCCAGAGAATACAGTTACCGCGAGTTTGCCCGAAAAAACAAAAAACGGGCCGCAACCGACGGCAAGGATCCGGCGAAGGATATCCTGAAGGCGCTGCAGCACCAGTTAACACGCCTTCGCGACCTTGAACCCGGAGTCAGAACCGGTCTCGACGACGAATTTCTGCATCAGTTCCGCATTGCACTCCGTCGCAGCCGCGCGGTGGCCGAATCACTGCAGGAAGTCACCGGTGATAAACCTCTGGCCCGGTCGGTCAAACAACTCAAGCATCAGGTACAAGCGACAGGCCCGCTGCGGGATCTGCATGTATTCATGCAGGATTTGCCTCGCCTGTGCGGCTCTCATGATGAGTTAAAAACAGCCCTGGAAACCTGGGCCATAACCGAGGCTCATCACGAACATAAAACACTGGTAAAACAACTCGACACCAAGAGTTACCGCGAGGTCATGCACGAGTGGGAAGACCTGATTCACTCTGGCGCCTTCAGAAAACTGGCCGGCCGGTTGAGCCGCCAGGACATCAATAAAGCAGTAGAACAACGCGTGAAGACTTTCAACCGCCAAACCGCTGAGCTGCTCCACGACTCACCGGATGAAAACATCCACAACCTCAGAAAGCAGCTCAAGCGCATCCGCTATCTGATGGAGCTCGACACAAAAAGCTGGAAAGAAGCTCTGAAGACGCTGAAAGAACGGCAGAAGCTATATGGGCATTTTCAGGATCTTCGTGTACAGATTGAACTGATCAGCCGTTTCCGCAAACAGGCTCCGAACATTCTGCCAGCGGCGATTGACGATCTTCTGGAGAAGCTGCAACAAGACAAAAACGAAACGCGCCGCCAGATACTGGCATCAGGTGGGCTAAACCTCGCCCAAGGCGATTAAACCGGGTTAAACGGGGGATGGCTGGGGGTCTGACGGTGCCCCTTCATCACACTTTTTGCAGTCCAGCTGGAACCCTAGCATGGATTGTCGCCCGTCAACCGTCGTCACCCAGGACCGATTGGTCCACGGCGGGTCGTGGCGGACATGCTGGTTATGTCCGCAGGCCAGTTGCGCCACCCAATGGCGCTCCTCATCTTTGTGATAGCCCGTTATTGGCTGCTTCATTCCAATGCCTGCAAATTGCTGCTGTTATCGTTGTCGCCCGGAACTGTCGGGCAACTTGCATTTTTATCATCAGGTATCATGCTGCTTATCAGCTCTTTTTCCATAAACCCCACTTCTCAGCCTGATAAGGACCCCGCTCTTGCCAGACATTTCCTTGCTGCAACTTGTGTTAGCCAATCTGGCCATTGTTGCCGGCGCCTGCCTGCAAGGCGTGGCGGGTTATGGCATCGGTACGCTTTCGGCACCGTTGCTTTTCCTTATCAGCCCGATGCTGTTACCTGCACCTCTGGTTCTGAACGCCACCTTGCTGACCATCTTCATGCTGGCACGCAACCGCGCGGCGCTGGAAGTCCGACAGGTACGTTTTGCCATTGGCGGCGGTGCTATCGGCATGGTTCTGGCCGGCATCACCCTGACGATTCTTTCGCCAAAAGGCTTCGAGCTGATCTTCGGTGTATTGATACTGGCAGGCGTTGCCCTGAGTGTCGGCGGGCTGAAGCCACAACTGAACGCCACCAACAGTGCCATTGCCGGCGCCGCATCCACTTACATGGGAACCATCACGGCTATCGGCGGTCCCCCTATTGCACTGATTTACCAGAATGAGAAAGGACCTCTGGTCCGGGCCAACATGTCAGCGTTCTTTCTGGTGGCCAGTTTTCTGAGCCTGACAGCCCTGCTGTTTTCAGGCTACCTTGGCTGGCAGGAGTTGATGCTGTTCGCGGCAACGTTCCCTGGCGTGTTGATCGGTTTCTGGCTGTCCGGCCGCCTGGTACACAGGATAGCATTTGATCGCCTGAGGCCACTGATACTGGGCATCGCCGCCGTAGCCGGAACGACAGCCCTTATACGGGGCCTGGTAACATTCTGAATGTGTTCAACACTCGTAAAGTCACCCGATCTGGTTCATGCTGGACGGGCTAAAGGAGGCACCATGAAAACCGCACATGATCTGGTACAGGAAGCCAAACAGGATATCGACGAAATCTCTCTGGAGCAGGCCGACGATGCTATCAAACAGGCCGACCTCTTGCTGGATGTCCGGGATGCCGACGAATACCGCCAGGGGCACGTGCCCGGCGCGGTCAATATCTCCCGCGGGTTGCTCGAATTCAAATTCAGCAATGATCCATCGCTGGAAAACCGCGACATGAAGATTGTTCTGTACTGCAAAACATCCGGCCGCGCTGCGCTCGGTGCCAAGGCGCTGAAGCAGATGGGCTACCGGAATGTCCAGTCCATTGCCGGCGGCTTCGACGCCTGGCAGGAAGCAGGCAAGGATGTCGCCAAACCGCAATTACCCGAGTTTGACTGAGCCGAAAAGGACTTTATGAAATCAGGCATCCCGTCACTGAACCTGCCTGCCCATGGCGGGCAGGCACTCCCTTCGGAACAGACATCCGCCGAAGGGTTGCAGGCGGTTCTCGATAACCTGGATGCACTGGTCTACGTCTCAGACTTTGAAACCTACGACCTCCTCTACATGAATGCCTACGGTCGCCAGATCTGGGGAGCCATCGAGGGTCGCAAGTGCTGGGCCGTCCTTCAGGGCGGCGATGGCCCCTGTGATTTCTGCACCAACCATCTGCTGCTCAACAACGACGGCACACCGGCAGGCACCCATGTGTGGGAGTTTCAGAACCAGTTGGACAAGCGCTGGTATCAGTGCCGGGATCAGGCTATCCGGTGGACAGATGGCCGCATGGTGCGCCTGGAAGTCGCCACCGATATCACCGAACGCAAGGAAATGGAGCTTGCACTCCAGACAGCCCATGAAGCGGCCCACAAAGCATCGTTAACCGACGAACTGACCGGACTGAACAATCGCCGCGCCTTTTTTACCTGCGGTGGGCAGTTGCTGAGCCAGGCTCAACGTTACCAGACGCCGCTGGCGCTGATCATGATTGACCTGGATTTCTTCAAACAGGTCAACGACACCTACGGTCATGAAGCGGGCGATGACGTACTCCGGCACATCTCGGCGCTGCTGCGCGAACGGATCCGGGAGTCCGACTGCGTGGCTCGAATGGGGGGGGGAAGAGTTTGCAATACTTTTGCCCGACGCCGCGGCTGACAGGGCGGTGGAGATGGCGGAGCGCCTGCTGAAACTGATGCACAGCTCAACGGTGCACTATCTCGGTCATCAAATCCAGCCAAGCGCCAGTTTCGGCATTACCGTGCTGGCCGATACTGATAAGCGCGTGGAAGACCTGATGCATCGTGCCGACCGTGCTCTGTACCGGTCCAAAGACCTGGGGCGGGGGCAGATCAGCGTGAATCTGCCCGGGCAGGGCGTTTAAGCCCTCAATCACCGGACTCCAGATATTTTTCAGCATATTGCCTGCTCAGATCATCAATCCGGCGCTGCTCGGTAACTTCCGCCATTCGCCTGGCGAACGCTTCCCGGAAGGCCGGAGTATTGCAGGCAGAACGCTTGGGAAAAGCAAAGTAAAGGGCTTCGCTACTGACCGGCGGAATCAGGTTGACGAATTCGTCTTCCATTCCCATTTTCGTCAGTTTGCTCTGCCCTTGCAGATGTTCATAGAGCACATAATCAACGCGACCCAGCTTCGCCATTCGGAATGACTGTTCGATGGTCCGGATGCCCTCAATGGTCAGATGGTTCTCAGCAAACTGGTCAAAATCCTGTCCGAAACTGTTGCCTATCAGCGTAGTACCCAGCTTACCCCGAAGATCCGACCAGTAACGGTATTTGAACTCCTTCCCCCGTGCCACCCAGACCGTTGTGGGTGACCAGGTAATCGGTGGCGTGGCATAGTCCAGGAAAGTGCGCCGCTCATCGGTTAGAAATGCCCCGGCAACCACATCAATTTCGCCAAGTCTGGCCATGTGCAGCACCCGGGCCCAGGAGCCCTGGTCACGGACCACAACATCGATACCCAGGGGTTCAACAATTTCCCGTAACAACGCAGGCACCGCTCCAGTCAGGGTTCCCGGATTGTCTTCCGGATGCCAGAGCATTGGCGGGTATTCAGGATTACCACTGGCAACCAGCGTGTCGCAACCCAACTCTGTCTCGCCGTAGGCGAGGGTAAAAAAACCGGATAAAAACAGCAGTACAACCATCCGCAACCAGCGCACACGCGCCCGACTACTCAACAGGCTTTCAGACATGGGTATCCCGAATCGATTCCAAAGGGGGGGCCAGAGAAATATCTGATTGAACAACTCATTTAACTGTATCAGTGGCGCTTGGTAATCGCCATGGTGAGACGGGAAATGCAGGTGAGCTTACCCTGTTCATTTTCAAGCCGGATTTCCCATACCTGAGTGGCACTACCAAGATGCAACGGCCTTGCTATGCCGTAAATCCAGCCACTACTGGCCGGGCGAATGTGATTGGCATTGATGTCCAGCCCAACGGCCATCATGCCCTTGTCCCTGACGCACCAGTTTGCGGCCATACTGCCCAGCGTTTCCGCCAGCAGCACAGAAGCGCCCCCATGCAGTATACCGAAAGGCTGAACCGTACGATGATCCACGGGAATGCGCCCTTTGATGTAGTCCTCGCCGATTTCAAGATACTCAATACCCATATAACTGACCGCAGTATTCCTGCTCAGCGCGGTCATTTGCTCGAGATCAGGGGTGGTTGTCCAGATTGCCATGGTGGAAATTCTCCTGAATGAACTTTACCCTCTTATATCTGTCAGGAATTAGCCTATACAGGTTTGACAGTTCGGACCACGCCTTTATAGCGCTTTTTCACGATTAACATGATGAAACAAGAGGGATCTGAAATGAAAAAAACGACCGCCTTTTTTGCTGCTCCGCTGGCGACTGCCTTACTGGCATCCGCTCTGGCCATGCCGGCCGCTGCCCAGATGAGCATTGAAGACCAGATTGAAACGCGCCAGTCCGCCTATCAGTTTGCCGCCTGGAACATGGGCAAGATCAAGGCACAAACCGTGGAGGAATCTGCCGAGTTCGACGCAAAACAGATTGTTGCCGCTGCTAACGCTATTGCCGCTGTCGCCAACTCCGGCATGGGCACTCTGTACAGCCGGGACAGCGCCAACGACCGCGCCGACGACACCCGCCTGAAGCCGAACTTCTTCAATGAGCTGGACAAAGTCCAGGACATCGCCATGAGCTTCGCAAAAGAATCCGGGAAGCTGCAGGAAGTCGCTGAAAGCGGCGACAAAGCGGCTATAGCCAAGCAATTCGCCAAGGTTGGCGATACCTGCAAGGCATGTCACGACGATTTCCGCGCCGAGTAATCAGCGCGGAAATCTTCACCAGCCCAGATCCTGGGTTGGTGGCGGTGGCGGCACAAGGCCGCCATTCGCTACCCAGACGATGGCCACCGAAACGGCCACTGCAATTACGAACACGATCCAGCCACCGCCCCTGGCATCCGCTGCCTGTTCATCCGCCACGGTCTTACGCCCGGTTACCATTGGCCGCACCAGATTGTCTTTTTTGACACCGGCATAATAGAGCACTGCCAGCACATGCAGCGCTACCAGCCCGTACAGATACCATTCCGCCTGTCGGTGCCAGCCACTCAGGGTGTCGCTCCAGCCGGAAGAAACCAGCCGGTACAGAGGGCCATTGAAGGCAATATCATCGTTGGCGAACAGGCCGGTAACCGCCTGAAAGCCGAACACCCCCATCAAAGCAAGCACAGACAACGCACCCAATGGATTGTGGCCAACACCCTGCCACTGGCCACGCAGGTAAGACACAACCGCGCCAGGACCACGCACAAACTGCCTGAACCGGGCGTAGGTGGGGCCAGCAAAGCCCCAAAGCAGACGGAAGCTGAGCAGGCCGATAACCACAAGGCCGAAGCGTTCGTGCCACGCCATCCAGCTCCCCCCCATCTTGGTGGTAGCCACAGAGCCAACCACAGCCAGAACCAGCAGCCAATGAAACAGGCGGGTCGGCAGGTCCCACAGGCGGATCGTTGTCATATCAAGTCCCTTTCCCTTTAGATTGCAAAGGATAGCTGACAACGATAAGCAAGCGAAGTTCCAAATGCCCATAACAGGTTCCGCCAAACCGGCAGGATCAGTTAACGGTCTGCCCCATATATTCCTGCACCAGGCTCTCCATCAGACCTTCGCGCTCAACCTGTTCAAGGACTTCGATAAGTTCATCAGCACAGGACATGACCTGAGACTTGTTCGAGACTGCAATCCACGATGATTTCCCGGGAACAGAAAAGGGCGAAACTTCCGCTTGTGGCACCAGGTTCCTGGCAGCGGCCAGGCCGGCGAACTCCGGTGCCACAACAACATCCACGCGGCCTTTTTCCAGCATCATCATCAGGTTTCTGTATCTGGGCGCAGTCTGCTTGTTCAACTTTTCATCCTGGTCAAACCGTTCGAAATACGTTGCGCCTTCCAGTACCCCAACGGCTTTACCGTACAGGTCGCTGTACCGGTCAATGCGGTTTTCCTCATCCAGATAGAAAAACAGACGCTTCTCCGGTGGAAACGCCGGCGCCACATAGGTCATGAAGTCCTGGCGACTCTCCACCTTCACCGGCCCCAGCATGATATCCACCTCTCCTTCACGCATGAGCATCAGAATACGGCGGAACGGCACTTCTTTATAAACCACCTGCCAGTCCAGGCGTTCGGCAATTTCGTTAAAAATATCCAGATACAGACCGGACTGTGTCTGGGCATTCACTATCCGGTAGGGCGGTGAATGGTCGACACCCACGGTCACCGTGAACGGCGAATCCGTGATGTTATCACCCTGCGCCCCGGCCGTGATCGAAAACGCCACCAGCAAGGTAAAAAAACACGCTTGCCCGAACAGATATTTCATCAGAATTCCAGTTCCCAACATTCTATATACTTCAATTCTCAGTATAGCGCTTATAAACATCCATGCTCCGGATTTGCGCGTAACCCCCATTGAAATCATGACAAACCAACACAACCTGTTCTTACAGGCAGTTGAAAACCACATTCCAGACTCCCGACAGGAGGGTCGAAACTATGAAAATACTGATGGTTCTGACGTCGCACGACCAGATGGGGGACACCGGCCACAAGACCGGCTTCTGGCTGGAAGAATTTACTGCGCCATTTTATGTGTTCAAAGACGCCGGCGCGGATATTACTGTGGCTTCACCCAAAGGCGGCCAACCACCGGTAGACCCAAACAGTGAAGCCGACGACGCGCTCACCGACACCACCCGCCGCTTCAACCAGGACTCACATGCCAAAGAAATGCTGGCAAGCACCAAGAAGCTGGCCGATGTGGAGATGAACCAGTACGACGCCATCTTTTACCCGGGCGGTCACGGGCCACTGTGGGATCTGGCCAATGATGACAAGTCAGCAGAGCTTATCAAGACCGCTTATGAACAGGACAAGGTAATCGGCGCAGTCTGCCATGCGCCGGGTGTGTTCAAGAACGTGTTCATCAAACCCGGGCAGAATATTGTTGGCGGTCGGGAAGTCACCGGCTTCACCAATACCGAGGAAGAAGCCGTGCAGCTCACCAATGTTGTGCCCTTCCTGCTCGAGGATATGCTGAAGGAAAACAACGCCCGCTACAGCCGCGGAGAGGACTGGGCCCCACACATCGTGGTGGATGGCAAGTTGATCACCGGCCAGAATCCGGCCTCTTCGGAGGGGGCAGCGAAAGCCGTTCTGCAGACCCTGCAAGACGGCTGATAGCTTGACCTCAATACAAGGTCGGGATTGGACAGATCCTTTGTCTGATCCCGACCTCATTTTTCCTGCCCCGATCCCCGATTAAACTTGAGTTACTCTCGCTAGCGACCTCTTGTATCTGTGCTAACGTTTTGGGGAACACCTCAAAAAACTGGCCACTCCCATGAGCAATCCCAAACACACCCTCTTCTGGATGACGCTTTTCCTTGGCGTGGTCGCTATTGTCGGCGCCCTGATCCACCAGCCCCTGACCTCGGCTTTCATGGCGAACTGGGTCTTTAATCTTCTGATTCTCGGGGTTTTGCTCATCGGCATTGGCCTGACCTATCGCCAGGTGTTTGTTTTATTTCCAGAAATGAAGTGGATTGCCCAGTTCCGAACGGGCAATGCCGGTCTCTCGGTGGTTCAGGAGCCCCGCCTGCTGAAGCCGCTGGCCAGACAACTTGGGGAGGATGCCACGAAGGACCGTTTTACCCTGTCCACACTCTCCTTACGCACTGTGCTGGACGGCATTCATTCCCGCATGGATGAACAAAGGGAAATCACACGGTACTTCATCAGTCTTCTGGTATTTCTCGGGTTGCTGGGTACCTTCTGGGGGCTGCTGGGCACGATCAACTCTGTGGGTCAGGTCATCACCGGTCTGGACATGAGCCAGGAAGATTTCAGCAAGGTCTTTGCGGAGCTCCAGGAAGGCCTGCTGACGCCGCTTGAGGGCATGGGCACCGCATTCAGCTCCTCGCTTTTCGGCCTTGGCGGATCACTGATTCTCGGTTTTCTCGACATCCAGGCCGGCCATGCCCAGAACCGGTTCTATGACGGGCTCGAAGAATGGCTGACCGGTGTTACCAATCTGGTCGACCGGGTGGATGACGGGACTGACCCGTCATGATCGGATCCAGGCGCCGCAGCCGAAGCACTATCAACGTCTGGCCGGGCTATGTCGATGCCCTGTCGGCATTGTTGATGCTGGTAATTTTCATGTTGCTGGTTTATGTGGTCAGCCAGCTTTACCTGTCCCAGACCCTGTCTGACCGTGATGCCCAGCTTGTCCGCCTGAACACCCAGCTGAACGAACTTTCCGAACTGCTTGGCCTGGAACAAGAAAAAACCGACGCACTGGAAACACGGATGGCCGACCTTCAGGATAGCTACAGCGCCAGCCTGAATCGAAATGAGCAAATGCAAAACCGCCTGGAATCGACCCGCGAGCAGTTGATGCGGCAGACGGCTATTGCCGACGCCCGCGCCGGGCGACTGGCAAGCCTGGAAGAGTCCATCGACGAGAAAGATGAGATGTCAGCGAGCCAGCAGGCAATGATACTCCGCCTGTCCAATCAGATCGCCTCGTTGCGGGAACAGCTGAGGCAGATTGCCTCAGCGCTGGAACTGCAGGAACAGTTAACCGCGGAAAAAGAGGAAGCGCTGGCAAACGTCAGCCAACGGCTGAACACCCTGCTGGCGGAAAGAGTTAATCAACTCAAACAATACCAGTCTGAATTCTTTGCCCGGCTCCGGAATATTCTGGCCGGCAACGAAAATGTCCGGGTGGTGGGCGACCGTTTCCTGCTGCCTTCGGAGTTGCTGTTTGCCTCGGGTTCCGCACAGCTTGGCACAAATGGCCAGAGGGAACTGGACAAGTTGGCGGGCGTACTACTGGATGTGGTTGAGCGCATTCCGGAGGACATCGACTGGATCCTGCGGATCGACGGCCACACCGATGTCATTCCGATCAATACTCCCCAGTTTCCCTCAAACTGGGAACTTTCTACGGCCCGCGCGGTAGCAGTGGTCCGCTATCTGGCTGACCAGGGCGTGCCTGAGAGGCGCATGGCCGCTGCAGGCTTCGGTGAATTTTTCCCGGTAGCGGAGGGAACCTCGCCCGAAGCACTGCAAAGAAATCGACGAATAGAGCTCAAATTGACGGACCGTTGAGTCCGTCCAACCGTCGAACCGTCAGAAATGAATCACTGAGCGAATGCTTTTGCCTTCGTGCATCAGATCAAACGCCTTGTTGATGTCTTCCAGTGGCATTTCATGGGTGATGAATACATCCAGCGGGATTTCACCGGATTCCGCCTTTTCCACGTATGACGGCAACTCGGTACGGCCCTTCACACCACCAAAGGCAGAACCGCGCCAGACTCGACCGGTTACCAGCTGGAACGGACGGGTGCTGATTTCTTCACCGGCACCCGCCACACCAATGATGATGGATTCACCCCAGCCTTTGTGACAAGCCTCAAGTGCAGCCCGCATCAGCTGCACATTGCCCACACACTCGAAGGTGTAATCGGCACCGCCATCGGTCATCTCAACGATCACTTCCTGGATTGGCTTGTCGTAATCGTTCGGGTTTACAACATCAGTGGCACCCAGATCTTTGGCGATGTCGAACTTGGAAGGATTGATATCCACACCAATAATACGCCCGGCTTTGGCCATTTTGGCGCCAATGATGGCGGCCAGCCCGATGCCACCGAGACCGAAAATGGCCACGGTGGCGCCCTCTTCAACCTTGGCGGTGTTCAGAACCGCACCGATGCCGGTGGTAACACCGCAACCCAGCAGGCAAACCTTATCGAGAGGCGCCTCCTTGGGGATTTTGGCCAGAGATATTTCCGGCAGCACGGTGTACTCGGAAAACGTGGAGCAACCCATGTAGTGATACAGCGGCTGGCCGTTGTAGGAAAAACGGGAGCTGCCGTCCGGCATCACCCCCTTGCCCTGAGTCGCCCGCACCGCACCACACAGGTTGGTCTTGCCAGAGGTGCAGAACTTACACTCACCGCACTCGGCGGTGTAGAGCGGAATCACATGATCGCCCACTTCCAGATTTTTCACGCCGGAGCCAACGGCCTCCACAATGCCACCGCCTTCATGACCCAGAATTGTCGGAAACAGGCCTTCGGGATCGGCCCCCGAGAGCGTGTAGGCATCGGTGTGGCAAACACCAGTGGCAACGATGCGCACCAGAACCTCACCCTCCTGCGGCGGAGCAACATCAACTTCAACGATTTCGAGCGGCTTGTTGGCTTCAAACGCCACCGCGGCACGGGATTTAATCACTGGCAGGCTCCTATGGATCGGTTGGGAATGTCGTCTTTTTCGGATTCAGGGTGTTCTGACAACCGTCCTATTTTAGCAAACATGACCTCAAACAGCCCCCCGCCAGCGTCGATATCACTGAAATCATCCTGCGGACTTGTGACGAACTGTTTCTCAGCTTAAGTCGTATACACCCCACTAACCCATAACGTTCGGGGGGCACTTTTCGTTGCATACACTTTACTGGTTTACACGTGATCTTCGCCTGCATGACAACCCAGCCCTGCTGGCTGCCTCGAAAGCCGACGCACTGTTATGCGTATACGTGGTGGATCCCCGCTGGTTCGAGGCCGGGCCGCTGCAAAGCAAGGCCATGGGTGATCATCGCTGGCGATTTCTATGGCAAAGCCTGATGGCGCTGGAGCAAAGCCTGCGACCACTGGGCCAGCGCCTGCACATAGCCTTTGGCGAGCCAGAGACAGTGATCCCGCAACTGGTGCATGCCCACCGCATTGGCCAGGTTATGCGCTCCCGATTACCCGGCACTCAGGAAGCCAACCAATGGCAGGCAATCAAGGACTCCTTACCGGCTACTCGGTTCCAGCAGTTCGAAACGCTAAGCCTGTTTACGGAAGGCTCGCTGCCCATGCCTTTACAGGAGCTGCCGGACACCTTTTCTCAATTCAGGAAACGAGTGGAGAAAACTGGAGAACGCGGCTCTTTCGAACGCCTGAGGGTCCGCACTCTGACGGCGCTCCCTCCACCGCCGGGTTTTCCAGACGATAACCGGGGCGACTGCCCGCCCATCCCCGACCCGGTGCATCCAGTGACGTTTATCGGTGGCGAAGCGGCCGGGCTCGATCGCCTGAACGAATTCCTTTACGTGAGCCACAGCATTGATGGTTACAAGCAAACCCGCAACGCACTGGATAGTTTGAATGCTTCGTCCAAACTCTCACTCTGGCTGGCCAATGGCTGCCTGTCGGTGCGGGAAGTGGCAGAAACCATCCGCGAATACGAAGCTACCGAAACCGAAAATGAGTCCACCTATTGGCTCTGGTTTGAGCTACTCTGGCGGGAATATTTCTATTGGTACGCCCTCAGGCATGGCGCCAATCTATTCTGCCGTGATGGCGTGCAACGCAAGCGCCGTCATAGCACCTTCTACGCCCAGCGATTCAAGGCCTGGTGCCATGGCAACACCGAATACCCGATTGTGAACGCGGCTATGAACCAGCTTCGTGAAACCGGCTATATCAGCAATCGGGCCCGGCAACTGGTCGCCAGTTGTTTCATCAACGAGCTGGGCCTGGATTGGCGTTATGGTGCAGCGTGGTTTGAAGAGCAACTCATCGACTATGATGTGGCAAGTAACTACGGCAACTGGCAATACCTGGCTGGCGTCGGAGCGGACCCCAGAGGACTGAGGCGTTTCAACCTCGAAAAACAGGCGCACCAGTACGACCCGGCGGAAACATTCATCGATCGCTGGGGCGGACACGCGGAGCAACCGGTAGGCTTACACACCGTGGATGCGGCAGACTGGCCCCTGCAGTAAAAGGCAAATCGCCATGACAAATATGACGGACAACCGAAACACCATCGCAGCAAGGGAGGCCTTGGCCCGCGTCATCGATATCAGCTCGCCCGCAACCCTCCTCAGCTGCGGCACACTGGCCACCGAAATGTCTCAACTCTGGCAGGGTCACCAGAAAGGTGTGGAGGTTCAGACACTGGACCCAGCCGCAGCCAACGCGGGTCTGAACCTGGACAGGGTGGCAGACCTGGCACTGGTTACCGATACCCTCGAACACCTACCCCACCGCGAGGGCGTCCTGCTTCTGGGCCAACTCAGAAACTACGGCACTCATCAGATTGCCGTTCTGGTGGGCGAAACCCGGGGCTGGGCCTTTAACGATTTCATCGGACTTGGCTTTCGCCGCCATTCCGAGCTGGGGACTGATAGCAGCGCACTCACTCTGTATACCTACAACCTGGACACCTACAACTTCAAACGTGCCTGGAACAATCCGAAAAACTGGGCCAATCCGCAAATGTGGGGGAAAGCCTGGTGGTGAACCGTTAGCGCCAGACTGTTGGCAACATCAGCGGCCATACGAGATCATGGTCGCCCACGCCTCACGCAAGCAAGAGAACCTGTTTATGGCCCTGTTCAGCCAGAAAAATGCCGAAAAGCAGTTAAAGGCGGAAGCCAAAAAAATCCATCGGGCGGACCTCAAAAAGTTGCTGGAACGCCAGCGTGACATCGAAAAGAAAGTGAAAGGCAGCGGCAAGCTCAAACGATTCGGCGCAGACGTTCGGCTGATGTTTGCCTTGGTCCGGGATTACTGGCAAGGCCGCTACCGCGCGGTACCCTGGAAAAGCATTGCGGCCATAGCCGGCGCGCTGTTGTACGTAATGAATCCGCTGGACCTCATTCCCGACCTGATCATGGGCATTGGTTTTCTGGACGACGCCGGGGTAGTAGCCCTTTGCCTGAAGCTGGTAGAAGCCGATCTGCACCGCTATGCGGCCTGGAAAGAGATCAAGAACGATCATTACGAAACGTAACATAAATTGATCATCCCTTGCGCAACGGGTATTCTTTCCACCCTTAAACACCAACAAAGCACCCTGACGGAGTAGCCGTGGATTTCGCCACCCTCATTGGCCTGGCAGGCGCCATTCTTCTGATCGCTTCAGCGGTTATTCTTGGCACCTCACCACTTGTTTTCATTAACCCCTCCTCACTATTGATCGTAGTCGGCGGTACGCTGTTTGTGGTGTTGTCGAAGTTCAGTTTCCGGCAATTTCTGGGAGCCTTCAAAGCCGCAGCCAGGGCTTTCAAGTTCAAGCTTCCCGAAACTCAGGACAGTATCAATGAGCTGGTCGAAGTCGCTCAGATTGCCCGAAAAGAGGGCGTATTGGGCCTGGAACAGAGAGAGGTGAATTCACCCTTTCTTTCACAGGGCATACAGATGCTCGTAGACGGGCAAACTGCAGGCACCATTCAGCAGCTGCTCTCGAAAGAGCGGCTAATGACTCTGGACCACAATCGTTCGGGGGCCAAGGTATTTACCGCCATGGGCGACGTTGCCCCCGCCATGGGCATGATCGGCACCCTGATTGGCCTGGTGCAGATGCTTTCCAACATGGAAGACCCGAAATCGATCGGTCCAGCCATGGCGGTAGCTCTGCTGACAACGCTTTATGGCGCGATGATTGCCACCATGATCGCGAACCCGATTGCTGACAAACTGTCTCTGAGAATGACGGAGGAAGCCCGCATGCAATCGCTGTATATCGATGCGCTGGTCGCCATCCAGGAGGGTACAAACCCCCGGATCATTGAGCAAATGCTGTCCAGCTACCTGCCCCCCGGCGAGCGGGAGAAAAATAACGACGCAGAAACGGCCGCCGGATAAATCATGGAAGAATTACCGGAAGAGGAAAAACCAGGCATACCAGCGTGGGTTGTTACTTTCGCCGACCTCATGTCACTGCTGATGTGCTTTTTCGTATTGCTGCTTTCCTTCTCTGAGCTCGACGCCCAGAAATTCAAACAGATTGCCGGTGAGATGGCGAAAGCCTTCGGCGTGCAGCGGGACGTACCGGCGCTGGAGATTCCGGAAGGCACCAGTCCGATCTTTGACAAGTTTTCGCCGGCACCACCGGAACCGACGGTCGTGAACGAGGTCAGGCAGTCAAAAAGCGAGGACGAACCCGAGCTGGAAACCCTGAAAAGCCCGGAAGAGAAAGCGGTACAGGAGCAGATCCAGGAGAAAGTGGACGCCAACATGGCGGAAATTCTGGAAGTACTAAAGCCAGCCATTGAGGAAGGCAGAATCAATGTCTCCGAAGATCAGCGACGGATTATTATCCGGATCGAAGAAAAGGGCTCCTTTCCCTCAGGCTCGGCACAGTTAACCTACGACTTCGAAGGCCTGCTGCTGGAAATGGCCGAAGTCCTGGCCGACATGCCTGGTGAACTGGCCATCGAGGGCCACACCGATAACGTTCCTATTCGCACAAATCGCTTTTACAGTAACTGGGATCTGTCCGCCGCCCGGGCTGCCGCCGTTGCCAACACTCTTCTGGCGCGGGGAGAGGTCAGTGCGGACCGGCTACGGGTAACCGGCCTGGCCGACACCGAACCACTGGTACCCAATACCCGCCCGGAAAATCAGGCACAAAACCGACGGGTCGAGATCATCGTCGATCTTGCCGGCCCTCTGGAGGAAGAAGAAGTCCGGCTTCGCGAGATGATGAATGAACGTCAGCAGGACAACGAGCCGGAAGCCATCATTGATGTGACTGACGAGCCTGGCAACATCTCCGGCGAACTTACCTGGTAAGCCGCCGGCGGCTTCTCAATCTCCGAGAGGCTCAGCATGTTTTCCGTGACGCTGTGCCTGCCATTCCCGGACATTTTCCAGCCAGCTCAACAGTGCAGGAATCACCAGCAGCACCAGGAACGTGGAGAGCCCCAGCCCGAAGGCAATCGAGGTTGCCATGGGAATCAGGAACTGCGCCTGCAGGGAGGTTTCAAACAACAAAGGCAGCAGACCACCGATGGTCGTGAGAGACGTGAGTAACACCGCCCTCACCCGCTGAACTGCGGCTTCATTCAGGGCATCGGTAATACCCAGACCCTTCTGACGCTGCTGATTGTAGAATGACACCAGAATAATGGCGTTGTTCACCACAATTCCGGAGAGGCCGAACAGGCCAAACAGGGACAGAATCGTCAGCTGAAGCCCCATCAGCCAGTGCCCAAGCAAGGCCCCAACCAGTGCAAACGGAATAATAGCCATGACGATCAACGGCAGGCTCCAGGAAGCAAACACCCACGCCAGCACCACGTACATCAATGCCAGACCGATCATGAGCCCGGTTTTCATATCCTCCATGGTTTCGCGCTGGTCGGCGGAGCGGCCTTCAAAGCTGTAGCGCACACCGTAACGGCTGGCAATGTCGGGTAAGGCATCGGCCTCCAGGCTCTCCAGAATCTGGTCGGTCGTGGCAACGTTTGTGTTCAGCGACGACGTCACTTCCACTGCCAGGCTGCCATCCGCATGGCGTAACGCCTGAAAGCCCTGGCGGTGGTCCAGGTTCATCACCTGGGTCAGCGGTACAAAGCGGCCATCGGGAATGCGGACGGTCATCCGCTCCAGCGTGGAATAACGTTCCCGCTGCTCTTGTGGCAACTGAACCCGCACTTCCATTTCATCCCGGCCGTCCTGGTAAATCTGGGCGATACGGCCATCAAAAGCGGACCGTAGCTGCTGGCCAAGATCGGCCGTGGTCAGCCCAAGTGCTTCGCCATAGGGACTGACCTGGTATATCAGCTGCTCGCGTCCCCAGGGCATATCGTCTTCCACGTCCAGCACACCGGGTAACGTACCCAGAGCCTGGCCCAGTTCATCGGCAGCCTGCTTCAGATCTTCTGCATTGTCCCCGGTCAGGCGCACATTAACGTCCCTGCCCGGAGGGCCTGACTGGCGTTCATTGATATTCAGGGAATCCAGCCCCGCCGGCAGGTTCATCCGCTTGCGCCATTCAGAAATGAAATCGACATTGCGCACAGAGCGCTGATCCGAAGGCACCAGCTCGACCAGAATGGAACCCAGCTCGTCATCGTTGCGAGAGCTGCCTTCAGACCCTTGGGTCGCACCATAGGTAGTCACGGCATGCAGAATGAGATCGCCACCCAACGCCTCTTCCGTTTCATTCAGGGATTGCTGCATCTGCCCCATGAAATCGGCCACGGTGCGCTTGTTGGTGCCGGCAACAAAGCTGGCATTGGCGTAAAGGACCGACGGCTCCGGCGTCGGGAAAAAGTTGAATCCAAGGCGACCACCCGCCAGCAGACCTGTGGTGACAATGGCCAGAGCCACCGCCGTCGCCACGGTGGCTCCCCGGTGCTTGAGGCTGTAACGGGAAAAACGCCGGAATGCCCCCTCGCGGAAAGCATCAAAACGATGCTCAAACCCCTGCCGTAGCCGGCTGACCGGATTGGTTCGGGGGGCTTTCTCCGGTTCAGGTTCGCCCTTTTTCTTTGTCTTCTTGATAAAAGCTGAACGCAGGTGAACTGGCAGCACTATAAAGCACTCCAGCAACGAGGCCACCAGTACACAAATCATCACCAGAGGGATGTCGCCAAGAATGTTGCCAATAATGCCACCCACCACCAGCAATGGCATGAACGCCGCCACCGTGGTGAGAGACGACGCCAGAACCGGCCACACCATTCGCTTTGCGGCACCTTCGGCCGCGTAAATCGACTGTTCCCCCATCCGGGCGTGGGCATCGGCATCTTCGCCCACCACGATGGCGTCATCAACAATCACCCCCAGCGCCATGATCAGGGCGAACAGCGAAATCATGTTGATGGAACCACCCACCAGCCAGAGCACCGCCATAGCGGCCAGGAAAGCGGTAGGGATGCCAATCGCGACCCAGGCGGCCACACGGCCCGGCAGAAAGAGATACAACAGTGCAATCACCAGCACCAGCCCACCCAGACCGTTATTCACCAGCAGGGAGATCCGGTCTTCCAGCAATTGCCAGGTCTGATCGTACACTTCCAGGTCGATGGTTGGAGGCAGGGTCGGACGGGTGTCTGCCAGCCAGCTTTCCAACACTTTTGCCGCCGCCAGGGAGTTGCCGTTTTCCGACCGCTGGAGCTGCATCTCCACCGCCGGCATGCCTTTGTTGGTCATGACCGTCTGGTTGTCCCGGGCTTCCTGCCGGATGATCGCCACATCGCCCAGCTGCATACGGATACGATCACCACTGAGTACCGGAAGGGTCTCGAATGCCTGCGGGCTGCGCCGCTGTTCCACCGAGCGTAACTCGCGGGTGGCATCCTGCTGGGCCATCATGCCAGCCGGTAGATCCCGGGACAGCGACGCCACCCGGTCGGCAATCTGGTCCAGCGACAGGCCCAGTGTTTCCAGTCGCTCAGCGGGAACATCAATGCTGATCTGTTGCTCCGGCAGACCCCGGATGTTGATCCGGTCGATGCCCCGGTCCAGCAATTCATCCTCGAAGCGGTGCACTATCTGTCGCAGTTCGCTTCGGTCAACGTCGCCATACAACAACAACCGGGCCACCGGCTCATAACGCTCCACCCGGGTCACCTGAGGCTCCTCGGCATCGCCGGGCAGATTGTTGAATTCGTCTACCTGCTGGCGCACATCGTCGACCGCCTGGATCGGGTCGGTGCCTTCGTGAAATTCCAGGCTGATTGATGAAACACTCTGGGCCGAGGTGGAGGTCATCTTTTTCAGACCATCAACACTGCGCAATCGCTGCTCGAGCGGATCGGTAATGCCGCGTTCCACGTCTTCTGCGGAAGCGCCGCTCCAGACCACACGTACACTGACCACATCCAGAGCAAAGGTGGGAAAGAACTGGATGTTCATGCGGGTGAGTGCCAGCACGCCGCCAAGCAGCATCACCAGCATCACCAGATTACCGGCGACCCGATGGTGAACAAAAAAGCCGATCACGCCTTTCTTGCGATTCATGACGCCGGCTCCCCGGCCGCGCGGGCTTCCTCAACCTTCAGACCGGTAACGGCGTTGGGCAGATGGGTGGTAATCAGACGCATGCCGGACTTGAGTTGGTCGCTGGCAATCAGCAGGTGGCGCTCTCCGTTTTCGCTCCTGGCTTCTCCGATCCGTTGCACGGGCACCCGCTGCATCCGGCTGTCATCGGTCATGATGTATACACTGTCGGCGCCGTAAATCGCACTGAACGGAATGGCCACGGTGTTTTCCCGGGCCGGTCGTTCCAGAGTCAGAGTCTGCAGCGCCCCCGGGCGCAATCCCCGGGGTTCGTTCAGCAATTCAAGCACGGCTTCGGTGCCGGCCGGGTCCGACAAACCCGCAAAACGGCTCAACACAAACGTCCGGCTGCCATCTTCGGCCTGTGCCGTCAGTGTTTCACCGCGCTCAAGGGCAGCAATCAGTTCTGACTGGAATACCTGTGGCACCCTGGCCCGCACTTCCAGCCCGTCTACCGGATAGAGCGAAAACAATGCCTGGTTTGGCGATACCCGATCCCCCACTGCCACCTGCACATCGGTGACCATGCCATCAAACGGTGCCTGCACCCGTGCCCGTTCACTGTCCAGCTCGATGGCGGACAGGTTAGCCCGGGCCTGGCTGAGTTTGGCCTCAAGGCTTTGCAACCGGGCGGGATGCTCATCAATAGCACGTTCACGGGTGGTTACGGTCAGCTCGGCCCGGGCGAGGGCATCGGTGGCCACTTCCAGATTCTCCCGGGAGGCCAGATTGCGCTCGACCAGAGAGCGTACCCGTTCATGCTGGCGTCTGGCGTTTTCCAGAATGGCCTTTTCACTTTTCAGAGCCTTCCGATCATTCTGATAACGCACCTCTTCAGAACGGATCTGCGCCTCAAGATCAGCCACCTGGGAACGGGCCTGCGCCAATACCGGCTGGATGTCCGCCTCATCCAGGGCAAGCAACAGTTGCCCCTTCTTTACCCGCACGCCTTCACTGACCGACTTTTCAGCTATCCGACCAGCCAGGCTGGCTGTGATGGCCTGCGTTTCAGGTGCGACCACTTCCCCGTAAAGCGGCAAAACCGGCACTCGGGTTGCCAGCTCGACTTCCTGTACCGCTACCCGCCAGCTGCGCTCAGTGGCAGTGACTTCGGCCGGTTCAGGGCTGGTCATCTTGAGCAGCACAAATGCCGCAATACCGGCAACAATAATCAGCAGGGGCAGAATTTTTCTGATCATGGACAATTAAAGCTCTGATTGGTTGGAGATGTGATGCAACGCTGAATTACTATACAATTGGCAACTATTTTCAGATTAGCCCGACTAACAACCACAAACCTCAGGATCCGCCTGGATGGAAAACAGTCACGACACTCTGGCGAACGTCACCCTGCTTAACGTTTTCCTGGTTTGCCTGGTCGTGGTAATTCATAACGAAGCACTGATGCGCATGAGTACCATGCTTCCCAAGATGCATCGCAGCCATCATTTCCGTCTGACCTTTTCCGTACTGGGTTGCCTGACCGCCCACGCCCTGCAGGTCTGGATTTTCGCCACCGCCTTTTATTTTATGCACCACGCCGAAGGCTGGGGCCACCTGGCCGGTAACTTCAGCGGTACTTTGCTGGATGCCGTTTATTTCTCTTTCACGACCTTCACCACTCTGGGCTACGGCGACATCGAAGCCCTGGGCCAGCTCCGGTATCTTACCGGCATAGAGGCGCTTACCGGCTTTTTGTTGATTACCTGGAGCGCCTCCTTCCTGTTTCTGGAGATGCAGCGTTACTGGCCAACCCGATAAACGTGGGGTTTACACCCATTTGCAGCGGGCGAGCGTGTAATACAGCAGCGGCACTACGATGACAGTAAACAGTGTAGACATCGCCAGGCCAAAGATCAGGGAAATGGCCAGCCCGTTGAAGATCGGGTCACTGAGAATAAAGTAGGCCCCCACGACGGCCGAAATCGCCGTCAATGCAATAGGCTTGACCCTCACGGCGCCGGCCAGCACCACGGCCTTCTCCAACGCCATGCCTTCATCAAGCAACTGCCGTATAAACACCACCAGAAGGATAGAGTTACGCACAATAATGCCGGCCAGGGCAATCATGCCGATCATGCTGGTTGCGGTGAATTCCTTACCCAACAACGCATGCCCGGGCATGATGCCGATCAGGGTCAAGGGAATGGGCGCCATGATCACCAGCGGCAGGATATAGGAGCGGAACTGGGCCACCAGCAGCACGAAGATCATGAACACGCCCACGCTGTAGGCGGCGCCCATGTCGCGGAAGGTCTCATAGGTTATCTGCCACTCACCGTCCCACTTCAGCGTGCCTTTTTCCGGTAGCGGCGGCTGCTGGATAAAAAACTGCTCCGGCGCCTGCACCTGCTGTTTCAGCAGATCCACCATGCGGAACATGCCATAAAGCGGGGAATCGATATCCCCGGCCATGTCCGCTGTCACGTAGGTAACCGGCAACAGATCTTTGTGATGAATGGCGCCCATCCAGTCGGCCTCGCGAACCTCGGCAATGCTGGCCAGTGGTACCAGCTCGCCACTGCGACTGCGGATCTTGATCGACAACAAGGCCGACGGCTGGGCCTTGTCGCCCTCGCCCAGTATGACGCGAATCGGCACCGGATATTTGGCCTGATCATCGTGCAGATAGCTCACGCCTCTGCCTCCTAATGCAGTCTGTAATGTGCTGACCACCTGAGCCTGGGAGACACCCAGGCGCGCTGCCCGCGCGCGATCCACCACCACTTCCCACTGCCGGGTGGGAGCTTCCAGAGTGGTGTCTATATCCACCAGGCCCTCAACGCGGGTCATGTCATCGGCGATCAGGTTCGCCAGTTCGGCACGCCGGAAGGCATCGGCGGCGTAGACCTCTGCCACCAGCGGTGCCATCACTGGCGGCCCTGGAGGCACTTCCACAATTTTCACTTTCGCATTGTGTTTATCGGCAATCTCTGTGAGCGGGCCCCGAATGCTCTGAGCAATGTTGTGAGAGGGCCGAGCACGTTGCTCCGCACTCGCCAGGTTGACCTGAATATCGCCCTGGTAGGGCTCACCACGCAGGTAATACTGGCGAACCAGACCGTTGAAGTTGATCGGCGATGCCGTACCGGCATAGGCCTGCCAGTCAGAGACTTCGTCTACCGTTTCCAGGTGGTGGCCCATTTCTGTCAGCACCCGCTGGGTCTGTTCCATGGGCGTACGCTCGGGCATGTCCAAAACCACCTGCAGTTCGGACTTGTTGTCGAACGGCAGCATTTTCAGAATCACCGCCAGAAATACCGGCAACGAAGCAGCGGCAAGGGTAAGGCCGACCACACCCAGACCCAGAAAGCGACGGCGCCAGGGATGCTCACCCAGGAACGGCCCCAGCACACCATTGAACAGCTTCAGGGCCTTGGGATTCACGCCATCGGCCGAGCTGGTCGCCTCGGCGCTGTTCTCCTGGTCTTCTTTGCCTTGTTCGGCCTCATTGCCCTCAATGGCATCGCCTTTTTTATGTTTAAGCAGCCGGAATGCCAGCCAGGGCGCCACCACAAAAGCCACAATCTGGGACATCACCATGCCGGCGGAGGCGTTGATCGGAATCGGGCTCATATAAGGGCCCATCAGCCCGGACACGAAGGCCATGGGCAATAGCGCGGCCATGATGGTCAAGCTGGCCATGATGGTGGGCGTGCCCACTTCGTCGACGGCCACCGGAATAATGTCTTTAACGGCTCGCCGCGTGTTCTGGATCCGTCGATTGATGTTTTCGGTAATAACAATACCGTCGTCCACCAGAATACCGATGGAGAAAATCAGGGCGAACAGCGAGACCCGGTTCAGTGTGAAGCCCCAGGCCCAGGAAAAAACCAGGGTCAGCAGCAGGGTGATCAGCACTGAAATGCCGACAATCAGGGCCTGGCGCCAACCCATAAAGGCCAGCACCAGCAACATTACCGCCAGGGTGGCGGAGATCAGGTCTGTAATCAGTTTCTCGGCCTTGTCTGAGGCGGTCACGCCGTAATCCCGGGTTACCAGCACCTCGACATCCGCCGGCAGTGCGCGGTTACGCAGTTGTTCCAGGCGATCTTCCATAGCGGTGGTGATATCAATCGCGTTTTCGCCGGCCTTCTTGGCAATAGCCAGGGTGACCGCCGGGTAGACATCGCCAGCCTCACCCGCCCGTGCTTCCGGGTGTGCCGGACCGAATCCCGCCAGCACACTCTGGTCAGGCACGGTGCCGCCACGACGAACCTCGGCAACATCATCCAGATACACGGCCGCGCCGTTATGCATGCCCACCACCAGGCGTTTTACATCTTCCAGAGATTCCAGAAGCGTGCCGGCCTGGACGGGAATAGACAGATTATTGCGCGTTACCCGTGCTTCCTGGCTGGAAGCATTGGCCGAATTCAGGGCGGTTTCAATGTCGTCGGTGGTGAGCCCGAAACCTGCCAACAGCGCCGGGTCGAACACAATGTCGACACGGTCCGGTACGCCGCCGACGGTGTAGATATCACGGGTGCCGGGTACCCGTTTTAACGCCACTTCCAGCATGTGCGCCAGGCGGGTGAGTTCTTCACCGGTATGGGTGCCTGTGGGGTCGTAGAGGGTGAGCGTCATCACCGGCACATCATCAATGCCCCGGGGCTTGATCACTGGCTGCGAAGCGCCCAGCCCTTGCGGTAACCAGTCCTGATTCGAGTACACCTGGTTATACAGCCGCACCAGTGCCTCCTGGCGCTCAATGCCCACCTCGAATTGCACAGTCACTACTGCCTGGCCCTGGCGGGAGACGGAATACACATGTTCTACGCCCTTGATCTCACTCATTACCTGTTCAGCAGGCGTGGCAATGGCGCTTTCCACTTCTTTGGCACTGGCACCAGGGAGGGCGACCATGATGTCAGCCATGGTGACATCAATCTGGGGCTCTTCTTCCTTGGGGGTCACAATCACCGCCATTACACCCAGGATGATGGCCAGAAGCGCCAGTAATGGCGTCAGATGATTGTTCTGGAAAACACGGGCAATGGTGCCGGATGGGCCGACGGGAGGTAAATCCTGGCTCATATCAGCTTACTCCCCGCCGTCTTCGCTGGAACCGGGCATGGCCAGGCGCTCACTGCCCACCAATATCGACGGATTTGCGACCACACGCTCTCCCTCGTCCAACCCGGCAAGCACTTCCAGCCGGTCATTCTGGCGAGTGCCGGCCCGAATCTGACGCAAACGGGGCTGATCGTTACTGTCCAGCACGAACACCGCCCGCAATTCACTGCGTTGCACCAGGGCCGAGGCGGGAATCCACAACGCCTCACGGGTAGCGACGGGCACGCCGACTTTTACCAGCATGCCCGGAAACAAGGTGCCATTGGGTTCGGTCAGGCGCATTCGCAAACGGAAGGTGTGGGTTTGCGGGTCCGCATAGGGGTAGAAGGTCATCTCACCGGTTTTCAGTACCCGACCATCGGACAGTGACACCGTGGCCCGACGCTCGCTGCGGGCCAGGTCGGCGTACTTCTGGGGCAGGTTCACCACGACCCTTAACTGCTCCAGAGACAGGCCGCTGAGCAGGGGCTGGCCCGGGCTGACAGACTCACCCAGTTCTACATGCCGTTCAGTGACAATGCCGCCGTAGGGCGCGGTAATGCGGGTGTACTCCAGCTGTTCCTGAGCCTCTTCCACCGCCGCCCGGGCCCGCTCTACCCTGGCGCGGGCGCCACTGAGATTATTACGGGCACTATCAAATTCCTGCCGGGACACCAATCCACGCTCGTGAATGGCCGCAATACGCTCATACTGCTGGCGAGCATCCTGAAGGCCGGATTGTGCCTCTTCCAGGCTTGCCTGGGCCTGATTCAGTCTGGATTGCTGTTCACTGTCGTCCAGGCGGGCAATCAGGTCTCCGGCAACCACCGAATCGTCCACATCGAAGGGCAATTCAACCACGGTGCCGCTGGTCTGTGCCGAGACAGTGCTCTGCTGAACCGCTTCTATCATGCCGTCCAGGTGTGCCGATTCCTCCAGCGGTGCCCGCTGGACTTCAACCACCGACAGCTCCTCAGAGGATTGGGCAAAAGCAGCGACAGGTAGAATAAGGCAGGCGACTGCCAGGCTGGAGCGAACGAGTGAGCGGCTGATCATGAGAGATTGATCCCTTCTGGTTATTTACTAATAACTTTTCGTTGTTCTCCTTATAGTAACAGCGGTTCCGGCTCACCGAAACGTAACCGCCAGCACTATTTGTGAATTGCCTGCGGTAAATCCACCATCGGCCAACAGGAGCGCGTGCTTGCACAACAACTCTGGCGAATAAAAAACCCCGCCTGGATGCATAAGTCCATGCGGGGAGAAGGAGTAGCCCGCCGGCTATGAGAAGCGGACAACCCCACCTGAACCATTTTCAGCCCTTTTACCAGCGGGCAGTAACGGCAGCCCGGAAGGTACGACCGGGTTCATTCACCCGGAAGCCTTCACCGGTTACAGAGTCTTCCCGGCTGACATGGGGGGCGTAAGCTTTATCGAAAACGTTTTCAACCGCCCAGCTGACTGACAAAAAACCGGTCAATGGATGGTTGCCGTTGAGGTTGAACACGCCATAGCCGGGGGACTCACCCGGATCCAGCCCGGACTGTTCGTCGATGCGGTCCTGGCGACGGGCCAGTTGCCATTCGGCTTCTACGCTATGCCCCTGGCTCTGCCAGCCCAGTGTGTGGGTGTACATGATGGGCGGGATCTGTGGCAGATCCCTGTTGTCGGTGTTGTTATAACCACGCACGCTGGCAAAAGCGCCGGCACTGCTCCAGGTGCCATTGCTCCAGCCCAGTTCCGCTTCTACACCGAGCAGACGGGCGTCGATGTTTTTATATCTGGCGCCTCCGTCCTTGTAACGGAGCACGTAATCATCCACCTCATCAATCCACACAGCCGGACGCCAGTGCCAGCTATCCTTTTGGCCACTGAGGGTCAGATCCAGTTTGTGGTGTTTTTCGGTATCCAGCCCCGGATCACCTTTCCACATCATTCCCTTATTTATATAGCGCTCATTCACCCCGGGACTGCGAACGCTGCGGCTGGCTAATACTTCCAGCGTGTTAAAGGAGGACAATCGCCACTCACCACTCAGGAAACCGCTGACATTGTCATCATCTGCATCTTCCTGACTATCCAGGGCAGACTGCATTCCAACACGGTCGTATCTAATGCCCGCACCCACTCTGGTGTTGGCCCGGATCTGATGAAAACCTTCTACAAAAACACCGATCCGATCACGCTCTACTTCCGGCCACATTTCAGCGGCGACCATATCATTGGAAACGTTCCAAAGCGTGGCATCCCACTCATTACTCTCAACATCCACCCCGAACGACAGCTCTTTGGTGTAATCAAAAGTCTGATCCACCACCAGTCGCGCGCCTCGGGTACGGGTGTCCGAGAGTGTTTCCATCTTCATGCCGTCCGGTTCACGCAAACTGAAGTTATCCATCACGTGATCCACGTCTGCCTGCCAGGCAAGCAGGCTCCAGTCACCATTGGCCACCGGTGATCCGATTTCCAGCTTGTACATATCGGTATCAGTTTTCGGCGCGTCCATCATGGAGGCGTACTTAACATCCCGCTCTTCCTGGCGACTGACAGACCCCTTCACATAAAAGCCGTTATCCGCCCGCCAGGCGCCCTCAACACGACCTTCAGTGTTCTCGAAGGCGCTGCGAATCTCGTCGCCATCACCGTCTTCATAATCGTCAGCTTCTTCATGTCCGCCAGAGAGTCGAAGGTAGGCATTATCACTACCAACAGCAGCGCTGCCGCCCACCAACTTGCCATTACCATTGTCCGAACCACCGACCGTTACATGCCCGGTGGTTAAAGAATCTCCGAAGTCCGGAGCGGCGGTGGTGGCGATAACCTGGCCACCGGCAATCGGCCCCCAGCGCAGGGTCCGGTTGTTGGTACGCACTTCCAGTGCCTGCGGCAACGCAGAGCTCAGGCGGCTGGTGGGTGGGTCCATACGATTCGGACAGGCGCCTTCAACCCGCATGCCATCAATCAGTACGTCTACCCGCTCCTGACTCTGGCCGCGAATGACCGGATCCAGGCCACGGCCGCCCAGACGGGACATGGAAACCCCAGGCCCGGAATCCAGACGGGCAGCCGGCTCTGAAGCGAGCGCCGCTGCCGACAACCGTGCGGCCTGCACCGACTGACCTTCAGTAACCCGGATCAATACCGGTTCTTCAGCCTGCGCCTGAACCACAGGAATGACGGAGTAGCCGGCCAGAGCCAGACCAATACAGCGAGCCAGGTGATGCCTGATCATAAGGGCAGATTCCTTGTTACTTTTATGACTGGATTCGTTATTGGCCAGCATTATAAAAGGCGCCCGCCTCAGCGGCTTGAGACACAATGCCGCACCCTCCTGACTGCCCCCTGGAGAAATTGCCATCCCTTGCGCTTGCCAGCGCACTCTGCTTTGTGATGCAATCAATGCCCTATTTTTGGGCGACCGCACAATAGTTGTGCAGTCTTCAATACGCGCATTCCGAGGATACCTATCCATGCCAGCCAAGCTTGACGAAAAACTTGAACCGATTTTTCAGGACGTACTGCATCGCAATCCGGGTGAGAAAGAATTCCACCAGGCGGTACACGAAGTTCTGGAGACTCTTGGCCCGGTTCTGGTGAAGTACCCGGAATTCGCCGAGCAGAAAATCATCCAGCGCATCTGTGAACCAGAACGCCAGATCATCTTCCGTGTGCCCTGGCAGGACGACAAAGGCGAGATCCACATCAATCGCGCTTTCCGCGTTGAGTTCAACAGTGCCCTGGGGCCCTACAAAGGCGGCATGCGTTTTCACCCCTCTGTTTACTTGGGCATCATCAAATTCCTTGGCTTCGAACAGATCTTCAAGAACGCGCTGACCGGCCTGCCCATCGGCGGCGGCAAGGGCGGCAGTGATTTCGACCCGAAGGGCAAATCCGACAGCGAAATCATGCGCTTCTGCCAAAGCCTGATGACCGAGCTGTACCGCCACCTGGGCGAGTACACGGATGTCCCGGCCGGCGACATCGGCGTGGGCGGGCGTGAAATTGGCTACCTGTTCGGCCAGTACAAGCGCATCACCAACCGTTACGAATCCGGCGTACTGACCGGCAAAGGCCTGGAGTGGGGCGGCAGCCGTGCCCGTACAGAAGCCACCGGTTACGGCACTGTGTTCTTCACACAGGAAATGCTCAAGGCCCGTGGCGACTCTCTGGACGGCAAAACGGTGGTGGTTTCCGGCTCCGGCAACGTGGCAATCTATGCCATTGAAAAGGCTCACGAGCTCGGTGCCAAGGTAATCGCCTGCTCTGATTCGCAGGGCATTATCGTTGATGAAAAAGGCATTGACCTGGAAGTGGTCAAGCGCATCAAGGAAGTGGAGCGTCGTCGAATCAGCGCCTACACTGAGTTCCACAAACACGCCAAATATGTGGAAGATGGCAATATCTGGAACGTGCCGTGCGATATCGCGCTGCCCTGCGCCACCCAGAACGAGCTGAATGGCAAAGACGCCAAAACCCTCGTCGAAAACGGCTGTATCGCCGTGGCGGAAGGCGCCAACATGCCGACCACACCGGAAGGCATCATTCTGTTCCAGGAGGCTAAAATGGCTTACGGCCCAGGCAAGGCCGCCAACGCCGGCGGCGTTGCCACCTCTGCGCTGGAAATGCAGCAAAACGCCAGCCGCGACACCTGGACCTTCGACTACACCCAGAAGCGCCTTGAGGAAATCATGATCGATATCCACAAGAACTGCTACGAGACCGCCGGTGAATTCGGCTGTGAAGGCAACTACGTGATGGGCGCCAACATCAACGGCTTCCTGCGCGTGGCTCGCTCCATGTCCGCCATGGGCGTCATCTGATCCTGCAATGAGTAGTAACGAGCCTCTCCAGTCCGAAGACCGGGTATCCACCGGCCTCGCCGGGCTGGACGAGGTTCTTGATCACCTCCGAATCGGCGACAACGTAGTCTGGCGCGTTTCCGACCTGAACGACTATCGCCGCTTCGTCCTTCCTTTTATTGATGCTGCCGCCCGTTCGGGTCGTCAGATTATTTATCTCCGTTTTGGCGAACACCCGCCGATCATTGATGACCAGCACCCCGCCGTTCAGACCATCCGCATTGACGCGCTTGGCGGTTTTGAGAGCTTTACCAGCCGGGTTTGGCACTTGATTGAACAGCACGGCCGCGGTGCGTTTTACGTGTGCGACAGCCTGAGCGAACTGCTCAATGCCTGGGCCACCGACGCCATGGTGGGTAATTTTTTCAGGGTGGTGTGCCCCTTCCTGTTCGAGCTGGACACCGTAGCCTGGTTTGCCCTGCACCCGGACCGACACTCCCGCATGACCCTGGACCGCATTCGCCAGACCACTCAGGTGATGATTGACGTGCATCGTCACGGCGAAGATGTGCAGATTCACCCGATCAAGGCCTGGCGCAGGCAGTCACCCACCATGTTCCTTCCACACCGGGAGCACGACGGCCGGTTCCAACCAATTACCGACAGCAGTGACGCCACCCGGCTGCAAGCCAGCCTGGAGCTGGAACACCTGCATCGTCAGCCGTTGCTCGACTACTGGGACCGGCTGTTTCAGGATGCCAGCCGGGCCATCTCAGCCGGTGAAGGCACCTCCATTGCACAGCTTCAGGAACAGGTTCTGCAGGTACTGATCAGCCGTGACCCACAGATACTGGCACTGGCGCGCCGGTATCTGTCGCTGGAAGACCTGCTCTCCATTCGCAGCCGCCTGGTCGGCAGTGGCTCTATTGGTGGCAAGGCAACCGGCATGCTGATTGCCCGCAACATTCTGCTGAGCGAACAGCCGGAACTCTGGCAACAATACCTGGAACCGCATGACTCCAGTTATCTGGCCACCGACGCCTACTACGCCTTTCTTGTCCACAACGGGCTCTGGCCTTCGATCATGCGTCAGCGTTCTGAGGACGGTTACCTCA